>Ga0078972_1017823_pt1 | contig 10064 bp, 3 predicted proteins | sample YelNatPaOPGAMG01_FD_67568 | JGI IMG/M metagenome (GOLD analysis project Ga0078972, IMG submission 67568) | Hot spring thermophilic microbial communities from Obsidian Pool, Yellowstone National Park, USA - OP-RAMG-01 (SPADES assembly) (version 2) | ecosystem: Environmental > Aquatic > Thermal...
CAAAATAATTGCCAGATAAGAATTTTATGAATTGATACTGCCGGATTTTTAATCCGGGTGCCGAAGGTTCAACTCCTTCACGGCCCACTTTATTTATGCGGGTTTCCGAGATTTCACCCCATAACGGAAATTAGTGAAAAAGGGGTCATTTTTGGTCAGTTATGGTCAGTTTACGGTCAGTTGGAAAGTGCCTTTGGGAGCTATAAAAAGGCCCCCTAAGGGGCCTTCATTTTGCTTTCTGGGTAGGCTTATTTCGTCAGGATGAGCTTCTTGGTCTCGCGATACTGAGGGGAGACGAGCCTCAGGTAGTAGATGCCGGAGGATAGCTGGCGAGGGCTTACGGTGAAGGTGTAGGTTCCGGGGGCATAGACGCCCTTGGCCACAGAGAGCGCCATCCTTCCCGTGACATCGTATAGGGAGAGATCTATTTCCTGCCTCAGCGGAAGGGAAAGCCGGATGCTAAAGATGCCCTTTGAGACCGTTGGGCAGGCGCTCAAGGAGAAGCTCAGCCCGCCTAACCCCTGGGATTGCGGCCCTCCTTTGCCCTCTCCGGTCGGGACGAGATACGCCCCTGAGAGAAATGCCCTCGCCCCGCCCAGCTTCTCAACGGATAGGCTTATCGGGGAGTGAGCCACAACATTCGTTTGCCAGAAGTATTCCTCGTTCGGCGGCACATAGACCGTGTATGTGTCGGAGCAGATCACGGCCCTGAGGGCCTGGGTGTCGGGTTCCTGGTGGTAGAAGACCAGGACGAGGGCGTATTCCTCGCCATCCCTCAGGTTCCAGTCCGGCAGGATGTATGAAAGCCTTGAGCTTGCGGTATCAACGGTCAAGGCGGGGGCAACGGTGTCGTAGACGATGAAGCCTCCCCTCTCAAGCGTGGCTGGGGTGGGGAATGGGTCCCCGAAAGACCACATCTGGCTCGTGATGGGGGATGGCTCGTATCCTCGCCTTATCAGCCCGCATTCCCCGTCCTTGGGGTCCTCCTCAAGGTAAAGCGCTACCTCGTAGTATGGGTTCGTTCCCCATGTATACTGCGGGTAGATTGACCTCGCCCACGGGGTCTTTGAGATGAGGACCCTGTAGCCCCAGGGGTTGCCCTTGAATACCTCCCAATCTCCCCCTACATTCTGAGACCACCAGTTCCAGCCGCTCAGGATGGGGTTCTTTGTATCAGATTTCCCATCCGATACCCTCCAGGGGAACCCCGCTGGCTGGTGGGTGAATAGCGTAGACAAGTAGACCGAGTAAGGCTGAGCATTATTATTTCTTCCGCAGAATGTTATGTATATCACCGAATATGTGTCAGGCGGCGCAGACGCTCCTCCTACAGCCATTACATAAGGCTCCTTTGCCTCATTAGCGTATCCGTAAAAGCACCCCGAGAGGTCCATCCTGCTCCAGGGATAGCCTGGGTTCCTCCTCCACAGCACGGAGAGGCTGTCCCCGTCGCAATCCCAAGCGATGTGCTGGTGATACTGGTTTAAGACCTTTATGCCGGTGATGGAGACCCCGCCCACGCCGGCGAGGAACGCCTCCCTGTCAGGCACATCAAACGGGACAACCGATAAGGAGTCAACGATCTCAGGCCCCACGGCGTTGAGGCTCACGGGGTCAACTGACCAGAGAAGGAGCCTGTAGCCTTTTACCCTGTCCTTTCTCCCGTCTCTGAGAGGCGCCTTCAGGGCAACATAGGCCCTCGGCGGGTCTCCGGCCCCCATGAATACGGGGGTTTGCCCTCCGCGGAACACATCAAGTATGTCGGGCGCCCCCATTCCCAGGTATGGGCTTGAGGGGTTGAACACGGCGAGCATCCTCGCCGGAGACCAGGAGCCTCCCGGCGACTTCTTCCTCATCATGAGCTTGGATGTCTTGCCCTGGTGGACTGTGTAGGCGAGCAAAAGCGTCGCGCCCGCGAAGTCAGAGGTGTCGTTCCAGAAGGCTATGGTCGGAGCGTAGCCCCTTCCGAGGTCCTGAGGCTCTGACCAAGAGCCTCCGAAGGGCCTGTATATGTAGTAGATGTGATACTCGCCATCCTCAAGCGAGCGGGAAGCGTAGACCAGGTGAGCGACCCCGTCGTTGTCCATGACCAGGTTCTCGGAGGATGAGGGGAACAGGGCGAGGGTGTCGGATACCGCGCCTGGGCCGGGGTGGTAGAAGAGGGAAGTGTCGCCGAGGTCGTCGGAGGCCTGGGACTCGTTATCAAAGTAGCCGAGGGCTTTTACGCCCACCCTGTCCCAGTATCCGGTATCATTGGGCGCTATGAAGTATGTAGCATAAGGCATCTCAGTGAGGCCCGTGTATTCCTTGGGGGGAGTAGCAGTGACAGGATATACCCTCCAGAGGAACATCTTGATATCCGTACCGGTGTCAGTATCCCAGCTTAGATTTGCTATATAAGCGCCACAGCTTCCACACTTTCTTTGTTGTGTCTTGGCCTTCGTAAGTCTGGGTGGAAGAGGTGTACCTTGAACAACAACGGGGGGAGGTTGGGCAATCCCGACCTGTTTTCTCCAGACACATGGAGCAGGTCGAAAGTTAGGGTCATTATCTAGGTAATCATAGCCCACTGCGAAATTCCCGTTATCAGCTGATCCCCAAAGGAATCTCTGGGTATTTACTCCCACCTCGTCAGGACGCAGAAAAACCGCATCGGTCCCTATAGCATCAGGGAGGTATTTCCCCGCCTCCGTATAGTTAACTGTCCACTTGTAGATCCTCGGCCAGCCCACCACATACCTCTCTAAGTAAGGCTCATTAGGGGTAGAGATGTCCCTGAAAGCCGGTATCAGTGAATAACCCTGATACGGGTCGGCCCAGTAGTACTCTAGCTCGGTGGGTACGGCGCCAGGATACTTGTTCTGGTAGAGAAGTATACCCCCTGAGCCTACATCCTTAATCACTTCACCTACCGCAAAGATGCTGTCGCTTATGTCTGCCAAGGAAGGCATTTCCGCGCCCTGAGCCCAGAGGTCGTATATGGCGTCGTGGAGGATACCCTGGTTAGGCAGAGGTAAAGGATTGAAGGTAATACTGGCGCCATTCCATCCTGCCTTCCCCAGAAGCATGCCGAGACTAGTTATAGTATTCACGCCGGTTATCCAAACCGAGTCCGCGTTCACCCCAGGCGAGGGATAATAGGCGTTCACTCCCCAAAAGTCGTAGCAGGAGCTGACTTGGCGCCACTCGCCCATGGGTGGATAAAAGGACCAACCGTATGGGCTTAGCGGGTTATAAACTCCTGTTATGATGGTCCCCCACAATCCAACTATCCAGGCCCTTGGAGTAGAAATGCCGTCGTCGGGTGCGGTTATGATAACATCGGTAAGGGCAGGAATAGTCTCGGAACAACGCTCAGGTCCAAAACCTGGCCCAAAGAGGGCTCCGTGAGTTATATCTTTCCACGACGCGCCGCCGTCTGTGGTGCGCATGATGATGCCTCTTTTGAAATACGGAGATGCCTTTAAGCTGTCATCGTAGAGGGGCGATATGAGCACAACATAACCCACGGCAAGACCTTCCTTATCGTCCATAAAGTCCACTCCGTAAAGAACAATCTGGCCTGCATCAGCACAGGGCCTGTCTCCGTATGGGGTGTGGCTGGAGACCTTCCAGGTGCCTCCCATGTCAGTGCTGTAGAAGACGAGAAAGTCAGTCGGTAGACCAAGCCAGTAGTCGCGATCATACCCCCCAACTGCCACTACTCTGGAGGAGGTGTCGTTAGGGTCTTTATAGGGGGATTCCTCATCCCGCGGTCGCGCTATAGCCGCATCGTATAGTCGTGTGTATTGGTCAAATGACTGAAAAAAGCTACCCAAAGGCAAAGAGCACCGTGACCAAACCCAGTTGGAAGGACCTATCGGGTCGCCGCCGTCAAAAACAAAAAGATAATCGCCGTCCGATTTTCCTGCGGCCCAAACCACCTCAAGCCGCCCATCATCATCCACATCCGCAAGCATGGGTGGGCAGTAGGCGGTGCTTATCACATCCGGCATACTCAGAATACGGAGTTCCTGTCCGGTGTTGGAAATTATGTGCAGGTAGGGGTAGGAGGAGGAGGTGCAGAGGACTATCTCAAGGGTGGTTGTGTTACCATCCACATCGCCGAGCGCAAGGCCGGGAATCACATATCCCCCCATTGAGGGTTCAGTAGGCCCATAGATCAGAGGATCAAAGAGGGGGGTTTTGTTTTTGATGTCCAAGGCGTAGACCTTGTCGTATCCGTTGGGATCGTTCACTGCAACAACCACATCGTTGTATCCGTCGTTGTTTAGGTCTCCGACAGCGGGCGAGGCCCAGTGGGGTATGCCATCAGGGAGGTCGATGGAGTTCCACCAACCGTTTACGGTCATAGAATACTGCCACAGGATAGAACCGCTCTGGTCTATGGCATAGAGGGTTACTGTCCCTCCGGTCCCGTTCGGCACAGCTGTGATGGCTATGATTTCCAGATCAGGATGTTCATCCAGGTTAGCGAGAACCGGGGAAGCAAAACCAGCAAGGTCCACTGGGGACGGCTGGGACACGAGCTCCTTGGACATGATCACACTGCCGTTTGAGCCGTTAAGCAAATAGAGCTTGCCCCATCCGTCAATTACCACAACCTCGTTCTTCCCATCGTTGTTCACATCGCCTATGGCTGGCGTAGAGTAGATAGGGGCATCGTTATTAGCGTGGTATTGCCACAGGAGTGCTTCTGACATCAGATCAACGGCCTTGATGACCCCATTGCCCCATAAATCGGAAACGCACACGACAACATCGTGGTCCCCGTCGTTATCAAGGTCAGCCACTGCAGGGGATGAGGAGAGCACGGGGGCCATGAGGTCAAAGCTCTTTATCGGCAATGGGTTCCTAAGCCTATATGCCCATAGCCATCCCTCGGTTCCAGTATGATAGATCGCATCCGGATCTCCCCAAAAGCGATCCAGGTTCATATCCACCAGCGCTGGGCTACAACCGCCGTCGGGTCCCAGGGGTATAAGGTGTTCCTGGGTTATGGTTGATCCGTTGTATCCATAGACGCCAAGGTGCATGGGGTAGGGGCCACCTCCCCCCATGTAGATGCGGCCTCCTACAAACACGATTTCGGTTTGGCCGTCCCCATCAACATCGCCTGCGGCCATCCCCATAGGGCACCTGGGGCCGGTGCAATCCAGGTTACAGCTAACGATCCTGGGATCATAGTTCACCAGGTCCCCGTGCCCGTAAGCCCGGCCCGTGTGTGCCGCGTCGTGCCTGGCCTGAGCCCACCAGGCCAGGCCGGCTACCGTTGCTGTTATTAGGATGTTCATTCCCGTATCCTCCTTTCATGTTTTTTTGTTTCTGTTCATCTGTCCTTCTCAAAGCCTTTTTCTGGGTCGCCAACCCTCCTTTTGGCTCTCTCACCTCCTCATCACAACAGCTTTTGTCGTTATCCTCCCGTCATACCTGAGCTCAGCGAGATAAACCCCTGGCTCAAGCCCTCTTAGCCCAAACTCGTGGGTTCCGGGGGAAAGCTGGCCCTTGTAAAGCTCCTTGATCCTTCTTCCGTTCATGTCGTATAGCGAGAGATCAACGGGGCAGGGGTCGGGCAGGAAGACCGCTACCTTTCCTGGCAAAGCCCTCAGTTCCGGTGCCTTTGGGGCCTTGGCCTCCTGGCCCGTGAGGGCTGGTTCGTTGTCTATGCATCGGACCGTTAGAGGCATGATGGTATCATAAAAGCTTTCCCTCCGTGAGAGGACTATCTCAAGGTAGCCGTCATTGTCCACATCAGCAAGGGTTGGGATCCCTGCAACTTCATTTTCATTAGGAAACCCAATCTCCCACTCCAGGTTGCCTGATCCGCTCAAGCAGATGATCCGGGCGTTGCTCGGCGGCCAGGGCGGGAATCGTTCGGCATAAGCTATTACCTCGTTTTCGCCGTCGCTATCTATATCGCATATGGACATCCCGTCCACCACGGTGCTCTCGCAGGGAACGGGATACCTCCACTGCTCCTGAGCAGTTAAGCCGTCAAGGCAGATTATTCCTCTGTTCCAGAACCAAACCAGGGTCTCCTGGGCCGGGTCGCTGTCCAGCTGGCCGGTGGGCAGGGGATGTTCGCTAAGAGCGCAGTGTTTTGAGACGGCATACCTTCTCTCCAACCTGCCCGTCTTTCCATCAAGCCAGAAGATGGAAGCCTCAAAATTGGGCGCTGGCCCTTTATACGCGTATGTTCCTGCAAATATCACCTCTAGTTTGCCATCGGCATCAGCGTCAGCGACCGTGGGCTCACACAGTGCGCTGATGAGCGAATCGCCGTTCCCGTAAAGGGCTTCCCAGACCACTGAGCCGTCCCTGCCGGAAAGGGCTGTTGCCGTGTTTGTGGCATGCCCCCCGCTACATATTATCTCGCTGATCCCGTCTCCGTCCATATCCGCGATGGCTGGAACAAGAGCACCCAGTGAGTCCTTTCTCCAAAGCAGTGAGCCATCCTCGCCGTTGAGGCAGTAGACCGTGTAGGGTAGGCCTACGACAACCTCAAGCCTTCCGTCTCCGTCCACATCCTCTATGGAGGGGCACAGGGGAGGCACACTGATTTTAGCGTTAATGATATTCTTCCATTTCACCGTTCTGGTGACGCCGTCTACGGCAACCGTCCAGACCAGTGCCCACCCACTATAGCTATGACAATAGTTGACCACGATCTCAGGGTGGCCGTCGCCATCCAGATCCGCGACCGGAGGAGAATATACCCCTATGCCCCTTAGTCCCTTTGGCATGGGAAGGATCCACTCAATCCTACCGGTAGGCCCCTCAATGACAACGAGTGCGATCTCATATTCCGGACTCGGGAGACTACCGATGGTGAGGATTTCTGGGGTGCCATCCAGGTCAACATCCCAAACCGTAGGGCCATAAGAGTTCTGTTGTACCCAAAAATCCGGCATAGTGAGTTCCCACCTTATCTGCACTGACTCCGAGTCCAGCAATCCAACCCCCCTCTGATAGGAGGTGTGAACCCCGTTGGGGCAGACCCCGTTTGCGGCCTCAGGCCACCAGAGCATAGGGGCCTTGAGCGTATCCGCTTGGAAGGGAAGGTATCCTATGAGGGTTATGGCTATCAAGCTCATCTTAGTAACCTCCTTTGCCAAAATAGTAAAGCTCCTCCTGAGGGGATTTCAAGCGCTGGAAGAAGCTCATTTCCGTGCCTCACCTGAGGCGCTCTTTGCGGTTGTTTCTGAAGGGGAATATCCTTTATCCAAATGCAAGGAAGATTGTTCATCTCTCCGACTGCGAGCGGATAGCTGTCCGCGCAACCATATAATATTCTGCCCTTGGGATTGGGATCTGTGGGATCGTTCTTTATCGTTATCCTCCCACCCTCATCCGGCAAAAGCCAATCCTCCTTTGTGAAGTTCACATCCCAGTATCTTATGGGCCCCTCACCGAAAACATAGCGCCTGAGAGCCGGGTATTCAAATGTGGAGATGTCGTAGAAGGCCCGGTTTTGCCAATAGGGTTCTATTTCGTGACTCTTCAGCTTATCAACAGTTCCGAAGATGACGCCCTGCCCAGCGGTGCTCACCACACTTTTCCCAACAGCGAAAACCGAGTCCGTTATCCCAGCCTCATTCCAGTAAAACGAGTATCCAGGCAAGGATGGCATCTGAGCCCCCTGAGCCCAGAGGTCGTATATGGCGTCGCAGAAGTATTCAACCGTGTCAGAGCAATAGGGGGGATTCCCCCAAACCATGCTTTGAGGATTCAGATACCCCCAGTCTATGTAGCCACCCTTCCAGCACTTGCCCGCAACCCATATGAAGTTCTGGACGGTGCCCGGATACGGGTAATAGGCGTGGACGCCGTAGAGATCGGGATAAGGCGCCTTGTCCCCGTAGCAGGTTGGTGGAGCATTAACCTGCCTCAGGCCGGCGTTGGTAAGGCGCCCAGTATAAACCTGACCCCCTAGGCCGACTATCCAGGTTCTGTGATCTGTGCCGTCAGTGACGATAACCGCGTCCGTGAGGGGAGCGCGTGGGAGGGCATTGGGATCGCTCACCCCCAGAAGGTCACCCGTCTCGTCCTGCCATGTCTTTCCTCCGTCAGTGGTTATGAGGATACAGCCATACCAGAATGAAGGCCAGTGGGGATAGAATGGAATAGGTTTTGCCAGGGCCCATCCAACAGCAACGCCGTTTATCCGCGGTTGAACACCTGGGACATACTTGCTCAGGTGGACGCCGTAGAGGTGGTATTCCCAACCCATAGAAGGCAGGTTGTCAATCGGGTAAGGGTCTGTCAGGGAGGAGATATTCCAGGTTCTACCTCTGTCCCTGGAATAATATGAGAATAGAAACAGAGGCGTTTGAGGAGTGGAGGAGATACCGAGCTCCCCGACTGCCACCATCGTGTCCGATACCAGGTTGGGGTCTATGCCGTAGAGCCTGTCTATGGCACTGTCCGGCGGCATGGTTGAAGCGTCGTAGAACCGGGCGCACCAGAAAGGGTCTGGCTGAGGGTTGTAATTCGGGATTGGGACGACGCCCCAGGCCAGATCATTTACCCTCCTGCCGTCTAAGACGAAAAGTTTGCCTGGTTCTGCAGTCGGCTCTTCAACAGGGCAACCGTTGCCAGCAACCACGATTATCTCCAGCTCGCCATCATCGTCGCAGTCCGCTATGGTCGGAGATGCAGTAGCCCAACCATCATCATCCCCATAATCCAAAGTTATCGAGTAGACCCACTCCCACGAACCGGATCCGTTGTAGGCCAGTATCCCCAGGAGCCCGGATACTGTAAGCGCCACCACTTCCAGCCTGGATGGGTCGCCGTCCAGATCGGCTATCGCCGGCGATGCCAGAATCAAGTCCAGCGAATTAGCGTTCTGACAGATGAGGCTTCCGTTTGTCCCATCAAGCGCGTAGATGTTATTGGATCCGGCTACAACCACATCGGGCGTCCCGTCGCCGTTTATGTCCCCCGCGGCCGGCGATGGGCCTTTTTGGAAACGATCATAGCTTAAGCTACCGTCTATATCCGTTTCCCAGCGGACAACGAGCGTGCCAGTGAAGTCCAGGGCAATCACCTTGTGGGTGGAGGTATTGCGATCCCAGATTTGAAGGGCTATCTCCAGGTTAGGATCGTTATCAAGGTTCACGAGCACGGGGGATCCCACAGGAGCACACGAAAAGCTTGCGAGGAGCCGCGGGTTCGGAAGGCCCGCATCTCCCAGAATGAAAAGCCCTCCTCCTGATGTAAAGACAACCTCCGGGTTTCCGTCGCCGTTCACATCGCCTATGGCAGGGGTAGCGTAAACAGGACCGTTAACCTGGTATATCCATAGAGGAGAACCCGTGGCTCCGTTCAGGGCATACAGATAGTTTGGCCCTTTCCCTTCTCCCTCCTTCCCTCCCGAAAACCCGCCTATCACGACATCGTGGATGCCATCCCCGTTCAAGTCAGCCACCTTGGGAGAGGAGGGGTCAAAGGTTATGTTTGAGGCGGTATAGGACCAGATCACATCATAGAAATCAGGATTCACCGGGGCTATCTCGCACGCGTAAACCACGCCCTCTACCCCTGTCGCGCTTATCACATCAGGGACATTGTTGATCTGCCCTGGCCCCCCTTTTATGCCCACATCGCAGAGCGCTGGCGCGCAGTCAAACAGGCCACGACCGCCATCCACGGGACCTGTCCATTCTCTCTGGGCTAGTGTGGTAAAGGAGCCGTTGGAGTAGCGATACAGGGAGATGTATCCATACCAATACCAGCCCGGTTTTATGGAATCACAAGCGCAAGGCCCTCCCCAGACAACCAGGATCTCAGCCTTGCCGTCTCCGTTCACATCCCCAACAGTAGGGCCGTAGCTCATTTCAACGGGGCAGGGGCCTGTGAACTCAGCGATGGTCACATTGCCCCTAAAATCCCCGTGCCCGTAAGCCCGGCCCGTGTTTGCCGCGTCGTGCCTGGCCTGAGCCCACCAGGCCAGGCCGGCTACCGTTGCTGTTATTAGGATGTTCATTCCCGTATCCTCCTTTCATGTTTTTTTGTTTCTGTTCATCTGCCCTTTTCAAAGCCTTTTTCTGGGTCGCCAACCC
>Ga0078972_1017824_pt1 | contig 10064 bp, 7 predicted proteins | sample YelNatPaOPGAMG01_FD_67568 | JGI IMG/M metagenome (GOLD analysis project Ga0078972, IMG submission 67568) | Hot spring thermophilic microbial communities from Obsidian Pool, Yellowstone National Park, USA - OP-RAMG-01 (SPADES assembly) (version 2) | ecosystem: Environmental > Aquatic > Thermal...
CTTCAGAATTCTTTCTCTAATCTTCTTTATTTCTCTCAGGTTTTTTATGCCTAAATATTCGAATTCAATTTTAGCTGACTTTATTATTTCTCCAAGTCTCCTCTCATATTCCTCAAGCCCAAACTTCCTTACCAGCATCCTATAGTATTTCCAATTTATCTTATCACTTTTAGCTAGGCAAATTATATCCACCCTGTCCTTCTGTCCTTTAACACTGTTCCTTCTTTGCAGCTCAGCCTGCTGTTTTAATATCAACAATATTTCAGGCCTAGGGATTCTAAAGTTTTCAATCTTTATGGTGTTTCTAAGGACTTCCTCAGGCGGAATAGCAAACTCCGAATAGTACGGAACATATATTTCTATAGATGCTCCGTCCACTTTACTCTCGTACTTTTTAAGGAAATCATTCTTCTTAATTCCCAACCTTATCTTAAGCTTAGTTAATTCTTTAAAATCTATTATTATATCAATATCCTTGGATTTCAAAGCTCCAGTTAAAAAGTAGATTCCCCATCCGCCTATTAAAACAAAGTCGAACTCTTTCCCAAGTTCTTGTAATATTTTATAGCTCTTGTCAACTGCTATATCGTTCCAGAACTCCATCTATAATCTCCTCCATCTCCTTCAGAAAATCTCTGGCGTACCAAGAACTGATGTTCCAAAGGTCAACGAATACCTGTGCGATTGGGGAGATTTTGAATTTGGCCAAATGCTCATCCAAGTTTAAAACTATTAGATTTGGCTTTAACTGGTTGTTCTCCTTCCCAAACCTCTTTATAAAATCATCCTTTACGCCATAGACGAAAACCTCACCATACTCTGAAGGGACCCTCTTGAACTTGAACTTGAAGGCTGAATAAGCTGTGAATATTGATCTTGGTGGAACCTCACTCTCGATATCATCAACAGGTTTATTCATATATCTTTGGTAAACGATATCTCTCTCCAAATTCCTGATTGAAGCCCAGTATAACAAAATCTTCTTCGGATCCAATACATCGAAGCCAAACCTTCTTTTCTCTATGGCATTCATCCGCTCCAATGGTTTCAGAGCGTAGTTCACAGTACTCAGAGATAATTTGCAGGCTTTGCTCAATTCAAGCTGTTTAAAGGCTCTCATCCTGTCCTCAAGTACACAATGCAAGATCTCCCTGTAAACACGCTCTTTTTTCATGTTTCTATTTTTAATTTTATTACTTATAAGTCTTTCGAGAAATATCGAAACTAACTTTTTTCTCAAACCTTTTGGCTTACATCATAGGCACTGTAATGTTCTTCTTCTAGTATTCTAAGCTGCAATGAAGCAAAGGGGAAGAATGAGAAATTACTACACAGCTCTTTCATCTCCATTTGAGGCGATATTGTTATATTTGCCAAACTTTTCAAAAAGAAGTGGAGGAATTCAATGTGGGATTAATAGGCAAAAGAATCAGATTGGGGCGCATTTTCAAGCAGGATGGGAAAACTTTCGTCATCACGATGGACCATGGTGTTGATTTGGGGCCAATCAAGGGGCTTGAAGATATCAAAGCAACTGTAAGGAAGACTTTGTCAGGTGATTACAAGCCAGATGCCATTCTGATGAACCCCTCGATGATAAAGTTGTGTCATGAGGAGATTGTTGGCAAACTCGGAGTGATCGCTCGTCTCGATGGGACGGCCACGACAATTGGTCCTGATATAACAGATTACCGATTGTTCTCTTCGGTCGAGGAGGCACTATCGTGTGGAGCTGATGCAGTCGCAACCATGGCGTTTATCGGAGTGGAAAGGGAATCTCAAAACTCGGAGAAGGTTGGCAAGATCTCTCAAGATTGTGAAAGATGGGGCGTGCCCCACATAGTTGAGGCTCTTCCCCCAGAAATAATAGAATACCACTTCAAGCCTGAGGCGAAGCGGCAGTGGCCCACTATGGACCACATAAAATTTGTTGACAGGGTAGCAGCTGAACTTGGTGCCGATGTTGTGAAGTCATATTATACTGGAGACCCAGATACTTTCAAGGAAGTGGTTAAGTGTTGCCCAGTTCCAACAATAGTTCTGAGCGGTCCGGGAGCAGGGGACCCGGAGGGGCTCTTGAAAATGGTTCACGACGTGATCTCTGCTGGAGCCAAGGGCGTCATAATGGGCAGAAACGTCTGGGGGCACAAGGACCCTGTTGCCATAATCAAAGCGATCTCAAAGATCGTGCACGAAGACGAAAGCGTAGAAAATGCCATCAAGATCATTAGATAGAGTTGTTATTTTTTAACGATTGAGAAAGAAGGTAAATAAACGCGATCTATGCTTTCTTCAGTCGAAATCCCTTCGCGGCCACATCGAGTTTGAATTTCTTCCATCAGTCAACTTTCTTCTAAACATTTAGGCCCAAAAAATAGAGCCGACTAAATATTGCGCTCCTACTTTAACAACCTGTACTTTTAAGCACGCATAGCAATTAAGCTATTATGTCAATATGGTCTCGATTCCAAGCAGCTTGCAAAGTTCAACCAATTCTTCAGTACAATCTCCATATACTAGATGGTAATGCTGAGCCATTATGTTTTCCATAAATTCTTTGGTCCTATTGCCAAGTATTATCTCAAGGCTCGGATATACGGGTGCTTCAAGCTGCCACCCTATCTCGTGCCAGGTTCTCGGTTTCACAGCCTCTCCAACTGTAATGTGCATCGTGTATCGGTCGCCAGCTGATGCGAGCCTCGCAAGCGTTATTTTTCCGGTCTTCATCGAACCTACAACCATAAGACCTGTCAATTTGCCCCACGCATACTTGTACAATCTGGGTGTACTTTCGAGTATTTCTTGAGGCATCATGCCGCAGACGCCCATCAATAGACGGTCTTCGAATATGTCGTAGAACTCTAGGTACACGGAGCGCTGGCCACTGACAAAGTCCATCATGAGTTCCGTCACCAGACCGAGGACATCACTTTCACACACGACGGGTATCTTGCTGCCCGCCAATGCAAGTGGTATGCAGGGCGTTATACCATAATACGTTGGCAGACCATATACGCACTTCATGCTTACGGCATCGAAACGCCTTTCATCTATTATCTTCCTCAATGCCAAGTATACCTTGATGGTTTTCCTCAGATCTTCTTTGGCAACGATCTCGTCTATCTTCCAATCCTTGAACTGCTTTGAAATAAATTCGTCAGCTTCCTTATCTTCAATTTCACCCGCTCTCAGCAAAAGCCTATGAACTTCGAAATCCTCAACCTCTACGCCCAGCTTGCTGCGAAGAGAGATCTGGTCGAAGCCAGCTGTGTAACTGCCCATGTCGGCATAGCCAAAGATGCCTATCCTTGAGCCGAACAGCTTTTTGATTGCCGATGCTGCTCGCGCAAAACTAAGTATCTCGTCCTGAACATCTTTCGATTCTGGATTCCCATATACAACCTTTATCTTGGCACCCATGACCTTCAGTGGATACCTGACCGCAGACATGCCTGCAGCTCCTGCTGGCGCTATTAGTGCATCCCTCTCTTGAATCGAAGATAGCGCCCAAAGCAAGATAGGTTTATCCAAAAAAGGCATCAGGGTGTTAACGATCGCAGGGGGCTCTGCCCAAGAAGGTATCAAAGCCGTTAAGAAGTCGAACTCATCCTTTCTAATTTTCGATACAGCAGCATCAACGTCTGAAAGATCGATGACAGGGCCTGCCTCTGATGATACTTCGATTCCAATCGAACCCAAAGTGGCCATTGCACTTCTTGAGATCTTCTTTAAGACCTCAACTGTGTCCTGAGTATATGCTGGTGCCATAAAGCTAACAAATGCGGTACGCAATCCTGCTCCTCCAACATTCCATCTGCTTTTAGACCTTATAAGCGTTAACGATTTTGCCAAAAACTTTTCTCCAAACTTTCATAGAGCTCAACATAAACCCTGTATCGCTCATCATACTTTTCCCTGTTGGCTTCGTTTGGGACGAATCTATCCCTTATCGAGACCATCGACCTGCTAGCTTCATCCAAAGAGCTGAACACTCCTGTGGCCACACTGGCAAGCATAGCTACGCCAAGAGCCGCCGTCTCCTCTGTATGGACGGTTAGCAATGGTCTTTGAAGCACATCGGATTTGATCTGGTTCCACAATTGGCTCCTGGCAGCACCACCAGTGGACCTGACCTCTCTGATCTTAATTCCAAGATCTTCAAGGACCTCAACGTTTCTTCTTAGCATGTAGGCGATCGATTCCATAATCGCCCTAATCACGTGGCCCCTTCCGTGGTACAATGTTAGGCCGAAGAGTACGCCCTTTGCATTTGAGTTAAATTCTGGAGAAGCAGCTCCCATGAAGTGTGGCAAAAGAATTAACCCATCTGAGCCTGGACTAACCCTTGATGCCTCAAGCGTCAGCAGGTCGTATGGATCTAGGCCCAATTTCTTGGCAGCCTCCAGCTCTTGCAAACCGAAATTATCCCTGTACCACTTGAGGATAGCTCCTGCTGTGTGGCACCAAGGCTGGAGGAAGTACCTTCCCTGGACAGCGTGGTGGTGGCAGGGCATCCTTCGCTTTGGGTCTAAGATGACGCGATCGATCGTCGCAACGACAGCCAGGGCTCCTCCAGTTGTTTCAGTTATGGCTTCAGGTTTTATATTCCCAACGCCAACAGCGTTTGCAGCCTGGTCGTAAGCTGCAGTAGACACAACGCTGCTCTTGTGAAGACCTGTTTCTTTCGCAGCTTCCTGTGTAATATTCCCCACTGGGCAACCTGGTGGATTAAGCTCCGGCAGTTGGTCTTCGCTTATGCCGATGAGATCGAGAATCTCGCTCCACCACCTTCTTTTTGATATGTCGAAGAGAAGTGATGAGCAAACCATCGAATAATCTGTTGCATATTTACCAGTTAATCTGTATACCATGTAATCCCCTAGAAGCAAATATTTGAATGTATTCTGGAAAACACTTGGTTCGTTTCTCTTCAGCCACAAGATTTTCGTTGCCGTCCAAGTTGGGATGACTTCGTTCTGCCCCGTAACACGGTATATGTTTTCAGCTCCAAAATTATCCGCTATGAGCCTAGCCTCATCCTTCGATCTGTTGTCAAGCCAAACTATGGCTCTCCTCAGAGGCTCTCCATACCTGTCCAAAGCTATGAAAGTTTCTCCTTGGCTTGATACTCCTATCCCAAGAATTTCCCTCGCATCCAAATTCGATCCTTTCAGAACTTTGTCAAGCGATTCTCTGAATTTTTTCCAGTACGTTTCTGGATCCACTTCGACATAATCAAGCCTTGGCATTGAAAGCTCATACTCGCTTCTTCCAGATGCGATTGCCCTGCCATCATCATCAAAAAGAACGCATTTGACAGAGGTTGTACCGAAGTCGACGCCCAGAAAGTAGCCTGCCAAGGAGCCAGATCACTTGTAATGTTTCCTCATCTCTTCATGGCTTGGAAGCGCAAGTATGTCTTCAAGGAGGGCCTTGGCTTGCTCCTCAGATTTTGTCCAAGGATCCATCATCACGAGTTCCAGCAATCTTTCCTTGCTTCCGGTTTCGTAAGCTTCAAGTTCAACCTCAACAGGTGCTACCCTGTCCCTCAGGATGTAGGAGATGAGGGCCTTAGGAAGTCCATCTGTCTTTATGCCCTCGATGCCCCTCTTACTAACGAGCCCTGGAACCTCGACTTCGAAGTTTTCCGGCACACCTGGCACGAAATTGCCTTTGTTCATTATGTTGACGACAAACACTCTTGGTATGTCGCACGCTATCGACTCCACTATTGGAATTATTATCTCCCCAGATTTCCTTGGAGGGCTTATGCTCGTGACTTTTATGGATGGGTCTTTAAGTGCCTTGGCCAACTCCCCAAAACTGTCTTCTCGAGTGGGCTCAAGTGCCCAGCTCCACCATTTCTTCGGATCCTCCTTCCACCTCCTCTCGGTCTCATCATCTGTGTGGTACCACCAGGGCCATGTCCCTCCGCCAGGCGTGCAAGTATCGCCGATTGGAAAAACACCAAATCTCCTGTAAAGGTCGACAGGCTTTGGCCCAAGATCGCTGCTAGGAGGACAGCTCTCCCAGTATTTTGGAGCCTCCTTTTCGATCCAATCATCTAGGAGCGGATAGGCATCTTCGCCCTCATAGTAGAAGTGCGTCAACCACACGAAGTGGTTCACCCCCGGTATCTCGAATGTTACTCTTTCCCTATTTAGCCCAAGGACTTCAGCGATGTGGTAAACACCTCCAAATCCGTGGCACAAGCCAACGAATTTGAGCTTTCCATATTTTCTACCAAGGTAAGTCGTGCCTGCCAGCACTGGATTTGCGAGTTTGATGTACCATGCATCTGGACATATTTCCATTATGTCGTTAACTATGGACTCGAAGAGCCTGAGCTGGTAGAAGTTTATCCAGAAACCCTCATCGTGCATTATATGATAACTGCCGCCAAACCTGTAGCCGTGCTTGAAACCTGCAAGCCATCCGGCCCTATAACCGGCATAGCCAACGACCAAAGCTGTGTTTATCACGAAGTCAGCATCCTTTAGCGACTCCTTTCGATCCATTGTCTTTTCGAGTTTCAGATCCATCTTCATCTCTTCTGCATATCTTTTGCACAATGAGTGCACAGCATCGAGCCTCTCTTTGTTTATGTCCATGAAACTTACCGTGCTTCCTTTCAGGTTAGGTGTAAGGCAAAGGTCCTTAACGAGAGCAAGAGAGAATGTAGAGCTTCCAGCGCCGATAATACTAATCTTCACGCCATCCATGGCAATAAGTTGTTTGTTTATGCTCTATCGCTTATTAGCATTTTGATAGCGGGCTCAATCCTTATAATTGACGCAGTTTGTGTGTAAATTAGCTTGTACTTTGCTTTTTGGCCATGGTGCACTTTATGCCCTTCAGAACTCTTGTGAATGAAGCTTGGCTCCTCCGGCTAATATGAAATTCCATTTAATGTCAGCAGCTGCATAGATCTTCGGAAGATCGTATAATTAAATACATATCATAGAAAAGATGCAGCTACCTTCAGGTAGAATGGAACATTATAGTTAAAGGAAAAGAGGATGTTGCTCGAATGGCCAGTCAATTAGATTCGGTCTGAGAAAGAGGAGGAAGTAAACAATGATTAACATTGAAGAGATTGTATGTATGATTGAGGAAGAATTTGCAAATGGGCGAGTAAAGCAGATAGCTTCGAGAAAGATGATAAGTATACTCGAAAGGAAAGGTATTGAAAGCGAGGATATAGACGATGCCCTTGATGAAGCTGAGAGACGGAAGATCATAGAACATGGCAGAGGATTCTACAAATGGATAGCCCCAAGTCTGAGAGAGGCGGAGAAGGCCAAGACCCAGAGGTACTTCGAAATACTGGCTGAGATCTTTAAAAAAGGTGAGGTCAAATTCCTTCCAGAAGAATACCTCAAGAGCGAACTCAGGAAAAGAGGATTGGATGAGGAAGAAGTCCGAAGGGCTATTATCGAGGCGGAAAGAGATTATGTTCTGGATTTCTACTCTGACAACTTTGGACCCGATAAAAATCTAGTGGCTGGATGTAGCTGGATACCCCCTGAGGAACGTGAGGCTGAAGCTGAGGCGAAGAAGGCCGACAGAGAGTTCTCTAAAAAGTGGCATGAGAAAAAAGAAATGGAAGAAGATTACTAGGGCATTAGAAAGTAGACTAAGGGGGACCCTTAAAGTTAAGCCTAGTACTTGGCCTCCCTTTCGACGATATCGGTGATCATCCTGACCCTTCTTATGTCACCGTCTGCAGGTGCTTGGTCCGCTATTCCCATGATGAATTTGTGCCCCTGCAGGTGATGCCTTATCACGTCCCGAGCGATGTCGATGAGAGCTTTTTCCGGATGCTGGGGACTGAAGAAGACGCCCGGCAGGCCGCCCCAAAGTATGATGTCAGGGCCCGCAACCTCTCGCAGCCTTCGAACTTCGATGTCCCCAACAGGCGCAGGAGTTACCGATTGGGCGCAGTCCACGCCAGTCCCACCCATCAGTGGCAGGATTCCCCTGAGCATCCCATCTATGTGCACGAATATTTTTTTGTTTGCTGCATGGAGTTGGGCAGCCCTCTTCTCGTAATAGGGTGCATGGTACCTCTTGAACATCGATGGCGTTATCGCCTCGCTCGTGATGTTTTCACCGAAGTAAACCCCTGGGGCAGGAGATTCGCAGATCGCCTCATATATCGGGTCATCAGCTTCAGACATCACCTGTACAGTTTCGTCCACCTCCTCGCGCTCCCTTGCCAGGAGCTTAACAGCATTCACCAATCCAGCCCAAACAACCACTATCTGCTGTAGGGGCGTGCGCGGTGGAAGCGAGCTCACGAACCCCAGCCCCTTCCAGCGTTCGAGCCTGTCGTACTGGAGCGCATAATTAGGTTTGAACTCCTGGCTCTTAAAAATGTCCTGAAGAACCTTCAGGTCCTGGCGCGTTGAGACAGGATATTTCACGTAAGCTGTGCTGACCGAGGAGGGCATGAACTTCTTAATGGCAACTATGCTTCCGCTCTTCGAGCTGTACCCCTCCTCGTAAATAACAGTGCCATCCCGGTGCCTCTCTGAAGAGTAGCTGATCTTGATATCGTTGTACGACAGCTCTCCAGGAAGGTTGTAAAGCTCCTCGTGTGCCCCGCAACCAAGGTCGCGGTAAAGCTGGATCTTGCCACTCTCACCCGAATACTTCGCAGGCAGCTGGCGCCTGTATTCCATTGCAGCATACCAGTATGTCAGGTCCGCAAACCAGGGCATCACATCGGGTCTTTTTCCATTAAAGACCGCCATTATGCGCTCTTCGAGATTCAATCCCGAACACCAGAGCCAAAATCTACCTCTTCGTTGATATCCTTTTCCAATCGCCAGAAGCCTTTAAGGAACTTTGCTGAAAACCATCGACTTTTGACGACCCAGTTAGCCCGATTGGCGCCTAAAGATTTCAAAAGATGCCTCGAAAAGGTTGAGGAGCTACAGCTTGAAGCCAAATTTTCGCTCTGAATGCACTTTCCCACGGTGAAACGACAAAGGCTAAAAATCGCCCAGTCATGCGAGCTTGTCAATCAAAATGCAGCGAAGCAATGGCCAGCAAAAGATCGATGTTCACATCTCGATAGTGGGTGCTGGGCACGTTGGAAAGTGGTTGCTCGAGAGCTTGAGCAAAAAGTATGATTCGGAAAGGACGGGCGTCAGGATACATGTAGACAGGATCGTTGCAAGGGACCCGAGAAAACAAAGGCATGGAATTGAGAAGGAGATTCTGAGCTTCAACCTTGAGGACGCCTTCAGGGGGCCTGAGACGAAGATAGTTGTGGAGGCGATCAGCGACCTGAAGGCCTCGAAGGATATCGCCTGCAAAGCGATGGAAAATGGCAAGCACTGGGTAACTTCCTCGAAGACGATGGCTCTCTATCCCAGGGAGATAGTGGAAGCGGCCATAAAGAACAGGAGGAACATCGGCTACATGGCGAGCGTTGGAGGTGGAACTTGCATTCTCGACAGGATTTCGAAGATCCCCTATCCAATAAACACAGTCGTTGGAGTTCTGAATACAACCTCACACTTCATACTGAAGAGAATGCTTCTCGGCGAGACCTATGAAGCTGCCTTGCATGAGGCGCAGAGTGCAGGATTGGCCGAGCCGAATCCTGATTTCGATGTTAAGGGGAGAGATGGCGCTCACAAGATAGCGATCGTCGCGCAAAGGGCCTGGAACACAGCCATTACACATGAGCAGGTGTGCACCGAGCCCATCGACACGATCACGCCAGTTGACATCCAGCTCGCTAGCGCCCTCATCTTCAGAGATGAGTATGGTAACAAGCATCCGCACGTCATAATGCCCATCCAGATTGCGCAGCTACAATCTGGAAGATTGGCGCTTGGATGCTTTCCTTCCCTGGTCCCTGGAAATCACGCCCTAACAACGATAGGCGAAAAGGAGAATGCAGTTTACATCTACCACGATGGAAGGAGGGAACCTGTTGAGGTAAGGGGACCGGGTGCTGGAGAACCGACTGCAGATGCGATCATAAGCGACATAGTTGAGATTGCGAAGAAGGATGCTGCAGGGATTGTGGATCCACCAACCTTGAGCAG
>Ga0078972_1017825_pt1 | contig 10064 bp, 7 predicted proteins | sample YelNatPaOPGAMG01_FD_67568 | JGI IMG/M metagenome (GOLD analysis project Ga0078972, IMG submission 67568) | Hot spring thermophilic microbial communities from Obsidian Pool, Yellowstone National Park, USA - OP-RAMG-01 (SPADES assembly) (version 2) | ecosystem: Environmental > Aquatic > Thermal...
GAATTTTGTCAGGGAGTGAAATAAAAATAAACACAAAAATATCAGATGGTTTTAAAAAAATCACCCTTAGAATATTACTCTTCTCTTTAATATTATCAGTCTATCTCTACTCCCTCTGCCCTACCGTCTATCTCATAGACTCTGGTGAACTCGCAGCAGTGAGTTGGACCCTTGGTATTGCCCATCCAACCGGTTATCCAATTTATACTATACTCTCCTATCTCTTTGCCCATCTACCAGGTGAACCTATCAAAAATCTCAATCTCCTTTCTGCTTTATTCACAATCGTAGGAACAATATTCTTCTATCTCACATTAAAAAAGATTTTAAAGGAACATTCAGCAACCATCCTATTCACTGCCCTCTTTGCCTTTTCACCATTAGTCTGGCGGACCTCAATTATGAATGAGGTCTATCCTCTGACCATCCTCTATTCCACTCTTATTTTATACCTTTTGTATAATTTAAAGGATTCAAGAACCCTTTATCTTTTGTTCTACATCCTCGGGCTATCATTCACAAACCATATCATAATCTTCTCCCTTGCAATCCCGATATTCTTTTACACAATCCTGTTATACAAACCAGATTTAAAAAAATTCCTGATTTGTGCTATATTTGCCTTTATTGGCATTTCACCTTATCTTTATCTGATCATAAGAACCCGGGCTGGTGCAGAACTCGCCTGGGGCAATACCTGCAATCTCCAGCGCCTGTTCTGGCATATAACCGGAAGGCAGTACCAGGTCTGGATGTTTTCGCTCTCAGCAAAAGAGATTTTGAATAACGCAAAACAGGGATTGATTCTCTACTTGACCAATCTCTTTTATATCTTCCCAATCTCGGTCTTTCCTGGATTTTACTGGTTATTTAAGAATGACCGGAAAAGATTCTGGCTCTTTTTCATGATAATAATCCTCAATTTCCTTTACACAATAAACTACGCAATCCCTGATATTGAATCCTATTATATCCCTTCCCTTATTGCCCTGATATTTGCTGGTTTCTATGGGATGCATTTTTTTAAAAGATTTATCAAATGGTTTATTCCAGCAATCCTCATTCCAGTCATCCTGATAATAAATTACCCTGCCTGCACATTGAGAAATAATACATTTGGACTGGACTATAGCCTTGCACATATCGCTACATTACCTGAAAATAGCCTCCTGATATCTTCATACTGGGATATATACTCACCTGGAATATATTTAAGAAAAGTTAAAAACTTTCGCAAGGACCTTGTTTTGATTGATAAGGAATTACTCAGACGCACCTGGTATATAAAGTATCTTAAAAATGAATATCCTGAATTCTACCGCTCGGCAGAAATGGCAATAAATGAATACCTTTCTGAATTATACAAATTTGAATATAATAAGCCCTATGAACCACGCATAATCCAGGAGAAGTTCATAAATATGCTAAACAGGTTTGTTGAAGTAAAAGAATCAGCAGGGGTATTCTTTGCCCTACCCTTTCCTGATTTTGACCTTAATTCTGTAAAACCCGATTATTACCGAATCCCTTATGGACTTAACTTCCTCATCACAAAGAATCCAGAATCAATTGTATTTGACTTTTCTAATTTGAAGATAAAAATGCCTGAATTTGTAAATGACCCAAGGTTAAGATTTAATATTGAAACCATTAAGAAGATGGTCAAGAATAATATCATCTATCTTGATAGGGTTAATAAGACTGAAGAGGCTAAAAAGGCAAAGGAATGGCTTGATAGTTTCACAAAGAATAAACCATTTCGTAATTAATTGCGTCATATTTAATATGAAAATATCAAAAGCTAAAACAGGCTTATCTATCTTTTTTGTATTGTTCTCCTTTATTTATGCCCAAAGTTATCCACATCCAGGACCAGTAAGAATTACAGGTGTCGTCGTTGAGGCATCAAGTGAACAGCCCCTTGAACTCGTAAATGTCATAATTTATGATAAGTCACATAAGCAGGTTACCGGGACCGCAACGAACGAAACAGGAAGATTCTTCATAGCCGGCATCAATCCTGGTGAATATACTATTGAATTCTCATTTGTTGGTTTTGAAACAAAAGTGGACACACTACGCATCACAATGGAAAATCCTGTGCTCAATTTGGGCATAATAAAACTTGAACAGAAACCGATACCCATTGAAGGTGTTGAAGTCACAGGTGAAAGACCACCAATTGAATTCAAGATTGATAAGAAGGTGATTAATGTAAAGGAACATTTTGCAAGCCAGTCAGGGACAGCAGTGGATGTCCTCCAGAATATTCCTTCAATTACCGTTGATGTCCAGGGGAATGTCTCTCTACGCGGTAGCACAAACTTCAGGGTCCTCATTGACAACCGGCCATCAATCCTTGACCCGAGTGAGGCATTACAGCAGATTCCTGCAAGCACAATAGACCGCATAGAGATTATCACCAACCCCTCAGCCCGTTATGACCCTGAAGGCCTTGTTGGGATAATCAATGTGATCACAAAAAAGAATATTCAATCAGGCATAAATGGAACTGGAAATCTGAACCTTGGGCTTGAAGAAAAATATTCAGGTGATTTTCTATTGAATTACCGTTATAAAAGATTCCGCACATTCTTTGGGTTAGATTACAATAATTTTAATTTTCCCGGAACCGAGGTTGAAAACAGGACAACAAACACTCAGGATACCACATTCTATTCATTGACCCAGGGCAATAGTTCCTGGTTAAGAAGGTTTTATGGTTTTAAACTCGGAACCGAATATGTAATAAGCCCAAAAGCCAAAGCCGGTATAAATTTTGAATTGCGAAAAAGGAATATGGAACGGTCTTCTCTCCAGGAACTCATAAAATGGTCAATCCCTGGAGATACAACAGACTTTGTGCGTGATAATCAGACTGAACGGGGTGGGCTGATGTATGCGATAAATGCCGATTATCTTGTCAATTTTAAGAAAGAACAAAAATTATCCGCCCGCCTATCTGTTAATATCAACAATGGCGAAGATAAATCAACGAATGAACTCAAAACTCGGGATTCTCTGATAACTGATGGCTGGAGGTCAATAGAAAAAGGTCCAATGAAAAGGGTTCTTTTTAATCTTGATTATACACAACCCCTTACCTTATTCAATGAAAAAAATGGTAAATTAGAAACCGGAACACAGACAACCATCAATCTATCAAATGGTGGTCAGGATGTATATGTATACGATACAGTGACGAAAGGATATACTTACAAGCCCGAATTCAGCCATCTTGCTGACTTTATCCATAATATTTATGCATTTTATACAACATATCGCGGCGAAATCAAAAATTTTGGGTATCAAACCGGGATAAGGGGTGAATATACATATAGATTCCTTGAATTGACTGGCACTGCCCAGGATGTAAATATCAAACGATTTGATATATTTCCAAGTTTGCATCTATCCTACAAATTCCCACCTTTTGACCAGATTATGATAAGTTGGACAAGGCGTGTAAACAGACCAAGGGACTGGGACCTTCAACCATTTGAAATCCGACGTGACCCATATTCGATCCACAAAGGAAACCCTGGCCTGTTACCAGAATTTGTCAATGCATTTGAACTCGGTTATCAAAGGCAATGGAATAATCTCTTATTCTCCCTTGATGGATACTACCGCCTTACCGAGAACCATATTGAATATATTACACACTTCTATGGTGGTAATACCCTGTTATCTACAGTTGAAAATATTGGTAAAGATTATGCCTATGGTATTGAACCGACCCTGGATTTAGAGATCCTTAAATGGTTAAATATAAATCTCTCAGGAGATATTTATGAACACCGGATAGAAGGAAAAATAGATAACAGTTCATTTACTCAAAAGAGCCGAACCTGGAGTTTACGCAATATGAATTCAATTATATTATCAAAAATCACAAGATTACAGATTACCATTATGTATAATGGTCCTGAGATTATGGCACAGGGGAAGAGGAACTCATTCTTTATTGTTAATGGTGGAATAAGACAGGATATCATACCACGCTCATTAAACCTCACACTCCAAGTGCGTGATATATTTGGCACAGGTAAATTTGAAAATACATCAGAAGGAACAAATTTTTACATCCACCAGGAGCATAAAAGAGAATCTCCGGTTGTAATTCTGGGACTTAGTTATAACTTCAATAACTACCGTCCGGAAAAAAAGGAGAAGGAAGTAGAAGATAGTTTTGAGGAATTTCAAGAATTCTAAGTTGATTTTTTAGAATATTTCAATATAATTCTCTATGCATATCCTTGTCTGTGATGATGAAGAATCCCAGCGCGAATTGCTTGCTGGTTTTCTTAGAAATCTGGGTCACACTGTTACAACCGCAAGGAATGGTAAAGAAGCAATTGAAAAGAACCGAAAAACAGGCTTTGACCTTGCAATAATTGACTTAAAGATGCCTGAGATTGATGGTATAGAGACGATGAAAGAGATGAAATCAATTGACCCCCAGACTTATTTTATCATCCTCACTGGATTTGGCACGATTGAATCCGCAGTCCAGGCAATGAAGTATGGAGCATATGATTATCTAAGCAAACCTGTGGATCTTGAAAAGATTGAGATGCTCATTAAGAGAATACACGAAGAACAGATTACCCATCAGGAGATCTCGGACTTAAAAGAACAGATTGGAGAAAGATTCAAATTTGATGAATTCGTTGCCGAGAGTCCAAAGATGAAGGAGATACTCTCACTAATTCCCAGGATTGCCCGCTCAGATGCACCGGTTCTAATCCTTGGAGAATCTGGTACAGGTAAAGAATTGATTGCCAGGTTGGTCCATGAAGCAAGTCCAAGGAGGGGGCAGAGATTCGTTCCCATTTCCTGCGCTGCACTTCCAGAGACCCTTATTGAGAGTGAACTCTTCGGTTATGAGCGGGGCGCCTTCTCAGGAGCAGAGAAGAGAAAATTTGGAAAGTTTGAACTCGCTGATAAAGGAACATTATTCCTTGATGAGATTGGAGACCTGCCCATCTCTGTCCAGGTAAAACTTTTGAGGGTCCTGCAGGAATTCACTTTTGAAAGGCTTGGTGGAAATATTCCAATAAAGGTTGATGTCCGATTAATCTGTGCAACGAACCAGGATTTGAAAAAGAAGATTAAAGAAGGCACTTTCCGCGAGGACCTGTATTACCGATTGAATGTCATCACAATTACCTTACCACCTTTGCGTGAAAGGAAAGAAGATATAAAACCGCTTGTTGAACACTTTATTAAGAAATTTGGAAGAATGGCACGGAAACAGGTGAAAGGGATAACAAAAGAGGCATTGAATAATCTCATTCGTTATGACTGGCCTGGAAATGTAAGGGAACTTGAGAATGTTATTGAAAGGGCACTCGTTTTATGCAGGGGTGATTGGATTGGCGTGGAGGATGTTCCATTACAAACCTCAGAGATAAGAGCCATTCAGTTTGAATCCCTTACCGAAGTTGAAAAGAACCACATAATGGAGATTCTTAAAAAGACTAACTGGAATATTACTGAAAGTGCAAGGCGTCTCGGAATCCATCGCAATACCCTGAGGTTGAAGATAAAGGAATATAATCTAAAACCTGAATAGGACTTGACTTTGGTAATTTTTTAATTATACTTCAAGGCATGGATACAAAGTATATATTCGTGACTGGAGGTGTGGTCTCTTCCCTGGGAAAAGGGGTAGCAACCGCATCCATCGGCCTCTTATTAAAATCCTATGGTCTCAAAATTACGCTCCAGAAGATTGATCCTTATATCAATGTTGATCCAGGAACGATGAATCCATACCAGCATGGAGAGGTATTTGTAACTGCTGATGGTGCAGAATGTGACCTTGACCTCGGACATTATGAAAGATTTTTAGGTGAGAGATTGACAAGAGACAACAATATAACTACCGGGCAGGTATATTATTCAGTTATTACAAAGGAGCGCAGGGGTGAATACCTCGGTAAAACTGTTCAGGTCGTTCCTCATATCACTGACGAGATAAAATCAAGAATAAAAAAACTCGCCATCCAGAATAAACTTGATATTGTGATAACTGAAATCGGTGGAACTGTAGGTGATATTGAAAGTCAACCCTTCCTTGAAGCTGCAAGGCAGATGCGGATTGACCTTGGCAGGGATAATGTCTTATATATCCACCTCACACTCGTCCCATTCATAAAGACGACAAGAGAGTTTAAAACCAAACCAACACAGCATTCAGTAAGGACATTGCTTTCTATGGGGATACAACCCGATATCCTCTTATGCCGGAGTGATTCCTGGTTGGGTGAAGAGGAAAGGAGAAAGATATCGCTCTTCTGCAATGTCCCTCCGAATGCGGTGATTGATGCAGTGGATGTGGATTGTATCTATGAAATACCTTTGATCTTCCATAAACAGAAACTTGATCGTCTCATACTTGATTATCTGGGAATGGACAAAAGGGAGTGTGACCTCACAGAATGGAAGATATTTGTAGAAAGGGCTAAGAATCCATTGAAGAGCGTGGATATTGCTGTCTGTGGGAAATATGTAGAATTGAGGGATGCATATAAGAGCATAATTGAGGCACTATACCACGCAGCCGTTGCCAATGATGCACGGTTAAAGATAAAATGGGTTGATACGGATCGGATTGATGACATCGTCCTCTCTAATACCCTTGCCTATGTAGATGGGATATTAGTTCCTGGTGGTTTTGGCATGCGGGGTATAGAAGGCAAGATAAGGGTTGTGCAGTATGCACGTGAGAACAGGAAGCCTTTTCTGGGAATTTGCCTCGGGATGCAGTGTATGGTCATTGAATTCGCAAGAAATGTCTGCAACTTAAAAGGTGCAAATTCTACAGAATTTGACGACAAGACCGAATATCCGGTCATTGACCTCTTACCTGAACAAAAGAAGGTAAAGGATATGGGCGGAACAATGCGTCTGGGTAACTGGCCCTGTAAGATTGAACCAAAGACCCTCGCAAGTAAGATTTATAAAAAAGAATTGATTGAAGAACGACACAGACACAGATATGAGGTAAATCCAAAATTTTTCAAAATTCTTAACGAGAAAGGTCTGATATTCTCGGGCAAATCACCGGATGGAAGGTTGGTGGAGATTGCTGAATTGAATGACCATCCATTCTTTATCGGAACTCAATTCCATCCTGAGTTTACCTCTACACCACTTATGCCCAATCCAATTTTTTATCATTTCATTGAGGCATCGTTGAAAAATAAGAAATAATCTTGTGCGTGTTTTATTAGAAACAATAACTTTTTTAATCCTTTTAAACATTTACTGGCTAAACAATGCACGAAGGATTTATCTCAAAAGAAGGCTCGGTGTTGGGATTGTGATGAATCTCAAAATGACCGCACGGAACATAGCCTTGATGTTATGTCCGGAAAGAAGTTTTAAAATTTATGGTGACATCTCTTCCATCAAAAATGGTGGAATACTCTATTCAATTCATTTCGGTACCTGGGAGTTGATGCCCAATCTATTACAGAAGTCTCTTAAAAAAGATATTGGTATCCTGGTCAACCGTTACACTGAGAATAATCCCCATCTAATCGGAAGACTAATGGATAAATTTTTTTATATCTGGCGCACAAGAAAGAAAGTCAAGGTCTTCTATCCTGATGAGGTGTTCAAAATTGTAAGATTTCTAAAAAAAGGTGGTATCTTTGCTGCTCTCGTTGATGGCGATACACTTTATGCAAAGTTAAAAAAGATTGAAAAACTTTCTAAGTTATGCCATGTGCCCCTGCATCCTTTTGCCCTGTATTATGATGGTGCTAACTATATTATGGAAATAGATTGTAATATTGATGGAGTTCTAAAGCACAGGCCTTTTGACTACTGGTGGTTTTATAAATCAAGAAGGAAGTAGATATCTATGCTAAAAAAATTTTTTATTTTCATTCTCCTTATATTTGTTGGATGCGAAGAGGAAACAACATCTCAAAAGATAGAGAAAAATCTTCCCAGAATAACCCTTGAAAATTTTACATTGATTGAAACCCAGGATGGAATAAAAAAATGGCATCTCTTTGCCGCCTCAGCCCGTGTTTATGAAGATATAATAGATGTGGATAGTGTTCGAATAAAATTCTACAATGAATCCGAGAATGAATATGCATGGTTAAGAAGTAAAACCGGAGTATTGAACACGAAAAATCATAATATCGTCGTGCGGGACAGTGTAATTTTGATAACCGAAGATTCAACCACACTCCTGACTGATTCATTGTTTTGGGATAACGAACTCCAGCGTATCATTACTGACGCAAGAGTTAAAATTATAAAAAAGGACAGCACAACAATTGAAGGCAATGGTTTAAAAACCACAACGGACTTAAAAAAGATAGAAATTATCGGTGATATCAGGGGAACATCGCCAATAAAATTTCCAAAGATAAGATGATATTTCTAATTATATTCCTCAACACAACACCATTCAAAGCAGACAGAGTAGAGATTGTAAATGAAAATGGGGAAAGCCTTGTCAATCTTTCTGGTAATGTTCTGATCGAACAGGAGAGCACAATGATTTCCTGTATCAAAGCCCAGTTAAATGAAAAAAAGATGTTTGTGATATTAAAAGATAGTATCTGCATAAAAGAACCAGCAGGCGAAATTAGAGCGGATAATGCCATCTACTTTTTTGATAAAGAAATTGGAACACTGAGAGGTAATGTGCGTCTTAAATCTGAAGACCAGATATTCTCAGCCGATTCTCTTGATTATGATGGAAAGAAAAGGATAGTGTGGATGTATAAAAATGTGTATCTAAAAGATATAAAGAATAATGCAGTCGCACACTGCCAGGAGGGCTGGTATAATCTTGATGAAGAGGTTGGAAGCCTAATTAAAAAACCTGAAATTGAAATAAAAAGGGAAGATAGACCACCGATTATAATCAATGCCCGGGAATTCTTATTAAAGACAAAAGAAAATCTCTGCTATGGCTATGACTCAGTCATCGTCAAACTGGATAGTATCACCCTCTTTTGTGATACAATAATCTATAATATGAAAAAGAATGCAGGCTATGTCTTGAATCCTTTAGCAGTTGAAAAGAATAACGAACTTAAAGGAAGAACTGGTGAATTTGGTTTAAAAGATAATACGATTGATTATTTCAAGGTTTCACCTGGGATAGCCAGTTACTGGACGAACGAAGGCAATCACAATGTCATTGAAGGAGATACGATAAATATACTATTTAAAGAAGGTCGGGCTTTCAGAATAAAGGTGGTGGGAAATCCAAATGGCACACTTTACTTGAAAAAGGAGAAGGCAAATGCTGGAGACTAAAGAACTCACCAAGGTATTCGGAAAGAGGACTGTGGTAAATAAGGTTGATATAGGAATAAACCCCGGTGAAATCGTTGGTTTATTGGGCCCAAACGGTGCGGGCAAGACCACAACCTTTAATATGATTGCTGGGCTGATAACCCCTGATGGTGGGGATATCCTCCTTGATGGTGATAAGATCACCGGTCTTCCTATGTTCAAACGTGCAAGGATGGGTATATCGTTCTTATGTCAGGAATCAAGCATCTTCCGAAAATTGAGTGTGCTTGAGAACCTTGTGGCGGTTTATGAAATACTCGGTGTAAAGAAATACGAAGCCAGGGAATTAGGATTAAAGTTACTTGAAGAATTTAATCTTAAGAATTTAAAGGATCAAAAGGCATATACTCTGTCTGGTGGTGAAAGGAGAAAGGTGGAGATAGCCCGTGCGCTGATTAGTAAGCCAAAGTATCTACTCCTTGATGAACCATTCACGGGTATTGATCCTATTGCCCGGGCTGAACTCCAGGAGATCATCCTTGGATTAAAGAGACGGGGTATCGGAATTCTAATCTCTGACCATAATGTCCGGGAGACCCTTGAAATAACTGACCGTGCATATTTAATCTATGAATCAAAGATTCTCCTCTCTGGCGATGCGCAGACCCTCATCAATGACCCAAAGGCAAGGGAAGTTTATTTAGGCTGGAAATTCAAAATTTAGTAATTCATTTCAGAGGAAAACGAAATTTCCCTTTTTCCCAGATATATATAATCCTTTTACCCTC
>Ga0078972_1017827_pt1 | contig 10062 bp, 11 predicted proteins | sample YelNatPaOPGAMG01_FD_67568 | JGI IMG/M metagenome (GOLD analysis project Ga0078972, IMG submission 67568) | Hot spring thermophilic microbial communities from Obsidian Pool, Yellowstone National Park, USA - OP-RAMG-01 (SPADES assembly) (version 2) | ecosystem: Environmental > Aquatic > Thermal...
GGTAAAGGTCTTGTTGAAAGAAGAAGACGTGGTATGACTAATGTAATTATTCTAAAGCGTGGTGAAACTTAATGTGAGATTTTTTATGTATCCAATTTTAAGATGATATTATGCAAAGAAAAAACCCAACAGAAATTTTAAAAGAAGAGCATGAAATCATTAAAAGAAATCTTAACGTACTTGAAATTGCTTGCCAAAAAATTGAAAGAAATGAAAAGGTTTCTCTTGACTTATTTAAAAAATCGGTAGATTTCATCAAAAATTTTGCAGATAAATGTCATCATGCTAAAGAGGAAAAATGTCTTTTCCCAGTTTTAGAAAAGTTTGGAATTTCAAAAGAAGGAGGACCAATAGGTGTTATGCTGGCAGAGCATGATATGGGAAGAAATTTTGTTAAGGGAATTGTCGATGGAATTAATAAAAACAATAAGAAAACTATAGTTGAAAATTCACTCGGATATGTCCAACTTCTTCGTGATCATATAGAAAAAGAAAACAATATTTTATTTACAATGGCAGACAACATTCTCACAAAAAATGATAGTAAGGGAATTCTAGAGAAATTTGAAGAAGTTGAAAAGAAGATGGGAAAGGGAGTTCATGAAAAGTACAAAAAATTAATTGACGAACTTGAGAAAGAGTTAAAAAACCGGCCAAAAATATGAAAATTGAACTTTTATACATATTAGATTGCCCTTGGTGTGTAAAGACTAAAGAATTGATTAGAAAAAGCTTGAAAGAACTTAAAGTAAACGCTGATATCGAAGAGATTTTAATTGATTCGGAAGAAAAGGCAAAAAGATACAATTTTGCTGGTTCACCAACTGTTAGAATTAATGGAAAGGATATTCAAGAAGAAGTTAACAAAAAAAGATGTTTACCTTGTGAAGAGCTTTCCGAACGCACAAAAGAAGTAACCGAATTCATAAAACAAGAATGTAGTTGTGGTTGCAGAATCTATTTCTATAAAGGTAAACAATATTCGTATTCACCAAAAGAGATGATTAGAGAAGCGATAAAAAGATCTATTTGAAACTAGTTTCATGCAATGATTGATAAGCTGTTTCATTCTACATTTTGATATGAATAACCAAAATAAAATACAAGAAGAAATTATAGAAATCAAAGGTATGCGTTGCAAGAGTTGTGTTGAGAGAATAGAAGCAAAATTATCACAACTCAAAGGAGTAAATAAAGCTAGAGTAAGTCTTGTCGAAGAAAAAGCATATGTTAGCTTTGACCCAGCACAGACAAATCTGAATACAATAAAAAAAGAAGTTGAAAGTTTAGGGTATAAAACTGATCTAAAGAGCAAAACAGAAAAAAGCTCTATCAAACAGGGAATAATCTATGGTTTAATACCACATACAGGTTGCATAGCTTTTATTTTAGCCTCAGTTTTAGGTGTAACTGTTGCAACAGAACTTTTCAAACCACTTTTGCTTAACCCATACTTCTTTTACATACTTATACTGATATCGTTTATCTTTGCAACAATCTCAGCGATAATCTATATGAAAAAACAAGGTTTTATAACTTTTAATAAAAGTGAAAGTGGACTGGAAATAGGTTTTTCTCCAGAAGGAATTAAAAGAAAATGGAAGTATCTTTCAACACTTTACGGGACAACTATTGGCGTCAATCTTTTGCTATTTATGATAATTTTTCCACTCCTTACAAATGTGTCTGCATTTTCGTCATCGACAACAGGAGCTTTTGTTGGGGTAGCAAGCAATGAAAATGTCAATGGAATATCCTCGATAAGATTAAAAGTTGATATCCCATGCTCTGGACATGCACCACTGATATCACAAGAACTCAAATCAATAAATGGTGTGGTAGGGGTACAATTTAGTTTTCCTAATATTTTTGATGTGAAGTATGATTCTACAAAAACATCAAAACAACAAATACTCTCGTTAGATGTGTTTAAAACCTACAAAGCTACTGTGTTGGACGAGTCTACCACTCAACAGAATACCCAACAATCTAATAACCAGCCAAGTAGCAGTGGCGGAGGTTGTGGTGGTGGGAGTTGTGGATGTGGTTGCGGAAGCAGGTGATGTTAATTGGGAGATATTGTTATAAAAATAGGGAAAGCACAAATTTTATTAGGGTTAACAATTTTCACATTAATCTTAACACTCATAAACAGTTATAACATTTTTAATTTAAGTAATAAACTTAATTCAATGACAGGAAATCTTACTAAAAATGAACAAGTCGGGATAAGGGAAACTCAACAATTACCTAGTGGTAACCTACCCTCAAATGCTAACCAACAACAGCCATCAAAAATTGTAGTCAGTATAGACGATGATCCTGTAAAGGGTTCTAAAAATGCACCAATTACGATTGTTGAGTTTAGCGATTTTCAATGTCCCTTCTGTGCAAGATTTTATGCGCAGACATTGCCGTCCATCGAAGAAAATTACATTAAAACAGGTAAAGTTAAGTTTATCTACAGGGATTTTCCTTTAAACTTCCATCAATATGCACAAAAGGCGGCTGAAGCAGCAGAATGTGCAGATGAACAAGGAAAATTCTGGGAATATCATGACATACTATTTCAGAAACAATCTGAATGGTCTAGTGCTGGAGTTGAAAAACTAAAGGAATATGCACAAAACCTTGGTTTAGACACAGCAAAATTCAACGAGTGTCTAGATTCTGGAAAATATTCTAGTGAGGTTCAAAAGGATTATAGTGACGGCTCTAACTACGGCGTTACTGGAACACCTACGTTTTTCATAAATGGGATTGAAGTTGTTGGAGCTCAGCCATACAGCGTATTTGAACAAATCATTGAGCAGGAGTTGAATAAAAATGGTTAAAAGAATAGGTGATTTTTGGATTTGTGAAGAATGTAAATTGAAATACAATGAAAAAAAATTGGCAGAGAGATGTGAAGCTTGGTGCAAAAAATATAGAAGTTGTAATTTAGAGATAACTAAATATGCTGTTAAGGACCAATGGTGATTAAAATGAAAAAAATTTGGCTTGTTTGGGTTTTAATTGTTGTATTAATGATATTTATATTTGCTAAAGGGTTTGGTGTATTTGATTCAAACATAACTTTCCAAAAAGAAGACTTTGAACAAAAAAGGGTAAGAGTTTTAAATGAGCTTTCACTTGCAATTGAAGAAGCAAAAGCTCAAGGAAAATACAAATGTTGTATCGAACCACCATGTACAATGTGTTATCTTGGGAATTGGATATGGAAGGATGGAAGTTGCTATTGCGATGATATGATTATAAAAGGAGAATTCGATAAAGTATGTCCTGAATGCAAGAGAGGAATAGAAGAAGGCAAATGTAAGTCAACTGATGAAACAAGGTGTAAAACATGAAGAAATTAATAATTCCAATCTCTGGTATGCACTGTGTCTCTTGCGCACAGAAGATAGAGTCAACTCTCAAAAAATTAGATGGAGTTGTTAATGCAAATGTTAATTTCGCAACAGAAAAAGCAACTGTAGAATTTGACGAAAATGTAATCAATGAAAATGAAATAAATAATGCTATCGAACAATTAGGATACAAAGTTATTAAAGAAATCGATCACGAAGCAAAAGAATTTGTAGATAAGGAAAGGGAGAAAAGGGAGAAAGAGATTAGAAATTTGAAGACATTATTCATACTTTCTTCAATCCTCTCGATACCGATTTTTATTCTATCATTTCCTGAATGGTTCAAGATAGCATTTCCCTATCAAAATATTATCCTATTAATTCTTGCAACACCTGTTCAATTTCTTGTTGGTTACAGATTTTATAAGGGTGCTTTTTTCGCATTAAAAGCAAAAACTGCAAGCATGGATACATTAATTGCAGTTGGCACTTCTACTGCCTACTTTTATAGTGTTTTAGTAACTTTAACGCCAACGTTTGGAAATTATGTGTATTTTGATACCTCTGCAATCATAATCACTTTTGTCATTCTTGGAAGATGGCTTGAGGCAATAACAAAAGGTAAAACATCGGAAGCGATTAAAAAATTAATTGGTCTACAACCAAAAACAGCAATAGTCATTAGAAATGGTAAAGAAATAGAAATTCCAATAAAAGAAGTTGTTGTTGGTGATATTGTTGTAGTAAAACCTGGGCAAAAAATACCAGTTGATGGGATAGTAGTGGAAGGTTTCTCTTCGGTTGACGAATCCATGATTACAGGTGAAAGTATTCCTGTAGAAAAGAAAAAGGGCGATACTGTAATAGGAGGAACGGTTAATAAACATGGTTCATTCAAGTTCAAAGCAACAAAAGTTGGTAGAGATACCGTTCTTAGTCAAATAATAAAATTAGTAGAGGAGGCTCAAGGAAGCAAAGCACCGATACAAAGATTGGCGGATAAAGTTAGTGGTTATTTTGTCCCAACAGTTATTCTTATTGCGATTTTATCTTTTTCATTATGGTATTTTGCTTTAGGGCAAAGCTTTATTTTTTCACTCAGCATTTTTATAGCAGTTCTAATTATCGCATGCCCATGTGCTCTAGGTCTTGCAACACCAACAGCGATAATGGTTGGTACTGGAAAAGCTGCAGAAAATGGGATATTGATTAAGAATGCAGAAGCGTTAGAAAACATTCATAAATTAACGACAATTGTTTTTGACAAGACAGGAACGTTGACAAAAGGAAAACCAAGTGTTACCGACATTTTAGCGGATAAATTAGACAAAAAAGAAATTTTAAAATATGCGGCGATTGCAGAAAAGAAGTCAGAACATCCACTTGCAGAAGCTATAATTAACAAAGCAAAAGAAGAGAAATTGAAAATCCCAGATCCTGAGTTCTTCGAGGCAATACCTGGGCATGGTATTTTAGCAAAATACGATGGAAAAACTATACTTTTTGGTAACAGGAATCTAATGAAAAAGTATAAAATAAAAGTTGAAGAGCTCGAGGAAAAGATAAGCACTTTAGAAAATGAAGGAAAAACTGTTATGATTCTTGCATTAAATAAAAAAATTATTGGTTTGATAGCTGTTGCAGATACATTAAAAGAATTCTCAAAAGAGGCTGTCCAGAAATTACATGAAATGGGCAAAGAGGTTATTATGATTACAGGAGATAACAAGAGAACAGCTAATGCAATAGCTAAACAATTAGGTATAGATTATGTTTTAGCAGAAGTTTTACCAGAAGAGAAAGAAAAAGAGATTGAAAAATTGCAGAAAAAAGGTAAAATAGTAGCAATGGTTGGGGATGGTATCAACGATGCACCAGCGTTGGCAAAAGCCGATATTGGAATTGCGATTGGCGCAGGCACTGATATTGCTTTAGAGGCTGGCCAGGTTGTTTTAATAAAAAATGATCTCCGAGATGTTGTTACAGCTATAGATTTAAGCAATTACACAATTAAGAAAATAAAACAAAATCTTTTTTGGGCATTTTTCTATAATTCTGTAGGTATACCAATAGCAGCTGGTTTATTGTACCCTTTCACAGGGTTTTTACTCAATCCTATGATAGCTGCTATTGCGATGGCTTTTAGTTCTGTTTCTGTTGTTTCGAATTCGTTATTAATGAAAAGATATAAACCAAAGAATTATAATTGATTAAACTCTGAAATCTACCTGATTATACTGTCAACTTTGTCAACTGGTGTGGAAATAGATAACAATGTCAATTGATACTATTAATTATCAAATGAGAAGAAAAGATATCAAGCAAATAACTAAGGGGCATTTCCTTGTTAATCCTAGCTCAAAGCTCAGACTAAGAGAGACCTTAAAATTCCTTCTACACAGGGAGAGTTTGAAAAGAAGAACAGGATACAGAATTAAACAAAACGACCAAATACAAAATTAAATCAATGTAAATACATTTAATTTTTAAATCCTCTTTAAAATATTATTTTGTGGCTGAGCCAGATAGATAGCTTCGCTGGCCTTCAAAAAGGCTCAGTGAGGAAGCTCTGTTCACCCGCCTTATGGCAATGCGCTGCATAAAGCAGAAGCCGAGAGGCTTTTTACCAGGAGCAGAAACGAGACCAAGGGCTTTGATCAATGATGTGAACTGAGAAAAGAGAAGCCTTTTGGGTGAAACGGCCTGGTAACGCAGGGTGCAAGCAGGATTTACCTGCGCTAAGACAAATGCTATCATTTCCTTAGGTTTTCAAAAACCTGGAAATGACAAAAAACAGGCTATTTCTGGCACAGTCACAACCTCACATTTTTATCTCCCATAAAAAATTAAATAGGTCTCTGAAGAATTCATTTGCCAATATAAAACAAAAAGTGAATATAAATGATATGAAAATAACATTTCTTGGAACAGGTGGCGGAAGGATTGTCATAACTAATCAGCTAAGAGCAAGCGGCGGCTTTATACTTGAAATAGATAATAAGCTTTTGCACATAGATCCAGGTCCAGGCGCTTTGGTAAAGGCAAATGAATATGGAATTGATCTGAAAAAACTTGATGGTCTTCTTATCTCACATGCGCATCCTGATCATCATTCAGATGCTGAGATGATAATAGAGGCCATGACAGATGGTACTCGCGTGAAAAGAGGGTTTTTGATAGGCAACTATTATCTTGATAAAGGTGATAGCAATTTTAGACAGATTATATCACCCTATCATCTTAAACTCGTTGAAAAATATTTTGTAATGTCAAGTGGGGATTCTGTAGATATTGAGGGCTTAAAAATAACTGCAACACCGACAAGTCATGGAGAGCCTAAGGGTATAGGTTTTATAATAAAAGGAAGTGAAACATTTGGATACACATCAGATACAGAATATTTTGATGGGCTGGAAAAATATTTTAAAAACTGTGACTGCATTGTATTGAATGTGCTAAGAACAAAAGGTCATTCATGGCCAAAGCATATGAATTCTGATCAGGCAGCTGAATTATTAAAAGAAGCAAAACCGAAAATTGCTATTATACAGCATTTTGGAATGCGTATGCTGAAGGTAAGGCCGGAAACAGAGGCAAAATGGATAGAAAAACAATCCGGTGTAAAAACTATCGCTGCAAAGGATGGTGTAGTATTAAATCTCAATAAAATAGAGGAAAAGGGGTTAGAAAAATGGATAAAGTAGTTATTTCTCCTTTTTCTCTTCTGATTTTGGCTTTATCTTAGGGAATGGTATAGGAGCTGGTAATTGCAAATCCTCTGCTAAGTTAGCCACTTTAAGTAAACATCTCTTGAAAAGATAGTTGAAAACCTCCAAGGAAACATCTTCAGGCAATCTCTCGCCTCTTTGCCATTCTTCAAGTACGTCTTTGTTCCTTTCTGCCAAGTAAAGCAGCTCACCTTCGATCTTTATCTCACCTATCCTTGGTGTGTATGTTGTCGTGAAATCGAAGTCCATTGAAATGGCTTTCTTTCCTATCGCTGAAACATTGACCTCCTTAAGATTAAAGACCTTTGGTGATGAATTAACTTTTATATCCGATGTTATCTTTTCGTCCCCTCTTTTTGCGCTAAAACTCTTAAATGTCAAACCTATTATTGGCATATTATCCTCCTTATTTTTTATTATTGATTTAATATATAAATCTTTTATTTAATCTTTAAATATGAAAGAAATATTAGTTTTATTAGTTGCCTTTCTGATTTTTGTATCAGGATGCATAGGAGGTGAAGAGGTGAAGAGAGTAGACAACAAACAGGTTTTGATGATAATAGCCCCAGAGAACTTTAGGGATGAGGAGTATTTTGACACAAAACAGGTTCTTGAAAGTTATGGCGCAAAAGTCACTACAGCCTCAAGTAAATCAGGAAGTGTAAGAAGCATGTTTGGAAAAACAGTAAATGTTGAAAACAGCTTAAGTGATATTGATGTGAAGAAATACGATGCTGTTGTTTTTATAGGAGGTTCAGGCGCAGAAGTGTATTTTGATAATAAATATGCATTAAAGATAGCAGAGGATGCATATAAAAATAATAAGGTTGTGGCTGCTATATGCATAGCCCCTGTTATTCTTGCGAATGCAGGTATACTCGATGGTAAAAAAGCAACAGTTTGGGATGGCGAATATGTAGATAAATTAGAGGAAGGAGGCGCAACATATACAGGTGAATCTGTCACAAAGGATGGAAAAATAATAACTGCAAATGGTCCTCATGCTGCAAAGCAGTTTGGGATAGAAATAGTAAAGGCTTTAAATGAATAGGAGGTTTGAAATGAAAAAGGTTTTTGTTCCACTAGCAGAGGGGTTCGAGGAAATAGAGGCGATGGCAGTTATTGACATACTTAGAAGAGCAGGTATAGATGTTGTTACAGCAGGTTTGCAAGGGAGCATAGTGAAAAGTTCTAGGAATGTAAAAGTGATAGCAGATAAAAAGATAGATGATATAAAAGAGGATTTTGATGCGATAGTTTTACCAGGTGGGAATCCAGGCTATTTAAATCTCATGAAATCACAGAAGATCATGAAAATGATCAAAGAATTCGATTCAAAAAATAAGATTATAGGCGCAATATGCGCTTCGCCAATGATACTAGCGAAGTTAGGAATTTTGGATAACAAAAAGGCAACAATTTATCCAGGGATGGAAAAAGAATTACCAAAACCAAGATCAGAAAAAGTTATAGTAGACGGAAATGTCATAACATCTCAAGGCCCTGGAACAGCGATAGATTTTGCGCTAAAAATTGTGGAAATACTCGAAGGGAAGAGCAAAGCCGATGCAATAAAAAAAGAAATTGTTTATTAGCCTGAACGGATTTTAAATAAGATAAATCTAATTTTTATTAGGGGCCCGTAGCCCAGTCAGGATAAAAATCTATAATAGTTGTCCAAGGCGCTCGGCTTCGGACCGAGAGATCGTGGGTTCGAATCCCACCGGGCTCATGTGAAAACATGAATGTGAGAACATGACTGTGCATTTCGATTCAGAATTCACACTTGATGATTTTGAAACAGAATTGATGGATCTTACTGTTAGGAAGGTCAAAAAATTTGATAGGATATGGGCGGTTGGATTTGGCGGAAGTATCGGTGGCAAATGCGTGATTTATAATGGTATTGTGTATTTTGGTGCCTATGATGGAAATGTATATGCGGTAGATGCAAAAACAGGAGAAGAGATATGGAGATTCAAAACACAAGGGATGATACAACAAGCACCTCTTATACAGAACGGAATGGTACTTATAGGTTCTGCGGATGCGTATTTCTATGCTTTGGATGCAAATACAGGAAAAGAGATATGGAGATTTAAAACAGGGGATAGAATATTCAGTGTTGCCTGCTTCTATGGAAATAAAATATATTTTGGCTCAAAAGATGGTTATGTTTATGCATTAGACCTTAATGGAAACCTAATCTGGCGTTTCAAAACAGGGGATTGGATAGCCTCATCACCAGCTGCAGCAGAAAATAAAATCTTCTTTGGCTCCTTTGACGGATATATATATTGTGTAAATGCAGAAACAGGAAAAGAAATCTGGCGCTTTAAAACAGGGGCAGAGGTGATATCAACAGATACATTATGTATCAATAAGGATGTTCTTTATGTCGGGTCATTTGATAATTTTCTGTATGCTATCAATATAAAAAATGGAAAAGAGATTTGGAGGTTTCCAACAGGAAAATATGGAAATTCAGGGGTCCCAACTTTATATAAAAATTTTCTTTATCATGGCTCAAGAGATGGCATTCTATATAAAATTAGCATGGATGGAAAAGAAATATGCCGTTTCCAAATAAGCGCATCCGAGATAATAAATCAGGCTCCGCTCATCCACAATGATATAATATATCTTCCAGCTGGTGATGGAAATCTGTATGCTCTTGACCTGAATTTAAAGGAAATCTGGAGATTTAAAACAGGTGGAAGATTATACAACCAGCCTACTTTATGGGAAAACACACTCTATTTTGGTTCATGGGATTGTTATTTATACGCAGTTGACTTAAATGGAAAAGAAAAATGGCGTTTTGCAACCTCCACATCAGTTCAAGTATATATGCCACCTGTTTCCGAAGGCTTTGAGGTAAAGGTTAATATACCAAAAACAAGTGTAGAGGTTTTAGAAGAGGCAAAATACAAAAAACTTACTGGCTCTGAATTATTTGGTTTTTATAAATCAGAAAGCCC
>Ga0078972_1017829_pt1 | contig 10059 bp, 12 predicted proteins | sample YelNatPaOPGAMG01_FD_67568 | JGI IMG/M metagenome (GOLD analysis project Ga0078972, IMG submission 67568) | Hot spring thermophilic microbial communities from Obsidian Pool, Yellowstone National Park, USA - OP-RAMG-01 (SPADES assembly) (version 2) | ecosystem: Environmental > Aquatic > Thermal...
GGACTTGTGATAGCAGAGGAAACATAATTCTGGCTAACCTGTCTTTCGTAATCTCTGGCGGTAATGGTTGAGCCGGAAACATCCACCGAACCAGAGGCATTAACTTTTAACTCACCAGAAGAAGTCGCTTTTATCCGTTTGGTTTCGCCATTATATTCGCCTAAAATTGATGGCCAGTTGCGAGGATCATAAACCGCCGGCTCTCCCGCCTTTAAGACAATACTTCCTAAAACAATTAGTCCGCAAATCAATAAGAATTTTTTGCTCATTTTATTCCTCCTATCGTCTCTCTAATCCTGTCCATAAATAGTTTGGGTCATCAACTGCTGACTTATCTGTTGATACATCCCTGATTGACCATACTTTATCTGAGTTCTCATATTCCAAATCCATTCTCATAGTTGCTAAACTTCTCTGATATTCTAATTGATAATACTGCGCGGCGTCAAAAATCCTCTCTTTTAAGTGTGCTTTCCACAAAACATAATCAATTAAAATATTATGATAAACGTAATACTGCTTAATATCATTAAAAGGAACATCAGTTGTGTTTGACAAATCAGTCGGATAAGCATAATAATAAACAAGAATAGTTACCGGGTCAGTTGGCTTGTAAAATAAATCAATAGTATTTGGCTGGCGCTGATAATAAAATGATGGCGTGCCGGTTAGTGTCTCAAAATCTTTGGCGAAATCATTTAATTCTCTGATAGACGCCGGCCTTACTCTTTTGCCATCTACTTTAACTTCATAAATACTGAATAAATCATCTGGCAAAGCATTAGAGGTTGGGTAAGTAATACTTATTGATTTTCTTATACATTTGGTATAAACCGCAATTTCTTTCTGACCTCTATTGGCCCAGGAAGTTAATTCGTCATTAGTCCAGCGGCTATTGGTGGCGTCTGGCTCAGACAATAAACTACGAACTTGTGTTATTATCTCTCCTAAATTCATTGTAAATACCTCTGATAAATTTCTAATCTGTCTTTAATTCTCGTCTCTATATTCCAATTATTTTTTACATCGTTATAGGCATTATTGCCTATCTTTTCTCTTAAATGTTTGTCCTTTACTAAATTACTTAAAATATAATACCAATCGCTTTCGTCTATTGCTATAAATCCATTTATTCCGTCTTCAATATTGTCAAATGCTCCGACTTCACTTGCTACCAATGGCTTTTTCAGGGCCGACGCTTCTAACCACTTCAAATTACTTTTGCCATCATTAAACGGATGTCTCTGTAATGGTGCTATGTAAATATCTATATCCAATTCTTTTAATTTCTGATAATACTCACTATTTTTTATCCAGCCAAGAGAAACGATTCTATTTTCGCCAAACTCTTTTCTTAAATCTGCCAGATAATCAGTTTCCATTCCAGCATACTTAAATATAACATTCTCTTGCTGTCTTAAAACTCTTTTTAATGCTGACAAACATTCCTTAAAATCTTTATAATGTGTCGGACTACCAATCCAGCCAATAACAACCTTGTCATCGCTTTTCGGTATTTCTTTTTCAATTCCCATAACTTCTAAATCAACATAATTTGGTATAACCTCAATATTTTTATTGTATTTCCTAAACTCATCAGCCAGATATTTTGTGCTTACCGTAACTAAACTTGCTTCAGTCATCGCTTTCATACACCAGAACTGATGTTCACTACCCGGGAAAAATACTCGGTACGCGGGATTATCTGGCGGTACATTAAACAGGTCATCATCATAATCAACTACAACTTCTTTTTTCAATACCTGCCTTACCGCATACATTAGCGAGACCAATTCTGGCTTATCTACTCGCTGATAACAAAGAACATCAGCCCATTCTGCGTGGTCCTTAAAAGTCCCAATTTCTTTATTGTAATCTTTTGATAAAGTGTCTTCAAATGGTATAATTTTATTGCTATACTCATCTGGCAATCTTTTAACCTCACAATGTTTTGCTAACCATTTTGCTGGCTGTTTAACTCTAAAATATCCACAGCCGCCGTTATCGCTATGATACATAAATACTTTCATCAATAGCCCCTTTTTCTTGTTAATCTCTTATTAAAACAGAAATCTAAAACATTTTTCCAGCCACGCACAACTATTCGGCCATTTTTTATTACTGTTCTTTCCGGCAGCATAACTCCTTTTGTAATTCCATATCCAAGCGGCCTATCATAATAATACAAGCCCGCGGGGGAATATGGATTTTCACCTATCAAAATCCATAAGTTTTTATTCAACTGTCTTAATTTTCTATTAAGTTCACCTAATAGCATAATATTCAAGGAAGAGCCGTTTTCACGGCTCAACCTAAAACACTATTACTGAGCAACGCCGGTAAGCAATCTCACAATCCGGTTGGGATCCAGAACAGCAGCCGCAAAGATTATTTTGTAACCTATTGCGTTAATCTGTTCCAACGGGTCAAGTGAGCCAGCAGAACCAGCGGGCTTAACATAGGTCTTAAGCGCTCCACCACTGATATTCACGGTAGCAAAAGAGTTAAAGCCGAACATATAGGCATAATAACCCGTTTCACTGCCGGAAATCGTATCGCTGGTAAGATTGGTGCTTTCCAGCACTCTCGCGCCGTAAATCTTTCCAATCTCACCATTCAGAATAGTGGTGTTGGAGACATATTTGTTGACATCCAGCCAGCCACCTACAGCCGTATCGGACTGTAAGTTATAGGCCTGGAACGGATGAACAACCAGAATATAATCTCCGCCAGAATGAGGTGGCACATCGCGGCCTTTCAGAGTTCTGACCATTTTCCTTAACTCAGAAGCGTTAAGGACATCAGTGGTAAGAACATCGCCAGCCGATGCCCGGCCATTAGCATAGGAAGCGGGGACAGCGGCATCAATTTTGGAGCGGATATAACTATCCACCGACTTCGCTGCCTTATAGGACAAAACTTCCAGAGCCGACTTTATCTGGTTATCAATAGCAGTCATAACCAGCAAATCGGAAGTTGTCGTATAAGAACCAAGTGACTCCAGGGTAGCCGAGATGTTATTAGCCGATAAACTAACCGCAGAAGGAACTACACCGTCTTGTAACGGAGTTGTATCCTCGTTGAGGTTCTGATAGCGGGTGAAATAAATCACCTTACCAGCGTTTTTCGGTATATTCTTTTTGGTTGCCAATTGCTGAAAGTGTAACTGCGCTTCCAGACGGTCAAGCAAAACCTTATCATAGTAGATTTGCATTACCGGAGTAAGCGTTAGAGTTGTATTAACAGCAGCCATCGTATATTACCTCCTGTTGAATTATTTTCATTCTACTTTAGGTAGAAGTTTTTCTAACTCAGCAAGAGACATCTTTGCGGCCTGTTCTTCGGTTAAAGTGGGCGTTTTTTCACCGGCTTTACCGGTTTCAAATACCGCTTTTGCTTTAACGCTTTCTTTATTCAATAGTTCGTTCTGCGCCTCTTTCTTTGCCTGATTGATATAATCTGGCATTTTTTCTGCTCTGGCTATCAGATATAATTTTTCAATTACACCTGGCTTTAGCAGAATATCGGGGCTAAATGTTTCTGGAGGAAATAACTCTCGTGAAAGTTCAATCATTCTTGGCTCAAACTTATCAAAATCAGGATATTTTGTGGATAACTCTTTCCTGATGTTTGACAAAGTAGCGATTTTAATCTGTTGCTCAATTGGTCCAATTCTTTGAGCAAGAATTTTTTCTAACACTTCACGAGGATTTTCAAGAAGTTTGGTGGCAAGGTCTTCTTCGCCTTCTTCTGCCGCTTCCAGATTACTCTCTGGCGGAACAAGTTGTTTTTCTACTCTTGCCAGCAACTCTTTTAATTCAGCAAGTTCTTTTCTTGCCTCATCTCTTTCTCTCGCTATACGCTCCAGCATAGCCCGAGGCACGAATTTTCTTTTCGGCCGTTCGGTTTGCTCTTGCTTTTCTTCTTTTGAGCCCTCTTGTTCTGTTTCATTCGCCTGTTCCTGCTCGGGCTCTTTTGTTTCAGTATCAGTATCAGCATTAGTATCAGAAACAGGGACTTTTTCTGGCTCGGTTTTAACCGCAACTTCTTCTGTCGCCGGTTGATTAGCCAGTTGTTTTTCAAGTTCGGCAGTTGACATCGCCGCTGCCTGCTCCGGGGATAATGTGTCAGCCATTTTATACCTCCTCTACGCCTGCTTTACTTAAAATAGCGAATAAAAAGTAAAGCGAGGGAAATTTAACTGCTTATTCTTCGGCTTTTGGTAAAATCTTTTCAAGGTCAGCCGCAGACATTTTTGACGCCTCTTCCGGCGTTGGTTCTTCCGAAGTAGCGGGGGATTCAGTTTTAGAAGCCGATTTAACAACTTCTATTTGCGCCCCATCTTCGGCTTTATCTACGACTTTAACCTGTATAGTTATTACATCACCAACTTTGGCGCTTTCAAGTTCTGGTATTTCCTCAAAACTATACCAGCGGTTTTCGGCAGACATATCCTCACTTTCACTCATAGACATATCTTCTTCAGGGACTTCTTTCCGTTCTTTCATCATCTCTTCATCATTCCTTGCCATTTTCTTTTTCCTCCTGCTCTAAATTTTCTTTCTCTAAATACACTCTATCTAAAATAAACTTCAAACTTTTTATTCTCGCCCTTGCGTGATTAACTTTAACCACACTTACACTTGCCCGTCCTTCGTTGTATAATTCCCGCCACGCCTGTTCCATTTCTTGCTTAATTTCTTCTCTTAACCATTCCCAAAAGGGGCTGTTTATACCAGCCATTAAATCATTATAGTTAATCACAGGCCACCACCTAAACCGGCTATCGGCGGTATAACTGACATCGGCGGAACAGATGGAGTAGTAGGCGGTGGAACATTAGCACCAGCACCAGCCACAGCCGGTATTTTAGAAAGCATTTGCTCGGGAGTAGGTTCTTGCTTAATTATCTTTTCGCTATCCTTAAAACCTAATCCCTCCCAAATTCTCTTTAACAAGATATTCACATCAACTTTATCTGGAGCAGTTTTCATTGATATTTCAAGGAATTTAATCATCTGCTCAACCTGAGTTTCTTTATCGGCTAATTCAGTAAATACCAGAGCATTAAAGTCATAATTACCAACTATCTGGTCCGGAGAGACAGCTACATATTTTGTCCCCTCTTCTCCGACAATTCTTATAACTTTTTCTCTGGTCATAAATTGCTGATTATACTGATATGCTTTTCTTAAACTCTCGGCAAGAATACCGCTGGCAAAAAATCTGGCGGCATTACCAATACGGCTATTACCAGAAGCAACCAGCGTTTTAATTTCTGTTGCTGTTTGTTCTCCTGGAGTTGATACTCCCAGCATCGGGTCAGAAGAGCCAGTAGAACGCTGTATTGTCTGTCTAACTAAATTCAAGCCCTCAATACCGGTTTGTGTGTGGTCTTCAATAGGCATTTCGTGGATAGCGCTAATATCACCCTGAACTCTGATAATTTCGCCTTTTCGGTATGCCTCTAACTGCTTAATTGTTACCTGCGCCCCATCACTAACCAGCATTGGCTTCTTAAGAAGTAAAGATTTATTGTCAAGTATCTGATTATGTAAATCATTCATAACATACTGGAGCGGCAGTGCTCTTTCAAGTGGCGATATTCCATATAACTCATCTGTCGCATATTCATATCCAGCCAGAACAAATGGCTTCTCTTTTGTCAAAAACGGATTTTCCATTATTCTGACAACGGTATTTCTGTTAGCAACAGTTATGATAACATCTTCATCTTCGCCGTCATTGTTAATATCAAATTTTCCCCAATACTCTAACAACTCAACCTTTTTTCTTTTTGATTTTTCGGCTACCTGAACATTTATTCCCGTCGCAACCTGCCGGTTGATTACATAGGGATTGTCTATTTCTGAACCTTTAATATCCTGAACATTTTCAACATTAGAATATATTCCCGCTTTTGCCATCATTTTAAGATGGTCTTCATTAACGGTATATTTATCAACAATATAGTCCGCACTGGCTATATCAATTGCCCGAGGGTCAATATAGACAGAAAATATATCACGAGGGATAAAATCGGGGTCATCATAAAAAACTATTGGCTGTTTTACTCCGGGCCTGATTTCCAAAATTTTTTCGGTCTTTCGCCATACTATTTTGGATATACCAGTTCCGTAAACAACGAACTGCGGCACAAGACGGGCAACTTTTTCATAGATATTGATTTTCTTGTAAAACTGAAAAGCAAGCAATTCTTTGATTATAGCCGCATTGTCTTTGTCTCGCTCTTCCTGAGGTATAACATCAAAAAATGGGTACGGAGCAAACAAAAGGCCCATAATTCTAACCGATATAGCATTTACAGCATTGGCGATTTCGGGGTCATAGACATTCGCTTTTCCCTGATAATTTCTCTTTTCGGTTATTCCCCGCCAGGCCTTGTATAGTTCGTCCCATTTCTTTTCGGCTTCTAACCGAGCCATAGAGGCAGTATTGAATGCGTCTAATACATGCTCTAATGCTTTTTTGTCAATAATCTCATCAATTATCGGCACGATTATTCTCCTAACTCTTTGGTTATCGGCTTCATCTGCCGACGCTTGTATTCCTCAACTAAATCAATAGGAATAGGATTATGCGTCTTACCTTTAGGGACTTTATACCCTTTCTCACGCGCAATAGCCAGAGCCGCAGCGATGGCTCTCTTCTGGTCATATCCTTTGTCTTTAATCAAGTGCCTGATCTGTCCTGCTTGACTTGTCTTTGCCATATCCGTTTCCTCCTAATAATAACCTGTTACTAAACTTTGCCTATCTATTGTGTCTTCATTGCCAACATCAGTAAATATAAAATCTTCTAATCTTTTCTTTTTGTCAACTTCTTTTTCTTTCTTAATCAAAACTATACTTGTAAGAGCATATCTCAGAGCGTCAAGTCCGTGGTCTTTTTCTTTGACTATGTCATCGCTGTCTTCTTTGTATGAGTAATTCGCAAACTCATCAATCAATTGATATAGCGAACTTTTGACAAACAACTTTTTCTGATGAAACAAACTTCTAACATAATTTATACCGGCATTCACATCTCGGTGTCTTGCCGGCTGCGTATTTAGTCCGAGAGCGTGTAAGTCCTTAATGCTCTGTGCCGCTGCCGGGTCGCAGTAAATAATCGTATGCGGCTGATTGTATTTAGCAAGTATCTTTTTAATCTCGGCTGCGTGTTCCGGCGTTGATTTCTGAGAAGCAAAATACTCTTCAATCGCATAAATTTTTTCGTCCTTCGCGCCGAACAGTATAAACGCTGTCGGATTGTGAAGTCCTAAGTCAAGCCCTGCCCATAACTGGTCAAACTTTTCTGGAACACTCTCAAGATAAAGAACATCGGGATATACTAACCCTTCGGGCCTGACAAACTGACCCTCAAATCGCCGGACAAATTCTTCCTGGCTAAATGTCTGCCGCGCTCGTATATATTCTTCTCTCGGGAAATATGGGCTGTCTATGGAACGAAATTGAATAACATCGTAATCTTTGTCTCCCGCCACCCAGCGTTTGTATATCTCAGTATATATCCAGTTCAGCGAGTATGGCGTAGTCGTAAAAAGTATGTTCCCTCGCTCAATCGCTATCCGGGAATTTAACACTGGCCAGATTTGCCTTTTCATCCGCCCTGCTTCGTCGGCCCAAACACTTTGAAGTGTCATCGCTTCAACATTAAGCGGGTCATCAGCAGAGCGGACAAACACCCGGCCACCTTGCGATAATCTAAACTCTTTGTCCTGTTCCCGCCACTGGCCAAGCGACGGAATTTCAAGAACGATGTCAAGGAACTTTGGCAGAGTTGACTGGCTGAGTATCTTGTATGTCGGAGCGAGTATCAAGTGATTTTTCGTCGGGTTCGCTAATATCTGAAACAGCATCCACCACGCCCCCAGGGTTGTCTTGCCGCCCTGCGTCCCCGAAAGCAGCAGGACGAACCGGGCAGACGATAGCAACGCCTTTTCCTGGTATCTGTGCGGCACGAACTTCAGCGTCTTTGCCGAAGAAGATTGCGATGTTTGTGTTTGCATTTTTTTCGTCTGTCTCGCTTCCGTCAAGTTTTGTAGCATTTTTGAGTAATATATCGGCTATCTGGGCCCGGGTCAACGGCTTTTCATCAGTCAGTGATTTCGGGTCTATATCTGAAATTATATTTGACGCTTTCGTATATGCTCCCAGAGCAATTTTTTTTTTGATTGCGGAAAGAGCATCAGCGTATTGATTTTTGAGTTTGTAAATGCTGGTCGGCGAGCAAGACAACTCTTTCGCAATTTCAGAAATAGAAAAATTGCCCTCTGCTAACCGAGACAGAGCGACAAGTTTTTCTCTCTCTGATAGACGATGAGCAATTTTAGCCATCACTATATATTATAGCCGCCGGATATACCATTGTCAAGGGGGGTATTCATAAATTGTGAACAACTTGTTAATAACCTGTGAACAACTATTCACAACTTGTGAATAACTACTAACAACCTGTGGATAACCTAACTTGAGACCGCATTTTGCGACCTCAAGACACCTACCAAATAAAAGTTATCCACAATTATATTATGTTAACTTAATTTTTTAGATTTTTTGACAACTTCTTATTGATTTATCACAACAAAAAGCAAATTTTTTTGATAATTAGTGATAACTCAATATATTCGTTTTTCAATTTTTCAACTTGATTTTTCAATTAAAATAACAAGTTCCGAATTTCACATACTTTTGTCAACTGAATTCTGGCAAAAAATGACCTCGTCGGTGGGTGGTTTTATAGATACTTATTTTAATATATATTGCTATATTATTTAGATGGCACTTTTACTTGATTTTTCATAGCAAAGGCGACTTTTATCAATAATTTCAATAATACCACTCTCTTTTTACCTTTCCTTACCTTTCTTTTTTTAACTTTTTTAATATTATGTTAACTTATTTCCAAAAACTCAATTATATTGCGTATTTCCCGGGGTCGCACAGTTTTTTTCTTATTTTCTTATCTTTTAATTGTATTTCTTATTCATTTTTCATATATTTTCTATAATAGAATATATATTGAAATATATATTGAAATATATATTGAAATAAATATATAAACAATATATACAGAAGTAGTTCTTCTAAGAGTAAGTCGTTGTCTTTAGTAAAAAACAAACTACAATTGTTTTACGTCGTTAAGGCAATATATTAACTAAATCACGCTAAACGCACGGAAACAGGGTAAATTTTAACTTTTTTTGTTTTATAGCGTAAATATGCGGTATTTGGTCCGGGTGGCTAAAAACCGCATAGTTTGATATATTTTGATGGTAGCAGGAATGGCGAAGTTGTATCTTTTTACTACAATTGTTGTATTTGCTGTTTTCACTATTTTTGTTATTTTTTCCCGACGGTGAAAGAGTTTATCTCCGACGGAAAATTACAAAAGTATGAAAAAATAAAGCTTGTCAAGTCCTTTAGAAAAAATTTTTTTTGTCATTTTCTCGTCGGAAAAGAAAAAATATTTTTTTGCCCCCCTTGACAAACTGGTTTTTTTGTGCTATAATATATAATGAAGGGAAAAAATAGGATAAGGGTAAAAATATGAAAACAAAAGAAAGTGGAGATATGAAAAAAATGGAGGTGATGAGAAAAGTTTTATCTGGCCGAGGTGGTCTCGGTCAGATTTGGGTTGATTGGCGGAGTGCCGGGAAACCGGCTACCAGATATATCTGGTCTCCAAACTCCGCCAATTTTTATTTTAATATTTGGTAAAGGAGGAAGATATGAAAATGACATTTTACGGAAATAACTTTGTGGTGTATCATTCTAATGAAAATGATACACAGACAAAAGACGAAATACTTGCTGCATATACGAAGTGGATAAAAGGTATGCGGCAGAAAAAAAGAATTTTGAAAGATATAGAAGAGTTGAAAAATCTCCTTGAAGAAGGAAAAAAGTATTCTTGGACTACGAGGCAGTGGACGGGGCACAGATATTTTTCCACCCGGATGCGGGGTGGAAAGCATATCTGGCACTCAAGAGCAATATGTTGGTATTGGTAAAGGAGGAAAATAAAATAAAAAAA
>Ga0078972_1017830_pt1 | contig 10059 bp, 7 predicted proteins | sample YelNatPaOPGAMG01_FD_67568 | JGI IMG/M metagenome (GOLD analysis project Ga0078972, IMG submission 67568) | Hot spring thermophilic microbial communities from Obsidian Pool, Yellowstone National Park, USA - OP-RAMG-01 (SPADES assembly) (version 2) | ecosystem: Environmental > Aquatic > Thermal...
TGTCCGATATGCCGATCAGGAACGTTCAACGTGAAACGTTCAACTCTCAACTTTCAACGGGGTGACCGAAAGGGCGCATGGTGGGCGGGATATGGGGACAGACACGGAGTTACGGTGATACGTATCACTGGGCTTTTCATGACGGTACTGTGGAGTCGGTATGTGCAGTGCCTGTATTTTTTTGAGGAGGCGTGAGCCGGGGGGCAGGGGACGAAGTCGCGGCAAACATTTGCCAGCCCGGCGTGGCAGAAATTTCAGGTCAACGGGTGCAGGCGCCGCGTCTTTGCGCGTCAGGGAACTTTGGTTCCGCCTACGCCGGGCTGGGGAATATGTGAGCTAACGCTGCTTTCGCCTGAAGTCGTTCATCAGTTTTAGGATGCTTTCGCGGATTTCGAACAATTCCGTGCGGGCACTGGAGATCAGTTTTTCCGCCAAGACTTTCCGGTTTACGAGGTTCTCGAGGCCGGACTGTGACCTGTGCAGGTGGTCCAGCGCCCGCTTGAGATACGCGACTGTGAATGCAGGAGGTGGGGTGTAACGTCCTTGGGCGATGGTATCGAGTGCGCCTGCCAGTTTTACAGCGGTCATTTGGAACTCGAACAGGAACTGATCAAGGTCCTTGTCTTTTGTTCTGTCGAGTCCCATCTGCTCTATTTTGTCGGAGAATCTGGCTGCGCTTTGGTAACACCGATGCTGGAGCGGGTGGCGAATATGGCCATCATTGGTGCGAATCCAGTCGATGCCTTGCCGGGCCGGGTCTGGTTCTGGTTCGGGCTCGTTTAATGTCTCCTCGTAGATTTCGTCAATCTCATCTGGCAGATCGTCTGAGGGCTCGGTGTCCCAGCCCATTTCCTCGTCGATCATTTCCTGGGCATCGTCTGAAAAGCCGTATTTATCGAGCAACTCAGCATACTTTTCGGAACGGGCGTCGCACTCTTTCATGAAGCTCTCGTAATCGAACTCGTCCCAGTCCTCGTCGTCGGGCTTTCGTTTTAGTTTGTGCTGATCCACCGCCTCTGTGAGTTTTGCCATGAACTCTTGTATGGCGGTGGCAGTCTGTTTGGCGCGTTCGGCTTCGTCCTCGGGTGTCATTCTCCATTCCGGCTGTGAAATGTTGAGTTGATAATCGCTGCTTTCGATCACGACTCGACCGTTTTTTTCGCTGAACCATTCAAGGTACAGGCTATTGGCCATATGCTCGGGTGGTTTTTCACCGCGGTTGGCCATCATGTATGCTTCATCGACCGGCACGTCGAAAACGCGCACTTTCCGGGAAGCGGTCATATCGCCGACAACGCCGTGCTGGACCGGTTCAAGTGCATCGCAAGGATGATGCAGGATGCGCGGGTTCGGGTTAACGAATGTCAGCAGACACCCTGCGAGGTCCGGCCATGGGTTGCCATTAAGTTCGAGAATCATCGGATCCGCCCTGCCTTCGAGCCAGATTTTTCCCCGGACGATTCCCTTGACGCGGTTGTCAATCTCGCCGCGCACCACACTGTCTGAAATTCTGAATGCCATCTTGCACCTCCTTGTGTTTGCCTAATCTGTTTTGTCACCAAGCATCACCATAATGCTGCATATTTTCTATTCAGATTATGATTGCAGTCAACTTCTCAACAAGGGTTGGCTGACAATGCAGATGCGTGACGAGCCGTGGGACGCAGCCTGTGGTCCCGGAAACCTTACCGGAGCCAGTACGCCTGCACTTCTGGCATTTGCCATGTATGTTGCCGTGCATTTCAAGCCGGAGCTCGGTTTGTTGGAGTACGATATTGGAGAATCTGCGCAAGAATCGAAGATGAGCGGGCCGTTCGAGACCTTTGCCGTCAAACCGTTCATCCCTCGATGCCACCATAATATCCCCAGCGGGGGGGCGAAGTCGACCCGTTCAGCATGGCGTGACACGGGGCTGATATTGAAACGAGCTTCTTCATCCCACGGCGATCATTTGGTTGCGGCTGCGCCGCGATGAGGGGGTTGCCCTGTTTTCGCAGCAGCGCGTCTCGGGTCGCTGTCGGTGAGCTTTGGTGCGGGCTGATGGGTTGCGTATTCCAATTGGCAGGGGCAGCGTTGTATGGTATCGGAGTTGAGCGGCCAAACAGAGGCACAGGATGAAGACAACGATCAAATGCGGCCACATTGATGTAGCGGTGGAACTGACGGACTTGACAATGCAAGATTGCTTGGGGTGGCGCGGCGGAGCTGATTTTTGTTGTGTCGGATCGTTTTTTGATTCTGGAGAGGAATGACAAGTAATGAATTCGACCAAAACACTGCGTGTTTCGTGTGTCCAACTTCACTGGGCAAGGTCACTCGATCGCAATCTGGATCAAACGATTCGGTACATCAGGCTGGCGGCAGACGAGGGCAGCCGGGTGGTCCTTTTCCCTGAAGCAAACCTGACCGGGTACTATTTTCCCGACGTTACAAGAATTCCTCCGGAATCAGTTGATCGGGCGCTTGAGTCGGTCTGCAAGGCCGCGGCAGCAAACAACATTTGGGTCATTGTGGGCACGCTGAAGAAGACGTCCGACCGTTGCTTGAATCTTGCGCATGTGATCTCCCCGAATGGCACCATAGCTTACGAATACGCAAAAGTGCACATGGCAGGCCGCGACGAACGCAAGTACTGTCGCGGCGGTAACAAACTTGCATTGTTTGAGATCGATGGTGTGATGTGCACTCTTGCCATTTGCCGGGACGGTCGGCATCCCGAGTTGTACCGGCTGCCTGCGATGGCCGGCGCCAGGGTACTTTTCCATCCATCGTGCAGTTCCGATGAGATCGAGGCTGTTGTGTGGAAGAGGGTTTCTGGTCGGGCGCAGCAGCCGGTCGGGCCAAACTCGCGAATTTTCCATTGCGTGGCCAATACTGTGGGTCAATCTCCCGACGGCAAGCAGACATCGAGCGGGCAATCGTTCATACGAGATGTGAACGGCTTGCCGTTGGCCGAGGCTGGTTGGTATCAGGAAGAAATGATTACCGCGGTTCTGGACATCGAGCGGGCAGATCGTTTTTATGCGCTCGAGAGCATGCGAAACCCGCCGTTTCTGCGTGCCTATTGGAAAAAAATGGTCGAGGAAGTTCGCGCCATGGCTGACCAGAAACCACAGTGAGAAAGCCAACTGTTCACCTTGAAAACGCAAAGAATATTCGGCTGTGTGGTTCTGCCAATCTGTTTGGCCGTTCTGGCCAACTGGACCGATGCTGAGGCTGCGGTTGCCATCGGGTCACGGCGGGAATTGTTCGTTGACGATCTGTTGATCGAGCGGATGGCAGGCGCGGCATTGCGGCTGCATCGACCGGTCGAAGCAGGAGTTGCGATCCGATTCGATCTGCCGTGGGAAGGGCCGTTTTGCGGTTATCCGACAGTGATCGTGGATCAGGGGCGGTATCGGCTGTATTATCGGGGGCTGCCGACGGCGGGGAAAGACGGTTCAAACGCTGAGGTGACATGTTTGGCCGAGAGTTCGGATGGTATTCACTGGGGAAAGCCGTGCCTTGGGCTTTTCGAAGTCAATGGTTCAAAGAGCAACAACGTCGTGCTCGCGCATCAGCCGCCTTTCTCACACAATTTCGCGCCGTTTGTTGATACGCGGCCCGGCGTGTCGCATTCCGAGCGTTACAAGGCGCTTGCCGGCACGGTTGAATCGGGGCTCTGGGGATTTGCTTCGGAGGACGGAATCCGCTGGCGCCGGTTCAGGGACAAACCACTGTTGACCAAAGGCGCGTTCGATTCGCAAAACGTGGCTTTCTGGTCGCAATCCGAACACTGCTATGTGGCATACTTCCGCACTTGGACCGGTGGCGGGTTTGCCGGGTACCGAACGATCAGTCGCGCTACTTCGCCCGATTTCGTCTCGTGGTCGGAGCCGGTCGAGATGAAATTCGGTGACACACCTCTCGAACATCTTTATACGAGCCAAACCCATCCCTACTTTCGAGCGCCGCACATTTACGTGGCTACCCCGATGCGATTTGTGCCGGGCCGAAAAGTGCTTACTGACGAACAGGCAAAAATGCTCGGTGTGAATCCCGGGTACGCCGGCGACACCGCGGACACTGTGTTCATGGCGACGCGTGGTGGCGAGAGGTTTGTCCGGTTGTTCTTGGAATCTTTCATTCGTCCTGGCTCGGACCTTGGGAACTGGGTGTCGCGCGCCGGGATGGCAGCGTTGGGCATTGTGCCCACCGGTCCGGCTGAAATGTCCATTTACAAACAGGCCGGCTACGCGCAACCCACGAGCAGGCTGATTCGATACATACTGCGGACCGACGGGTTTATTTCCGTGAACGCCCCGTTTTCAGGCGGCGAGATGGTGACCCGACCGCTCGTTTTTGCCGGACGGAAGTTGTCGATCAACTTTGCGACCGGTGCTGCAGGGGAAGTGCGCGTCGAAGTTCAGGACGCAAACGGTCGTGCGCTCGAAGGTTTTGGGCTTGCGGACGCGGTGGAACAAATCGGCGATGATGTTGACCGAATCGTGACATGGAAAAAGGGGGCGGATGTTGGCTCGCTTGCAGGGCTGGAAGTGCGGCTCAGGTTTGTGATGCGCGACGCCGACCTGTACTCGCTGCAGTTCGTAGAATAGAAACAGCGAGGGTTCTGCTGAATCTTGAGGGCGCGTTGTTGGCCGATGCTGGGACTGAAACTCGGATGACTTAATTTGTCTGCGAAAGGGGTGCCTTCCGCAGAATCATGGATACGCAGCCAGCCCAAGCGGTCCGGTCGGGAATGGGAGAGCGACGAAAGTAACGATAAAGGTGGTGGCGGAGGTAGTGACCAAGGTGCCGATGGAGGCGATGCGCCCGGTCTGCCTTGCCTGTCTGAGTCGGCGGTTTGCTAGTTCATTCGCACCTGATACAACTTGAGTGGCGCGGTGATGTCGGGATCGGTGAATGAAAGCTCTTCGCCGGTCCCGCTCAACACTGGCCCGGGCAGCCAGGGACCGAGGACGTTCAGCGATGTGAAGACCTGGTATGTTTTCTCCGTGCAGCTTGGCCAGCGCAGCGTTAGACCCTCTGCGGTGAGTGCGATGGAGGGAATCGGCCTGAGCAACGCGTCCAACGCCACGGGATCGATGCGTTCGGATTGCGAGACGGCCAAGCTTCCGTGTTCAAGGTAATGGAGGTTGAGGAAAGAAATGCGAACGGACTTGCCAGCCCATTCGCTAACCACTTCGATGTGACCGCAGTTGACGCTTTCGCCGCACACGGGGCAAGGGGCGATGCAATCGGTCTCGTACAGAAGGCGGTAACGGCCGCTCTGGTGCCGTCCAACGGGCAGTGCCTGGACCTTTTGATACAATTGCCTTGCGATCGTAATCCCATCAAGAACACCGTCGCTGTCGGTGTCAGGGCGATCAGGCCGTGTACCGAAATATGTTTCCTCACCGTCAAGCAACCCATCACTGTCTGAGTCACCCTTCCAAGTGACAAGGTGGGAGGAACCATCCCCGTGAAGTGCGATGTCCAAGAGACAAGGGTTGAGCCGGCTGCCGGGTGAAGATGCGAAACTCCCGTGGTCAAGGAAATGGAGAGCGAGATAAGTAATCCGAACCTTCAGTTGTTCGGGCGGGTTGATGATGTCGAGCCAACCCATGTTGACGTTGGTGCCGCAGACATCGCAGGTGACGATCCCGCGCAACGGGTTTTCGACGGCAAAACAGGTTTGGTTCGGTGTGCGACTGAGAGCCTGGATTTCACTGAACATCTTGCGCGCGAGCCAGAACCCGTCGGGAACACCGTCGTCGTCGCTGTCGGGCCTGCTTTTGTCGAATCCCAAGCGCGGCTCCTCGAAGTCCGTGAGTCCGTCTTGATCGGCGTCGCCGGACGTTGGGAGCAAGTGTGATGGGCCTTTTGAGTGCAGGGCGTTGATGAGCAGTATAACCTCGAGGCGGCCGGTTCCGTGGACATCGCCGGCGAATGAGAAACTGCCGTGGTGCAGGTAATGCAAGCTAATATATGGGACTTTCGCATAGAGGCCTGCCGCGGTATTGCAGACAGTGAGGTGGCCCATGTTGACGGTGTCACCGCAGATTTCGCATTGTTCGAGGCCGCGCAGCTTGAAGTCGAGTCGGTACACGGCAGGGGTTGGTACGGTGGGCAAGGCCTCGATTTCATCGGCTGTTGCGCGGGCAAGATCGGCTCCGTCAGGCACTTGGTTTTTGTCATGGTCAGTGCAACGCGGGTCCGTGCCAATGTCCACTTCCTCCTGGTCAGACAAAAGGTCGCTGTCGATGTCCGACTGGACTTCGAGCCAGTGGCCGTCGAGCTGACCACTCAGCAGGCCTTGCAGGCGCAATGGTTCGACGCGGCCTTTGCCGCCCATTAGCTGGCCGCCTTCCCATGATGGTCCACAATGTTCGAGGTAATGCAGAGCCATCGAGGGGATGGACATTTTGGCGTGAGTGACCGGGTTGATCACGTCCCAGATGTTCATTGCGACCTGTTCGCCGCAGCGAGGACAGGTTTCGATTCCCTTCATTGGATGCTCGACGATGAACGGCGTGTCTTTCGGGCCGGTTTCGGGGCTGACAGCTCGAGGGAGCTGTTCCAGAGCAGCGCGGAAAGCGCGCATCGTTTCCGCGCCGTCAATGACGAGGTTATCATTCGAATCGGTCTTGTTCGGGTTGGTGCCAAGGAATGGCTCTTCCCAATCACGCAGCCCGTCATTGTCGGAGTCATACGCTTCAGGTTCCGATATGAAATGCCTGCGGCCATCGCTTGTCAGGACAGTCCGGAGAAGCGGGGGATTGACGCGACCGGAGTGGACTGTGCCATCGAACTGAAAACTGCCGTGTTCGAGGTAATGAAGTCCGATGTACGGGATGTGGATTATCTGGTTTTCGAGGGGGTTAACGATCGTTATGAAGCCCATGTTGGCTGTTTCGCCGCAGACCTTGCAGGTCTCGAGTCCGAAAGCCATGTTGTGAATTGCATAAGGCTCGGTGTTGGATGCCACGGTGGGCAGGAACGCAATCATGTCAGCGAGCTCGAAGGCGAGGTCGGTGCCATCTGGCACTGCGTTTTGATTCTGGTCTGGTTGGGCTGGGTTGGTGCCAAGAACGATTTCCTCCTCGGCGGTGAGCAAATCCCTGTCGGGATCGACCTCCGGTCCGAGTTGAAGCCAGTGAGGGTCGGTGGGGGGCATGGAGGAGCTGCCGTGGAGCACTGTTTGCGGAAGCGCCAACGCGGCTGCCACCGACGTCGCCAACGCGAGTGATCTCTTGACGTACCGGGATGAGATTGGTCTTGGAGGCCGGATGCAGACGTCGGGTTTTCCACTGAACAATTGTCTGCAGCGGCGATAAACGCGCCGGTATTCGGGCAGTAACTTCGGGGTGACTTTGCAACCATCACAGGCCCAGTGAAACAGAATACTCTGGTCGGCGCGACACAGCGAATTCGGCGCGTAACCGCGGCTGATGTAGCTCTCGATGCAGCAAGTCGGATAGCCAAACATGCGCCCCTCAAACCGCATGTCGTCCGGCGTGCGCTCGAGGGTTTTGTCGTGAAACCTTGCAGCGTATTCGGAAAGAACCTCGCCCGAGCGAGCGAAAATGATCTCAGGAATGCGTTCGCCCGATCGCGTCCACCGATGGATCACGCGTGTCTTGAGTCCGGATGTTTGGAGGACGCGCTGATGGTCGGGGTTGGAGCAGTTTTCAATGCGGCTCATTGGTTTGAGCCCTGCACATGTGAGCAGAGCGAGGTAGGCCGGTTCAAATCCAAGCCGCACCAGTTCAGAGGGCGTTTGCATGGTGTTCATTTTCATTGTTGGCAGTCAGTCACAGTTCCGGTTGGGATTCAATGTCCATCTCGAGCTGCATCAACATGCCCTACCATTCACGCAGGCGGTAAAAGGCTTGCGGAACGCGATTTGGTCCCTCGGGATCATCGAAAGTGAGATCGAGAGTTATCGGGCTGATGGCTTTCCACGGGCCAAGGACGGAAGTTGCTTTCTCGAGTTGCCGGAGTTTTCCTGTGGTTTTCCAGTGCAAGCGGATGGCGCCATCCGCAAGCAACTCCATTCCTGTGCAGCGGGCGACACCCGCAGACAAAGCAGTCGCGTCGCTGACAATGAAAACCGCGTCCAATCCGAAATCGGCCAGTTCTTCAAGTGGCTGGAAGTTCCGGAGGAGGTCGTAATTCCGATAAACAATCTCGCCGCGGTCGCTCAAAAGATCCCCATGGCGGATTATCCCCAATGAATCGTCTTGGAAAGTTTCCTCGAGAGAAAACCAGATTTCGCCGCTGGGCCAGACGTGGACTGCATCGAGCCCGAAATCCGTGGGGATTGGCGGCGGACGGAACCTTGCGAGGAGCTGCTCGTGGGTTTTGACTATCGACCCTTTGCTCGAAAGCAGGTCTCCACGTTTGATCGTCATCCCCAGGCTCTCCGAAAAGAACTCATTCTTGACGGAGAAATAAATCTCGCCCGAATCGAGAACCTGCAATGCATCAAGGCCGGGGTCAACAATTGGTGGCATTGGCCGAAACGGTGCGATTAGCTCGGAGTATGCAGCAATCACCCTGCTGCGATCGGAAAGCACATCGCCATGGTTTATGAATCCGAGTGTTTCACTGAATGCATCTTCTTCGATCGAGAAAGCGACTTCGCCTCCGGGCAAAATGTCCACGCAGTCCAGTCCAAGGTCCGGAGGATCAGGAGATGGCATTAGCCCAAGGCGTCCTCTGAGATAGGTGTTGAGCAGGATCAGCCGGCCAGTGTCAGAAACAAGATCGCCTCCGCGGACGTATTCCGCTGGGGCAGGCTGAACGCCCGGCGTAAAACCATGCGAGGTCGAAAACCAAACCTCACGAATGGGAGCGGCAACAAACGTCATTCTGAAAAACTGCATTGGGTTGCTGTCGGCTTGATCCAGGGCAATTTCAATCAGGGGCCAGCCGCGTGTCACGTGCGACGGATTGTTTGTAAATGAACAGTGCTTGGTTGTGGAGCCGTCGTGAACCTCAACTTCGAGGCTCATGGTCTGAATCAGGGCTACTTCACCGCCCACTCGATATGTACCGGTGCCGCTGATTTTGTAGTACAACCCCGGCGCTGTACCGGCATGGAAAGATATGTCTTCGATCGCGTACGTTGAGAACAGAGGGTTTTCCTCGACAAGCCTCAATGAGAATGTCCCGTCCATCGGCAACAAATACGTCGGTCGTCCACACATCATGCAGTCATCGATGAATTGCGCGCCTGGCAGCAGCCGATATTGCCATGCAGGCGCGGCAGGCGTTTCCCACGGCAAAGCAGATGTTCGGGTCGATTCGAGGTTGACGGATGGCGAACTGTTGTGAGCGCTGAACTTCCGGCCCGTCTGCGCTTTTGCGCTCGAAACCCCGAACAACAGTAAAACGGCTGCCAGGAGCGCCTGTGTGCCAAACAAACGGATTCTGTATGTGATCATTGGAATGCTAATGTGTACCATATTCGAGAATCTGCCCAGCAATCGCAAATTAACGGATCGTTCAATAATTTTGCCTTCAAACTGTTCGACTGGTAATCCCAACCTCATCTTCCCCTGGGACGACGAAGTCACCGGTTCCGGGCGGCGCGACACAAGAGTAACCCTGCAACCGGAGCAGTTGGCACGAGCCAAGCATTCGGTCGCCCCTGCTCCGCGCTGCGAGCTTCGCGTCATGACGTCCGGCCTTAGACCAGCCTCGAATACCATATTGACCAGTCCATCGTTCAACAAGCTGAAATTTGGCCGGAATATGCAAACGGAGCCGACCCGGCAACCTCGCAGGGCCGAAAGCATGGGTGTATTCTCAAATATCGTGTCTGTCCCTCTATTTGCCTCGGTCGCCCCCGGCGGAGATCAGCCGGGCCACATATCGTGTCTGTCCCTCTATTTGCGCCACCAGCAGAAAACACCCCCCAACCGCACCAAACAACCATCGGAAACCTCAGATTTGATCCAACGAGCCGTCCCCAGCCCCGTTCAACGCCACTGAAACCCCGGATTTATCCCCAATCACCACACTGCCGACACGATCAACGACGTCACACAACAACAATCCCCCATCGCCGAACTC
>Ga0078972_1017831_pt1 | contig 10059 bp, 13 predicted proteins | sample YelNatPaOPGAMG01_FD_67568 | JGI IMG/M metagenome (GOLD analysis project Ga0078972, IMG submission 67568) | Hot spring thermophilic microbial communities from Obsidian Pool, Yellowstone National Park, USA - OP-RAMG-01 (SPADES assembly) (version 2) | ecosystem: Environmental > Aquatic > Thermal...
AAAAGAACCATCCTCGGCAAGATTGGATCGAACCTCACCTTAAAGGGCAAAAAGCTCATTATTAATGCGGCTACTCCGTTTACTTTCCTTCAAAATGGTCTTCCCTCGGTAAGGGAGGAATTTGAACGGATCGAACCTCTGAAAAATGAAGCTAATACAGAGCAATTTGCTTTTTTCTGGCCACGATTTGTATTAGGGTGGAGGCTAATAGAAAACATTAGAACTTCCTTCAGGGAGAAAATTAGAAAAGAAAATTCTCCTTCCGGCAGTATAGAGTCATTTTAGAAAAATGATTTACACAATGATAGTGAGGTAAAGATGTCGCATCCGTCAAATCGACTTCTCTCTTGTTCCATGATATTCTTGAGGCGTGGATAAACAGGAAAACAATTTTGCTTTCATCGACAGTCAGAATGTCTATCAGGGCATCAAGAATTTAAAGTGGATGCTCGATTGGGCAAGGTTCAGAAAATATCTCAAGGAAAAATATGGGGTCAAGACTGCCTATCTTTTCATCGGCTTCATGCCGGAACATAACGACATCTACGACGATCTCCAGAAGGCAGGATTCGTTCTCAAGTTCAAACCAGTTCTCCCGAATACCAATGGCGGCGTAAAGGGAAATGTGGATGCCGATCTCGTTCTCCAAGCAATGCTGGACTATGGCACCTACGACAAAGCAGTTATTGTATCAAGCGACGGTGATTTCTATTCCCTAGTACGGTACCTGTACCAGACCGGCAAGCTGAAGCTCGTGATGAGCCCCTACGTTAAAACATGCTCAACACTCCTCAAGAAATCCGCCAAGGAAAAGATTGTCTATATGGACAACCTCGAAAAGAAGCTTAGTAAAAGAAAAAGCACCGCTTAGGGACGGAACCCGAAGAGGTGCTTTTTCATGTGGATATTATTATCCTACGCCCCCCTGCCAGAAAATCAAGTAGCTGTACTCGTCCAGCACATTTGAGACTCTGCGGTAGGTAAGTTCCTCACAATATACCGCAGGGGAGGAATAAGGCCAATCGACCAGTGTGGCCTTCTCGTGTTGTACCAGATAAGCCAGTCCATCAGGGCTTTGTTGAAGGCGTCGAGATCGTAGGCTAAGAGTATGCGATGCTGTTCGATGAACGCCTCGGAGAGGGTGCGGTTGAACCGTTCGATCTCCGCATTCATCTTGGGCGATTGAGGCGAAGCCCCGAGCGAGACGACAAATCGTCTTTGGTGGAGGTTAATAGAAAACATTAGAACTTCCTTCAGGGAGAAAATTAGAAAAGAAAATTCTCCTTCCGGCAGTATAGAGCCATTTTAGAAAAATGATTTACACAATGAAAGTGAGGTAAAGATGTCACAAGGGACAAATCCAGCAAAACATTTCTTGGCATCATCATTAACAAAAAGGAAAGCAGAATCACTACTTCAATTTTATTACAAATAATTCTCGAACCCTCTCCACATCTTCAGCTCTCGCTGGGACTGTATCATTTCCCAGGAATTGGAGCAAGTGAAAATTGGAGACGGGTACTGTTGGTTCTAAATTAATTAATAAATTTTTAGAGGCCTCACGTGGTATTCCCCTCTTTCATTAACGCCAGCATAAGCACCGCCATAATCAGATCTGATTATAGTCTCCGTTCGAGCAAGAATCCTTCTACTCTGGCCACTCCTCGCCAACAATTTCCTTATACAGCCCATTCCTTTCTGTATTGTCTAGTGAACGTAGTTCCTTCGGTTCGCCCCTCATTAGACCATTGCACCCGATGGTCAGTTCGCACTGGATTTCGGGTACGCCAGCGAAATTGATCGAATCCATATGAGCTAGTAAGTGATGGTCAAATTTGAAAGTCGACTTGCCGCATTCAGAACACGTGTACTTCACGGCGGTCCCATGCAACTGAAAAAATTTCAAGTACACTGACCTCAAAGCAGAAACGACGTCTTGATCATATGTAAGAAAACCGCGCATAACGGACTTGCGAACATCGGTTTTCTTAGCACGATTACCTACTTTGGGATATACTTTGCTGTGACAGAACATCGCCATCTTGTTCTCATCAGCAATAACTATATAGAAAGGCAACGAATCCGTACTTAATTGAACGAGTTTTATGAACGACTTGTAACCAGTGTCTTTAGCCATAGCAAATGTGTGGGAGGTCAGCAAATCTTCAGCCAATTCCTTCTCTGTTTTATTGACTACTTTTCCCCAGTCGGCATATTTCTTAAATAGACTAGCTCTTTGGATATACAGAAAAACGACCTCCAAGTGAACCTGGTCCATTCGGTCTTTTAGTTTCTTTTTCCAGCTAGCCAAGCCATTAGGATTCCACACTTGCAAAAATGCAGGGTTTTCTGTCAGTATCAATAAGCGCTGCTTCGCATTCATTATGATTTTCTCGAACTTTTCGCCGGCATCTTCATAATCGATAATCATCTCCCTCAACTGAAACAACACAGTAAGTGAGATCAGGACAGACAAAATACCAAAAGCACCGAATACAAGGGATATTGCGTCACCTATATATTCCCACTTGGACGAAGAATTGATTATAGGAAGGAAGAGAATTGCAAATAATATGGCTAAGGTGAAACTTAAGATCAGCGCCCCCCATATCACTCTAGGCCAGTGTCTAGAAATATAGCTCCCTACTTTCCATGCAAGCCAAGAAAGCGTTTTGTCAAACATCACTGTACCTCCACTTTTGAAGAACCGAAATTGCTTCTGGAAACCTGCTTCTCTGCCTCTGAAAGAAGTGTCGTATCCACCACAGCTGCCATGTCTGGCTTTGTGGCGGTGAGTCTAAGAGTGAATGCAAACTTGGCCCCATCTTCCATAGTTTTGATGTCCTGCGGATGAATTCCAACATCAATTTGGCTCAAGGTGTGAGCTTTCATGTTCGGTTCGAATGAAGCCGCCACATTCAAGAGAGAGGGGTCGAATTCGATTCTAGCTTCTTTCGCAAACCAGTCGTTTGCCTGAGCCTGGTGGGTTATATAGTAATAATAAGCTTCAATATACGCTTTGAGGAATGAAATGGCAGCACCCCGATGTTTTTCTATGAAATCGTCAGACATGTAAACTACGCCAAGCCCGACACCCGATTTCAAGACCCTAGCATCTCCTTTGCTAACAAATATCGCGATGTTAGGATCCCAACTTGCCAAGGCATCCACACCGCCTTTCCATTGTGTTGCCGTACCGGCGAGCACAACCCCGGATTGATCTGTTATATCCATATTGATAATTTTCAAATCTTTTGATGGGTCCAAACCAGCATCCTGAAGCATGCCCAAAACGATGCGGTGCGTCGTCGAGCCAAAGGGGATGGCAATTGTCTTTCCCTTTAGATCTTCCACAGTCTTTATGTCTGATTCTGGTGGAACAATAATACCGGCCCTGAAATAGATAAGCCTTGCTACAATCTTGAATTTTCCACCTCTCGCAATCAGGCTGGTCGCGAGTTGATCTGCGACAAAACCAACATCAATATTACCCGCCAGTGCAGCCTCGTTCAACGGGGCACCGTAGGTAAAACCATAAAACTGGCCCTCAAGGCCATTCATTGCCAGAATATTGGTATGCTTTAATACCTGAGCAATTTGTCCTTGTGTTGCCCAAGCAACTTGCCAGCCGATCCTGACCGGGGTAAGAGTCGCCTTGTGCGAACATCTGTTAAGCAAGAATAATAGGACAACTAAGAATGTCACGACAACCAACGCCAACAAAACAGATTTTTTATGAGATGGAGGTCTATTCATATGATCTGTCCGATCCATTTGGGTTCACCTTTCGATCAATTTTTTAGCGACATCCACACACGACTTTTAATTTCCAAAAATTCCTGGCTCACCCTGAACTCCGGACTACGAGGGTGAGCGGTTGAGACGTGCACGATTTCCTTGACGCGGGCTGGGCGCTCTGTTAATAAAACAATCCTATCTGCCAAGAAAACGGCTTCATCAAGATTATGTGTCACCATTAATACTGTCATCCCGGTTGAATCGGCCAGCCGGGAGATTTCTTCCTGCATACTTTCCCTGGTCTGCATATCTAAGTTCGCAAATGGTTCGTCCATCAGCAATACCTTTGGGCCCAAAACAAGCGCACGTGCAAGAGCTAGCTTCTGTCTCATGCCTCCTGACAACTCGAACGGATAGCGTTTTTCAAAGCCGTTCAGCCCCACAATATCAAGCCACCGTTTAGCAATTCTGTCTATTTCCTCGGTTTCGAGGTTCATTGCCCGCAACCCAAAGGTAACATTGTCCCAAACTGTCATCCAATAAAAAAGTCCCAAGTTTTGCAGAATCAACGGGCAGTTAGGGTTCGGGGTCAAAACTTCCTTGCCACCAAGCAATACCTGTCCTGACGTAAGTGGTAAAAATCCCGCTACAGCGTGGACCAACGTTGTCTTCCCACATCCATTTGGCCCCACAACACATACAAATTCTCCATTCCAAACTTCCAGTGAAATATTATTCACGACCTCAAGCCGCTCCTCGTTAAAATTGTAGTTGATAGATAGGTTTTTGATCTCCAGCAAGGGATGTGCATTGATATCATCTTTCTTCATATTGGTCACGTACTCTTTTTTTCCAGGGGACAAGGACTGCTTCAATAATGTTGAGGAGAAAGCTGAGTATGAGCCCAATGAGTCCGATAATTATCATACCAGTTATAACGTTCGGTGTTTGAAGTAGAGTCCGGTTCAATTGAATCATGTATCCAAGTCCATGAGAAACGCCTACCATCTCGGCAGTTATGACAATGATCCAGCCTACCCCCATACCAACCTTCAATCCTGTTATAACATCCGGCAAAATCAAAGGCACAAGGATTCTCCAAAACACCATCAGTCGAGATGCTCCTAAGTTCTTACCTATATTCAGATAAACTTTTTCAATACTTTTTATTGCCTTGAGAGTATTCGTGAAGACTGGAAAGAACGAGCCGAGGCTCACCAAAAAGTATGCAGGCGCGTCGCCAATCCCAAACCATAAAATAGCGATTGGAATCCAAGCGATTGGAGGAATTGGCCTGAAAAGTTCAATGAAGACACCAAGATACTCTTCCAGCTCTCTGAATAGGCCGAAGATTACGGCCATAATAAGGCCCGCTATTGAACCAGCCGCTACACCGATCAAGACACGTTTTACACTTTCCCCGATGTCTGTTAAGAGATTGCCATATTTGATTAACTGCGGGATCCCTTCGATAATCTCTGATGGGGAGGAGAGCACTTTAGAGTTTATCCATCCCAATTCAGCCGATACTGACCAAAGTACGAGGAATAACATAACGACCAGGAGGCCTTTTAAGATCCTCGTGGTCCGCTTCACAATTTTTCCTCTTTTCTTGCTATCTAGGAACAAAAGCTCCATATTGACCGTGAAAAATCTTTGATGACCCGCACGTTTTCAGGGTGGGATATAATGTAAAAGTCAAACTCACAAGATAGCTGTCTTAGAGAGCGAGATTGTGACGAGAAAATATAGATGAGAAGAATGCGATATTTACTTGTTGTTTGCCGGTAGTCCATTAGAGCTAATATAACAGTTACTAACTGATAGCGCAATTAGTTGCACGGTAAACATTGACCCGGACCCGGTATTTTAGACACAAAGGTCGATCAGAAATATGCTTTGTGTCATGAGCAACAAAAAATATCATCGCGTGCCCCAGGATGTGAAAGCGGATATCCTCCGCCGCGTGAAGAAAGAAGGGATCGCCGTCGCGCAGGCGGCAAAAGACGCTGGCATTTCGGAAGCCGCCATCTACGATTGGCTTGGCAAAGGAGCGAGCGGCACTCCCTCGTGGGCTGAGTTCGCACGGTTGCGGCGCCAATGCAGGGAGCTCTTCGAGGTGGTGGGCGAGCTCACCGTGAAGCTCTCCCAGACCCAAAAAAAGAGTTGACGGAAGAGCGGAACAGGTCGGCCATGGCGCGGGCGATGGGCGTCTCCCGGGCCTCCCTCTACTACCGCCCGAAGCAGCCAGAGAAGGACTGGGCACTGAAAATCCGGATCGAGGAAAAGTTACGCGAGCGGCCATCGTATGGTTCCCGGCGGCTGGCCCAGGCGCTTGGCATGGACCGGAAGCGTGTGCGACGGGTGATGCGTCTCTTCGGCATCAAGCCATACCGCCGGCATGGCAAGAAATACCGGAAATGCAAGGTGAAACGGGCATATCCGAACCTGCTTCTCGAAGTGATGCCATCGTACCCGAACCACGTCTGGGCGACGGATTTCACGGAATTCATCTTCCATGGCGGGAAGGTGTATGTCTCGACCATCCTCGATCTCTTCACGAGACAGGTCGTCGGCCTCCATGTGGCAGTACGGAAAGGAGCGGCGCTCAGCGTGCAGACGCTTGCGAACGCCCTCTTCCACCATCCGAAGCCGGTCATCCTCCATTCGGACAATGGCAAGGAGTATGAGGCGAAAGCGTTCGTGGACCTGCTCGAAGAGTGCGGCATTACGATCTCGCGGAGCAAGCCCGGCTGTCCGTGGGAGAACGGCTACCAGGAATCCTTCTACGACAAGTTCAAAGTCGATTTCGGGGACCCGAACCGGTTTGATACCTTGGGCGAGCTCGTTAGCGACATCTACCGCGCCGTCTGGGAGTACAACCACGAACGGATACACTCCGCCCTCAAGATGCCGCCTGCCGTTTTTGCCCCCGTGGCGAGCGTTTGACTCAAAACAAGACATTTTTCTACCTGTTGCCCTGCCTTTCACGATATTCACAATTTCTTTACTGGCGAGAGACCGCCGATGACTTTATGCGGGAAGTAATTCCACGCGTCGTTTACGAGCTCGAGCACATTTTGAAGCTCGGCCACGCCCTGTCCTGTATCGAACAGAGCGATGATATCGGTTACGCTATCCTGCCCGTCCTCGTTATAGATGATCTCCTTAATATCATCCAGCCCGAAATCGCTTCTGGTCTCTTTAAACATTTCCAAAAGCTCCTTTTCAATTTTCCCCTGCCGCGCGATGATTTATTGTTTATTTTGGTGTTCCATTTTCTCGATAAATACAAAATGGGCATGGTTCGTCAGAATTTTGTCCAGATCGTTGGCCAGCTTCGGGGATACTACCTTTGAGCGTATAAACTGCTTCCAAAATCTTATTCTTAATGCCATCAGGGTCAGTTTTAACTTCTTTTACCGACACATTAAACCCAAGAGGGTTAGTTGGTTTCATGTTTTTATGATCAAAAAACCAATACACCAGATATGCTATATCTTTTGTCGGGAGCTTTTTCTCTTTAAGAATCAGAGAATAGCCGCTCATTTGCGCAATATGTGTCCAATGTACTTCTTTGGGAGGAAATCCTTTTGTTTTATTATCAAGCGGCACGATTGAGCCATCCGGCAACTCCAAAGCTTCATCAAGGGCGCCACCAAACCATACCTCATCATTAAGTTGGAATCCGAAACCATAACCTCGCATCTCTTTAATTTTTGTCTGGTCGCGTAAAAGCCTTCCCGACACTTGTCCTTCTAGCTCGGGTGGTAAGCCTTTCTCGCGATACCCGTCATAGTAGTTTTTAAGTGTGTGATCCATTCCTCTCGGTAATGTTGAACTAGGTTCCTCGGGGCGCTGTATGTTTTTATTAAACTTTAACCAAAAACACCTCGGGCACTCGAGGAATAAATTTAATGACGATGGTGAAAGTTTAATACTCATTTTCCTACTTACTTATTTAAGTGATTGAATAATTTCGTGAATCACGGTATTTTTATCAAATTTTTTGTCTATCCAGTCTGAGTATTTTACACTATAAAACCTCCACCCGGCGGTTTCAAGAACATGCTGGCGCTCTTCGTCGTTTTCAATATAAATGTCATATGCTTCGTCAATCTCGTCTTTAAAATGGTTAGGGCCGTGACATTCACAAGCGCAATGCGCTTCCCATTAGCGACATTGCTGATTACAAAATCAATTTTGAATCCACAGCTTTCTACTTGATTTTGAGTCTTATATCCCCGTTTTAGATTTGTAAAGGACCTATACTCGTCCAGCACATTTGAGACTCTGCAGCAGGTAAGTTCTTCACAATATACCGCAGGGGAGGAATAAGGCCAATCGACCAGTGTGGCCTTCGTGTATTGTACCACAGGAGCCACTCCATCACCGCCTTGTTGAAGGCGTCGAGATTATAGGCTAAGAGCATACGCTGCTGTGTGATGAACGCCTCGGAGAGGGTGCAGTTGAACCGTTCGATCTCCGCATTCATCTTGGGTGATCGCGGATATGTATAGAAATGAACAATCTGCACTCAGGAAATAGAATAGGGGGAAGGGGATCTCACTCTTCACGACGGGGAGAACTCATCGCAACCGCTCTTCTTGTATTGTTTTCGCCACGGATATTGCCATACCCCCATTTTACGGGGAAACCGCCATATATGTGGGTGCACATTTCCTGTTCAATCGGTTATTCAAGAAGGCACCGCCTTCTAATAAAAAGGAAGTAGAACATTCTACTTCCTTTAGTTTTTAATTCAGCATACCCGCAGCAATCATGAACGCGTTCTTTTTAATTCTCTCTCCAGACCCAAACCACATTGACTGCAAGCGTTGCGACTCGTCCCTTTTTACGCTGCGGTAGTGATCGACATATTCAGTTACGGCATTGTAGGCTCCCCAGAGGGTTCCTTTTGCAATCTCAGCGCCCTGTCCCGATTCAACCAGTTCAAAGACCTTGCCATGGACTTTCTTAACCCAGGACTGATCCTTGGATTCAGGATTCTCAGGAAAAACTGTCTTGACGTACTCGGTAAGTGTAGCCTGATCCACCTTTATCTCACTCATCCGATTGAATATCGCATCAAGCTCGCTATAAAGCTTGTTGGTAAGGCCCAGGATTTCATGTGCTTCCCTGAGCTTTTCTTTTGCGTTCAAGGTGTGACGAACATGTACTTCCTGTTCCGCACCAGTTAATGCAAGCGAGAGCGTATTTTCGCAAACAACACGAATTGGAGTGAGCTTCACTCTCACTGTGCTTCTCCCATCATGTGAGTTTACGAGAAGTAAGTACTTTTCCACTACGTCGTTTCCGTTGACCCGGATGTAGTCGGGAAGTTTGGCCAGAAGCCAGATGCGTTCCCCTCTGCCCAAGGCTCCAGCAGTGTGATAGATGGCTTCGCCTTCGCCAACTAAAGCATCGAATGTCCTAAAGGCATCCTTGTTCTGGATCGGCTCGTAGCGAGAACCGACTACTCCTAGAACCTCCATCGTATCGGTCCTTACGGTCGCGTAGTGGGTCTCAACCGGAAGATTGTTTGCTGCCGTTTGCAGGCGGAACTTTTCCACGGTGAAATTGAGTCCTGCTGCCTGAATTGCTTCCTCTGATGTCGCTGGCTTCTCAAGCTTTGTCCCCAGTTTGTGCCAGGGTGTTTCTCCGACATACATCATCGAAACTTCTCCGTTTGTAACATTAAGATTGTGAGGCATATTTAATTCTCCTCTTTATTAAGTTGATGAAGAAATGTCCGTCCATGAGACCACGGACGGACATCTTGTTTACTCCTCCGGGATAGCGGCTACCGCTTCCTGGATGGCATCCTTGAGTTCGCCAATCGCCTTCCCGAAGACCCTGATTGTGGTCTTCTTTGGATGGTCACCGGATTGGCTTTCAGTGATCGCGAGGTACTTGTTCCCATTCTTCGCTTCCTTTACGTCCACGAAGTACGTGTTCTTTCCCGACTTGACCACTGTGGAATAAAGGCCATTCTCGTTAGACATCGCTCTTCTCCTTTAGTTTTGTTAATTGAAATACTTCCCCAGTCTTGGCATAATCCCCGTCCGACCCAAAAAATCTCCGTACCATGATTTTGCCATTTTCAATCTCTACGGTTACAACATCCCCAATTTTGAATCCGAATCTCTCCAGGTACTTTCCCGCAATTCGTATGACAGGATGAGGCTTGCTGGTTTTGTCTTCATAGTACCCATACTGAACCTTCCGTACCTTCTTCAAGCCACCGCATGCCTCATTCCTCACCTCCTTGTTACTCTCCATTAGCCAAAACTCCTTCCGGCTCGGTCTTTCGCTGTACAA
>Ga0078972_1017832_pt1 | contig 10058 bp, 6 predicted proteins | sample YelNatPaOPGAMG01_FD_67568 | JGI IMG/M metagenome (GOLD analysis project Ga0078972, IMG submission 67568) | Hot spring thermophilic microbial communities from Obsidian Pool, Yellowstone National Park, USA - OP-RAMG-01 (SPADES assembly) (version 2) | ecosystem: Environmental > Aquatic > Thermal...
ATATTTAACCTCGTTGTCTGGTCAACTTCAACCACAACATTTTCTATTCTTTTGGTCTGATAACCAAGACAGGAAACTTCAATTGTATATCTTCCTGAAGGCACATTCAATATATAAAAATCGCCATTATCATCAGTTGCCGAACCCATCTCAGTATTCAGAATTATGACATCAGCAAGTGGTATGGGTTCCCTTGTATCTTCATCCCTTACTACACCCTGAATCTTACCAGTAATTCCATTAAGGAGAAAGAGAATTAATAATAAATTGGGCATGCCTACCTCTAATATTATTATATTAAAATCACTCTCAATGTCAAGGTTGTATAACTTTCTATATTTATTTCATCAACACAAAGGTATGGGTTGCAAAAAATCCACAATCAAGGTGAATAAGATATACTCCCGATGACAAACCCTGTAATGAAATGTGTTCCTTGTATTTACCTGCATTTCTATAACCATAGTCTATGACTCTTATCAACCGACCATCCACACCATAGATTTTTAAGAAAACATTTCCTGATTTTGGTTACAGACATAATCCTGGGCAGGGTTAGGTGAGATATTAAAAACCAATTTTGCAGGTTCTTCTCTTTTTTCTTAGCAAAGCCGGTAATCGGCTGTCTGCCCAGGTACCATCTTGCCGGATGTGTGTATAGCCAGCCCCGCCAGCACATCCATATCGGATCAAGGTCCACAATCATGTCCTGACCAAAGACATAGAAGAATTGATTGTTCACTGTATCAATCCTTCAATAACTTTTAAACCGACCGCCATTCCAGATTGGGTAACATAGCCGTATGAAAAGGATCGTTACAAATCTCATAATATCCTCCTTTAAAGGATATTCATTAAAAAAATCAAGGGCCAAAATTAAAATATGCTCAAGGTAGATTACCTTAAAATTCTAATGACTATCTAAACAACCACCTTATTCCTGCCACTCATCTTTCCACGATACATTGCCCTATCTGCCTGACCAATTAATTCATCCCGGGTTAGCGCATCATCAGGGAATGTCGCCACACCGAGGGTTACTGTCACATTAAAATATTTCCCATCCATTGCTGGGAAAGGTTTTTCTTCAATCGTCCTCCTTATCCTTTCCGCAATAATTGCTGCAGTAGGTTTATCAGTATCAGGCAGAATTATAATATACTCATCACCACCATAGCGGACTGCTATATCCTTTTCCCTTATTACGCTCCTCGCCCTCTCACCAATGAGCCTCAATGTTTCACTTCCTACAAGATGCCCATAATTATCATCAACCAGTTTAAAGAAATCTACATCAAAAAAGATTAAAGAAATTTTAGCCTTTGTTGCTATCCGTTGTTTAATCAATTCATCAAGTACCTGGTTACAATAACGGGTATTGTATAATTTTGTCAGGTCATCGGTGATGCTCGTCTCTTCAAGTTTTCTATATATCTGTATATTACGGATCGCAACAGTCACATGCTGAACAAGATTTTCAAATATTTCAAGATCATCCTTTGTAAAAGGTTCTCCACCGATTTTGTTAATTACCTCAACCACTCCAATGGTCTCATCGCAGCTCTTCATTGGAACACAAAGGATTGATTTTGTAACGAATTTTGTCTTCTTATCAACACCATCGTAAAATCTGGGATCTTTTGTGACATCCTCAACGATTAGAGACTTACCGGTGCGTGCCACCCAGCCCGCAATCCCTTGATTAATGTTTATCCTCATACCAATAAGTTTTTCACCAGCTGCACCAGCTGCTGCCTCAAAAACCAATTCCTCTCTATTTCTATCAACGAGCAAAATTGACCAGGCTTCTGCCCTTATAAGGTCTGCGGTCTTCTCCATTATTATTTTTAAAATCTCTTTCGGTTCAAGTGAAGAATTTATTGCCTGGGCAATCTCATTCAGGACCTCCATCTCCTTCACTTTCTTTTTCAGGGATTCAACAGTATTCAGATTGTTAAGATACTGCTCCCTTCTCTTTATTGCCTTATTTATTAATTTTCTTAAATTTTTTAATTTAAATGGGGGCTTTAATATACCGATGGTATCCGGAATGATCAGGTCTTCGTATTTTATTCTGCCATCCTCTGGAACAGTCAAAATTATCGGGATCCCGATGTTCATTTCATCAAGAGCTTTTATCACCTTCCTTGCATTAATGTGGATAATTGCAATATCAATATCATTCTTTTTTATTGCCGGAAGAAGGTTTGATAATTTATCATTAAGGATCAACTCAAGATTGAATCTCTTAAGATATTGAATAAGCGCCTTTCTATCAGTCTCTTTTGGTTGATAAACTAAGACCTTCATTAGAGCGGAATGATTTCATAAAAGATCTTCGCTTTTTTCTTTTCTTCGTTGTAAAGATTCCCTGCCTCGTCAATCATCAGATTACCCGATTTCATCTCACATAATGCCTTTCTCTTATCAAGTTCTTCAAGGATATGCATTCCCCTCGGAGCAATTGAAATCTTATATTCAGGATAAAGGTAACCATGGGGTAATTTCCTTACATCTTCAAGGATTCTCAAGTATTTATCAAATTCTGATTCTTCAATGGGGAATTCAAAATTTTCTGCATTCAGCATAAAGTTGATAAAACTTGGTAAATCACATATTATGACCGATCGCCCGGGCATTCTCTCCATTGAATATAAATGGGCATCTGCAAGAATTGGACCAACAAGGTCTGGGTCACCAAAGGAATTTGCCGAGAGGACGACATCCCTCTCTGGAGAACCTGACGCAATACCAATTCCAATTCTGAACAGACTTTTAAATTCCGGAGGGAGGAGTGCGTAGGTTACCCCCTCTATCTCCATAGTCCTTTCTGCTACCGAAGCAAACCAGTCACGATAATGAATAAAATTCGCCCGAATAAACTCTTCTGCCTTTATGACCATATCCCGTGCACACAGTATTGCCCGCTTTGAGGCATCGGTTGATGGAATAAGTTCAAGTTCTGCACCGGAGAATATGGAATACCTGAGATTTATTCCCTTGCCGGTGGTGGATTCAGCATAAAGGTGATTATACAAACTTTCTGAATTTTCTGCAAACCATAAAATTCCTCCATCGCCTGTATCCTTCAATAAAAATCCTCCATAGTTTTTGCCAATCGTAGCCATTTCCTTAGCAAACTTGTATTTTATGCGCTGCTCTTTCAGGGCATTGTGCAATTTTACACCCATATATGAGGAACCCCTTATATCATAAATCAAAACCGTGATGGTTCTGCGATATTGTTCAAGAAAATTCTTTATTTCTTCTGGTAGAACATCATTCCGACTACGCGGTGTGAGGATTTCCTTACCTTCAAGAATGTAGTATTTAAAATTGGCGATATCCTTTATCATCTTTTTTGATTCACTCTTTGAAGGTGGTAAAAAGTCTACAATTTCAAAGAGGCAGTTACCCAGATAAACAGGGAGCAACTCCTTCCTCATAAATGTCTCATAGGCATTTTTGACTTCGTTAAAATCAAGTTCAACCCCAAGCAATCCCTTTTTCTCAAAATGCGCAAGAAGTGGAACGTCTTTATGTTTCTGACGATGCAGTTCCTCAAAATGGAATATCACATTCCGGGCAAATATCTTTTCCTCCTGGGGGGTGAGTGTGCCATAATTTTGGCAGAATATATATTCCTCAAACAACTCATTGATAGGTTTCTTCCTGTCCAGGGTTCTTTTCTCTAACATTGCTTGAGCATCTTCTTCCTCTTTTAAGAATTTCTGTAATTCCATCCTCCTTCTCTCATAATCCCTGAGATGGTGAACATTGCCTAAAAATAACCTGATGAGTCTGGAGAAGAGATTTGATGTCTTTTGGGTTATGATTTCAAACTCCGAACCTTTGGATACAAGATTATCAAGGATGTCTTTTAAACCAGCATTCGTCTCCATATAAAGATTTGAAATCTGTTCTTTTATTCTTTCTTCATAAAGATTTATGCTCCTTAGTTCTTCAGTGACCCTTTCTTTATCCTGTTGTAGCATCGCACTAATTTTTTTAAATAACTTTGCTAAGGATGGTTCTGAAAGATATTCAAGGTAAAATTTAGGAATTTTCTCAAGCGCCTCTGAAAATGCCTTAAAGACCATCCGTTCTATGTCCGAAAGTAAATTGGGGAGGAGACTTTCTAATCGGGCATTAATATACGACTTGTGGATTGATAAAAATATATCACAGGATAGAGAGTAATTTTTTAATTCCGTATTGAATTCATAAATCAACTTGTAGGGTTTTGAAATATCAATAAGGGATATTATACACTCTGGACACTTCTCTTTTAAACCTGTGGGTATAGGCAATCCTGCCTTTTTATGTCCGATATACAAAGCCCATTCATAATCCTTATACTGTGTAATAGGTGAACCAAGCCAGATGAAAAAGGGATTTAAATTTAAAAATATTTTTGCTACATCTTCAGGATAACCAAGGATTTTAATACCTTTGTATATGTGGTCAGTAACTTTTCTGAATTTAACCTGGTCTATAAATCTCTCTTTCAAATTCTGTAGATATTTACTCTCTTCCTCAATAATGTTATGGAGTTCAACAATATTGATATTATTCATTTTGGCACCTCGGATGATACTTCAAAAAGGAACTTTCCACGACCTCCCTTTCCATCCTTTATCTCTCCGGTCTCCTCTATTACAATATCTGTCACACCGATAAGGATCTTCAGGCTCCCGGGATGATAAATTTCTTCACCCATCTTTGAAAGAAATATCCGATAGAAATCAATGATGAAGCCGCGACGGGATGTCTTCTGATTAATCCAGTATTCAAGTTCCTGTTCTATGTCCATTGATTCTGCAGTCAGTTTTACCCCGGTGTCACTTAAAAAAGAAAATTTATCAACATTCAAAAGAAGATTAAATACCGTTGCATCATCACAGATAACCGTGGACTTTTCTCTACTCTTTATCTTTGAATAAAAATTTGATTCCCTGACCAGCATACCTGAAAGGTCAAGATCACCAAATGCATTCTGTTCAAGATAAATTTCTTTTGGATATTCGCCCGATGCAATACCTACACCAATTTGAAATATTGATTGATAGGCGGGTGGAAGTGTGGCATAGGTTATACCCTCAAAATTTATCTTACGATCCTCTACCTCTCTAAACCAGTCTTTATAATGTTCAATATTCTCCTGGACAAAATTTATAGATTCCTTGACCATTTCAAGCCCGCAGCGCACTGCATTCAACACACTCCCTGGTTCAGGAATCTTGGTCTTCCCATTCTTAATATCAAAATTGTTCTTAGCGAATAATATTATCCCTCCATCCCCGGTATCCTTTATCGGTAAGCCCCCGAATTTCTCAATCACCGTGAGCATCGTCTCCTGGAAAAGATTCCTTATCTCACTCTCTTTTTCTGCATTCTGCAATTTTGTGCCCATAAAGGTTGAACCTCTTATATCATAGGTCAGGACTGCAATCAAATTTTTATAGCGATCCACACCCAGAAGAGGTTTTTCCTCCATTGTAATTTTTGGGGTTACCCCCTTCTCCACAAGTGACACCCTTCCCCTCATCGCTTCCTCTGCGACATACCTGATATTCTCAGGTATTAAAGCACTGCCCACCTTTGGATAATAATCAATCAACTCTTCCAGTAACAGGGTTTTTAAAAAGGGCTCAAATAATTCTTTAATTATCGTATTAAATCTTTTCATAATCTCAACTGTATTATAACGTTCCTTTAAAAATCCAGGTATGCGTAATTCATTCAATATGTTCATATAATCCTTGCTGCCCTTACACTCATTCACCGCATCCTTAAGCAAATTCTGGAATGCCTCTTCTTCTATCGTTTTCCGTTCACCAACAAGGAATAAAAAATAAGGGTCCCATTCATTCTTGGTGATGAATTTAAAAAAATCTGTTATTTTTAGTTTTAAAATACCTTCAATCTCCGATTCCTTCTTTTGATAATCCTGGAGTTCAAGGCGGAATCTTCTTATATCATATCCTAAAGTGAGCAAACTCCGTTTTAATTTTTTAATATGAAGTTCCAGTGACTCTTCAGTTGAGAAATTGCGTACCTCATTGATCAACTGTTCACTCATTAACCTGTTAATATCTTCAATCTCTTTGTTTAACTCTTCAATCCTTTTCTCAATAGCAATCCTCTTATTTTTTACCTCCTCATAGATACCCTGGGCAGTTGTCTGGACTGCAGTAAATACCTTTAACATCCCTTCCTCATCAGGGAAGAAGAAATGAGCACCGAGTATCTCCATCACCTTCTCCCGACTGAATTCTTTGCCCATTTCACCTATCTTTTTAATTATTTTCTGGAGCCCGAGGTTATAATTTGTATTCAATAGATTCTTTAGAATCGCAGAAAATATTGGTTCCGGCAGTCCTTTTTTCAATATCAAACGCCCCATCAATTTTGTTAACTCATTGCGTGATACCCTTGGATAGGCAGGGACCTTTTCATATGATTCAGTGATCAGACGGTCCTGAACCATAACATACCTCGTAAGTGACCTTCGCACATAATTAAATAACTGGTTTATAACCACTCCAATCCTTTCTGCGATGTAAGCCTTTTCCTCTATTGTCCTGCCTATGGTCTCCCTTGTTATGAAATCCCTTAGCAACTTTCTATTAACAATCTCAAATATAAAGATCCGGAATGGGTCGTTCTGGGTAAAGTTTTTATATATTTCAAAGAGGGTATTGCTATAACGTTCAAAAAACTCATCCCATTTTGCGAGGAGTGATTCATCCCTTATGAAATTTAGGTAGTTGGTAACAAAATCCTCCTGAAGGCTAAATATCTTCCTCCCCATGAACACAATTTCTTTTCCTTCCTTATCTTCAAAGTATTTTAATATCGGATCATTATTTGATAAATTTTTTAATAAATTTAAATAACGCTGAAAATTTAGAGAATCACGATAGACCTTATTCAATTTTTGGTAATATGGTGTCTGGGTGATGAGGACTTCCTCAAATTCATTTCTTAGCATTATAATACTCCTTTGCTTCAAGATGTTCTCTATAGGTCTTTGAGAAGTGATGCGTTCCATCCCCTTTTGCCACAAAATATAGATACCCAACATCTGCAGGAAATAGGGCGGCCTTTATAGAATTAATCCCTGGTGAACATATTGGGCCTGGTGGTAGACCGGAGTAGAGATATGTATTATAAGGGGAATCATATTTCAAATCCCATTCTCTAAGATGAGTAATAACTGTATCAGGATTTTTCAACTTATAGGCATATATTACTGTAGCACAGGATTCAAGAGGGCGATTTAACTTCAGTCTGTTAAAAAAAACACGGGCTATTATTGGCCTTTCTGGGTCAATCTTCGCCTCTTTTTCAACAAGAGAGGCGATGATTATCACAGTCTTAAGAGATTCAGGAGGAATTGTAGTAATCTGCTTTATCCTTGTTTTAAAATTATCAACCATCTTTTTTATCACGATTCCTTCATCTTCATTCTCTTCAAAACAATACGTATCAGGAAATAGGTAACCCTCAAGTGTGGCGACATCTAAACCAAGATTTTTGATAAAATTTTTATTATTACATAAAGAGAGAAATTTTTGTTTGTCAGAGATAATATTTCTTTTGTGAAGCATCTCTGCGACCTCACTCAAAATGAGCCCTTCAGGAATGGTTATTGTGACATCACCTCTTCCGCCTTTGGTCAATCGGTTTATGATATATATCGGATTTTTATAAATTGATAATACATACCTGCCATAACGGATATGGTTCTCTTTCTTCAGGATTTTTAGCCACAAAAGAAATTCAAAAGGATTCAGGATTATATGATTACTTGAAAGGAGCCCTGCTACCTCCTTTGCTGGGGTATTTTTTGGTATATAAATCTCCTTCTTTCCAAAATTCAGGGGTTGGAGCCAGCATAAAAATATGATTAGAACCAAACCCAGAAAGAAAATTTTTTTCATAAACTAACATTCTACTTTTAGACCATTACTCTGTTTTAGATATTCTTCAAGCATCAGTGATGCTGAAATTTGATCAAGATTTTTTTGTCTCAGCCCATAATCCTTAAGCACCCTGGAAGCCAAACGACTTGTAAACCGTTCATCCCATAACCTTGTTTCAACCTTTATTGTTTTTTTTAATCTCTCAACGAACCTTTTTATTTCTTCTGAAATTTCAGATTCCTCCCCATCCATACGCAGGGGATTTCCGACAAGGATCAAACCTACGTTATTCTCTTCACATATAAACTTAAGTCGTTTAATAAGGTCTTTTATGGTCTTATATCTCAATGTTAGATAAGGCTGGGCTATGACGCCGAGTGGGTCAGTAAGTGCTATCCCCACGCGCATCCTTCCATAATCTATTGCCATAACCTTCATAATCATTTAAATTATAACTAATTTTTTTTGATTGTCAACAATAATTGAGTTTTATACCCTTCATTTCCAATTTGATTCCAATTTTGATTATGAGTTAACATCAGGAATTTAGGCAGGCCACTTTATTAATATATCTTTTGGACATACTTTTTTTGAGCCAAGATGTATGGCGGCCGGCCACTACAAGTTTGAGCAGAGATATTCATAAATCAAAACTCATTGACCCTTATTAGAAGAAAATTATTGGAAGGCAAAAACCTTGCATTCCTGCAATTGACGAAACCGCCAAACCTTTGACGATACGGGCGGCGAAACCGTATAACCATTAATATCACCATTTTTATTCTGTAGTGGTCAAACTTCCTTGACTTCTTTATGCTACATTTTTTTATTTTTGTCATTGTGAGTTTTCTTTCTTGTGTCATTGCTTCGCCCGCCTTTGGCGGGCTCGCAATAACAGAAGGAGTAAGGCGGCCCAATGACTTTAGTATGAATAATCCGGGATAAGGGGTATGCCAACTGGCCTCTGTTAAATCGCATCATTGACACATTTAAATTTTTGAATAAAATATAAATATGAAGGTCGTCCCTTTCTGGGGCTGTATGATGCCATTAAAATATCCGCAGATGGAACTGGCAATAAGGAAGACCTTACCCAATTTGGGTGTAGAACTCGTTGATGTAGAAGGATTCACCTGTTGCCCCGACCCAATCTATTTCAAAGCCCGGGATAAGATGAAATGGCTTACCATTGCGGCAAGAAACCTTGCGGTTGCTGAAGAGGCCGGTCTTGATGTGATAACAATGTGCTCGGGTTGTATCTCAACACTAAAAGAGGCACAATATCTCCTTGCTGAAGATGAAGAATTAAAATTTGAGATAAACCAGCGTCTGAAAAAGATAAATAAAGAGTATCAGGGTAAGATAAAGGTAAAACATGTGACAGTCCTTTTAAGGGATGACCTTGGAATGGGGGCTATAACAAGGTCAGTGAAGAGGCCTCTAACAGGCATAAGGGTCGGTATCCATTATGGTTGCCATCTATTAAAGCCAAGCCAGATAATGAATGTGGATGATGCTGACTATCCGCAGATTCTTGACGACTTTGTCCGGGCAATGGGTGCAATCCCAGTAGAACATAAAGAGCGGATGCTCTGCTGTGGTAAGGGCTGTATGGATGATGAACTGCCTTTAGAGATGACCGAATCAATATTCTCGGCAATAGAGGAAGAACAGGCGGATTGTATGGGTCTTATCTGCCCGACCTGCTTTTCTTCTTTTGACCTGGGACAGTTAATGATTGCCCGGAAAAAGGGGAAAGAGTTCAATATTCCGGTTATCTATCTGTTCCAGTTATTAGGGCTTGCCCAAGGTTTGAAGCCTGAAGAAGTAGGGCTCCATACCCACAGGGTGAAGCCTGACCGGGTAATACAGAAGTTGGTCTGATGGTCGGATGGTCAATGACTATTAGACGATAAGCTATAAGACGATAGGACTAAATTTGAAAGGGGGTGATTTTAATGCTACAGGAAGAACTTAGAATTGGTGTGTTCGTCTGTGAGTGCGGGACAAATATCGCTGGGTCAGTAGATGTTGATGAGGTGGTGGAGAAGGCAAAAGGTTTGAAGGATGTGGTCTATGCAGTGAAGAATCGGTATATGTGTTCAGAACCAGGCCAGGCTGAGATAAAAA
>Ga0078972_1017833_pt1 | contig 10058 bp, 9 predicted proteins | sample YelNatPaOPGAMG01_FD_67568 | JGI IMG/M metagenome (GOLD analysis project Ga0078972, IMG submission 67568) | Hot spring thermophilic microbial communities from Obsidian Pool, Yellowstone National Park, USA - OP-RAMG-01 (SPADES assembly) (version 2) | ecosystem: Environmental > Aquatic > Thermal...
AGCAGTTGATGGTTTAAAGACGCTGGAAATTATTGAAGAAGCATACCGGAATTTTAATAAAAATCACGTCTACAGAGGGGTTTAGCTAATTGGGTGATGTTGTAAGTTTAGTTCGAACGCACGGTTTTGAGGAGAGGGATATTAAGGAAGCTATTGAAAAGGCATTAGATTTAATAGATTTCAAACCGAAAGTGTCGGTGAAATCTGTTGATATTAAGGTTAACTTGTGCTATTATTGGCATGCTTCCACAGGCTACACAACTGATCCGAGAGTTGTCAGCGGAATAATAGATTGCCTTCGAGACATATATGGAAACAATATTAAAATTAGACTTGTAGAAGCGGACGGCACTGCTATGCGGACTAAATATGCTTTTTTGATGTTAGGCTACGAAGAATTGGCTAAGAGAAAAAATGTAGAGCTTTTTAATTTATCTCGAGATGAGATACGCGAGGAAAGGGTTCGTGTATATGGGCGTGAGATTGCTTTTCGAATTCCTCAATCGCTTTTGAGGTCTGATCTTTTCATCAACGTGCCGAAGCTGAAGATAATGAGGGAGACAAAAATTACATGTGCTCTCAAGAATATTTATGGTTGCATCGCCTATCCAAGAAAAATAATTTATCATCCTATCTTGAATGAGGCGATTGTTGGAATAAACAAAATACTTCACCCCGATTTAACAATTGTTGATGGAATTGTTGCCCTTGGTCGTTTTCCAATAAAATTAGGTTTAATTATGGCTAGTAAAGACCCGTTTTCCATAGATTGGGTTGCCTCTAAAATTATAGGTTTTAACCCTTCAAAGATTAAGTTCTTAAAGATTGCGATGAAAGAAAAGCTTGGAAATTTGACTGGTATCGAAATCCGAGGCGAAGAAATACTTTCGTTCCAAAAAATGTTTCCTAAGGAAAACTTCTTTTCATCTAAGCGTTGGTGGAATATATTATTTAGCGTGTTTAATCTTTATACTAAACTTTCTGGTGATATAGTTCCAGCTATGCTTGAAAGGGAAGTTAAAACTTAAAGCCAAAATGGGTCTTAAATGCCTCTACTTATTTTTCTCTGGTTGATATTTTTCATGCTGTCTTTCGGAGTTGCTGGAGTGATCTATGTCAAAATGAAAATGGCTGCTAAAAAGCCGTGGAGATTAAAAATAGATTATGATTATAAACCGAAAATATCAATTTTGGTTCCAACATATAATGAGGCTGGTATAATACGTTATAAACTTAAGAATTTGATTAAGGTAAATTATCCTAAAGATTCTATGCAGATAATTGTAGTGGACTCTAATTCAATGGATGAGACTGTCAACATAGTTTACAAGTTTATTGAGCAGTATCCGGAAACTAACATTCAAGTTTTAAGGCAAAATGAGGCTAGGGGGAAATCAGCAGCTTTAAATTTCGCCCTTAAATATTGCGAAGGAGAGATTGTTATTGTATCTGACGCTGACTGTTTTTGGCCTTCAGATATATTAACGAACGCCTTGCCTTTTCTTGCTGATCCAATTGTTGGAGCAGTCTCAGGACCAAAGGTTTTGCTTAATCCTAATCAATCATGGATTACTGAAATGGAAAACATCTATGTAAACTCACATAATTTAGTGAAACTTGGAGAATCGAAGATTCATTCAACAGTTTTCTTTGAAGGCGGCTTCGGAGCTTATAAGAGGGATTTTTTAGAATCTTTTGACCCGTATAATACTGGCGCTGACGATTCCGGTACGGTGATAAAATTCATTGAAAAAAAATTGAGAGCGTTGCTTATACCTGAAGCGAAATTTTATTCGGCATTTCCTATAACATGGAGGGAAAAATTGAATATTAAAATTAGGAGAGCTAATCAACTTGTTAGAGTTTTTGCCACATACGCAAAATTACTTTATAGAAAAAGAATAAAATGTTCAAAAGCTGTGATACTTCAAAACATTTTTCTTTATTTATTTGCCCCCTTTATGTTCATCTCGCTTCTCGTCGCTACCGTATTTTTGCTATCGAATTTTCCGCATTTCGGGTTAATTTTCCTAGTACTTATTATACCTAAGGTAAGGCTTTACGTTTTCGAGATAACTCAAAATTATTTCATACTTCTTATTGCCATTTTTTCTGTAATGTTAGGTAGAAAAATTACCTTTTGGGATAAGCCAAAGGATAGAATTCTTCTTACAGAGGATGTGCTTCACAGGTACAAACTTATTTAGAAACATGCCAATAGGGAAGGTCAAATTTGGAGGTTTATGGGAAGCCATGGATCGCAGCTGATCTTCATATACACACTAAATATTCTAATGACTCATTTCTTAGCCCTCGCAAAATAGTTAAAATAGCAAAAAAGAAGAGATTATCCGTAATTGCCGTAACTGATCATGAAACCGTTAAAGGAGCAGTAGAGACAATAAAGGAAAACAGCGATCCACATAATTTGCTTATCATTCCTGGCGTCGAAATAAAAACAGACATAGGCGATATCATTGGTTTGTTTATTGAAGAAGATATAATAACAAGAGAGATTTATGAAGTAATAGATTGTATTAAAGAATTTGATGGCTTGACAGTTTTGTCTCACCCTTCTAGGGGGCATAAAGGTCTCACGGAAGATATTATCCGAAAAATTGATTTAGTGGAGGGGTTAAACGGAAGAAGTTCACATTCTAAGAATCTGGAAGCGTTAAAGTTGGCTTATTCGTACAAAAAGCCTGTTATTGCAGGAAGCGATGCTCATTTCTCATTTGAAATTGGCAAGGTTAAAACACTTCTTTACGGAGTAGCTATGAGTATAAGTATAGAAGATTTAAAGAAAATTATCGCTTATGGTGCAAGAAGGCTTGTTGGTGAAGAATCCTCATTTTTTGTCCATATTTTTAGTTTTGCGGCTGAAATTGTTAAGAAGTTTCTAAGTTAAAGAGGTTTATTGTTGCCTAGAGTATTGGTAACTGACGCCTCGAAAAGGGAGGCGTTAGCCGTCATTCGGTCTTTAGGAAGTAAAGGCATAGAAGTTACGGCAGCTGATAGTACATGTTTTAACGCTGGCTTTCTTTCTAAATACGTCAAACGAAGAGTTTTATATCCACCCCCTGAAAGATATAAAACGAAGTTTGTAAAGTTTATGCTAAGTTTAGTTAAAAGGGAGAATTTCGACCTATTAATTCCTGTGTCAGACTTTACGATCGTACCTGTTGCCGAGTGTAAAGAGGATTTTGAGAGGTTTGTGAAAGTTGCAGCCCCTAATTATGAAATTTTGGTTAAGGCATTTGACAAAGCGCAAACAATTCAAATAGCTTCTAGAAATGATATACCTTATCCCGAGACTTTTTTTGTTGAAGATCCAATGGATATCAGAAAAGTTGCTAAAGAGATCAATTATCCAGCTGTAATTAAGCCTAGAACGAAAGTTGTGTGGAATGGCGATCGCGCATTAATGTTAAAAGTTACTCACCGTAATTATGCAGCTAATGAACAGGATCTTATCCAAAAATTTGATGAAATAGCTGCACTACTTAAAAAATTTGGAGCGAGTAATTGCTTACCAATGGTGCAAGAATACGTTGGCGGACAAGGTTTTGGGGTCGAAATTTTAATGCATAACCAAGAAATTAGAGCACTATTTATGCACAAAAGATGTAGAGAATATCCAATTATGGGCGGCGCTAGCACTTTGAGAGAAAGTGTTTCGGATAGAAGGCTTGGAAACTTAGCAGTAAGGTTACTTGAGGCGATGAAATGGGACGGTGTTGCTATGGTTGAGTTTAAAGTTAAGTGTGCTAATTACGACCCGATATTAATGGAAGTAAATGGTAGGTTATGGGGTTCCTTAGCGTTAGCGGTGGCGGCAGGTGTAGACTTTCCATACTTATTATATAGAACTTTTGTATTGAATGAAAAAGCTTGTTGTTTTCGTTATAAAGATGGGGTAAAACAAAGGTGGCTTATACCAGGTGATTTTTTGTGGTTATATTCTTCAATACTTTTTGGCAAAGATAAAATAAAAGCAATTCATAATTTTATGAGATCTTTCTCGGTACCCGACGACATCATAACCATTGATGATCCTGCACCAACATTTGGGGCTTTGATATGCATGTTTAAAGAACTGTCTGAAGTAATGATGAACTACCGTAACATAGAAGGAGAATTAATTCGCTGAGTTAACTTTGGCGTAGTGGTATGGGTGAGAAGAAAAATTTCAAAATTGAAGGAAAAAATAGCTATGTTGAATCTAAGGATAGGATACGAGTTAGGTTATGCGGTAAATTTGGTTAAGCCCACTAATTTGAAAAGTCCTGATAAATGCCCATACGTTTCCATGTCCCGGTTGGAAAGGCTTTATATACGCATATTTGGGATCCCTGATAACGTAAAGCAGCAGCAAGCGCGTGTTGTATTTTCGTTTCTAAGCAGAGTAAAGTTTTCTTCAGTATTAGATGTGGGCTGTTCTTTCGGTCATTACGCAATAAGAATAGCAAGGAAATATCCTTCTTCTTATGTTGTTGGTATTGATATTGACCAAACACATTTAAATGTAGGTAAAGTTTTGAAGACAATGTTTGGCTTAAATAACCTTAAACTTGAAAATGTTGACGTTTGCAGTGAATCCCTCGGGACAAAGTACGATGTAGTTTTGCTGCTTCAAGTGCTAGAGCATTTAGAAGACGATAAAAAAGTTTTAAAAAACATTAAAAAAAATATCATCAACGATGGCGGCTATTTAATAATAACAGCACCTAATCGGCAATCACCGTTGATAAATTGGTATAAGAGGTACGTCAATATTTCAGGGCATTTCCGAGATGGATATACACTGAAAGATCTTGCCCATATGATTTTTGAATCTGGCTTTGACATTGTAGAAACTAAGTATTTATCTGGAACAATTGGTCAAATTACAGAAAAAGTTGAAACATATTTAAAAACCAAGTCTCTTTTTGCATTTGCGTTAATATATCCATTTCTATATTTGTTAAACATATTCGATGATATTGTAAATAGAGGCATTAATGAAAATAATTCTGGCATTTTCATTGTGGCGCGTCCGATAAGGAGTAGCATGTAAAACTATAAAAACGAAGTGGATAAGATGTCACAATTTTTGTACAATATAAACGTAAAGGAGAGCAAGTTAAGATACTTTATTATGACTGTTGATGTAGACGGTTGGTCAAGTTTACTTAATTTTTATTCGGTTCCACATGATCAGTCGATGGCGGATACGGCAGTTAACATTGAGGAAGGGATCAATAAACTTAAACAATTATTTGACAAGCATGCTGTTAAAGCAACATTTTTCGTTACGGCAGAAATGGCACAAAAGCATAGCGAAGCAATTAAAGAAGTTTACAGCAAAGGTCACGAGGTGGCTTGTCACGGTTTAAGTCATAAGAAAGACGAATTTTTAGGGACCAAGCAAGAACAAGAAAGGAACCTAAAAAAAGCGACAAAAATAATTCAAAAAAACATTGGGTGTGATCCGAAAGGTTTTAGGGCTCCGTGTCTGCGGGCAAATGAAATTACTTTTAAGGTTTTATCAGAGCATGGTTATTTATATGATTCTTCGATGGTGCCAACTTTAGTTCCAGGTTATTATGGTAATTTGTTTGCTCCTAGAAAGCCATATCATCCCTTAAGTGATTTTCCGGGAAAAGGGTCGCGTAGACTTATAGAGTTGCCTGTCTCCGTAAATCCAGTAATTCCACTTCCTTTTAGCGCTGCGTGGATGAGAAACCTGGGGCTTTCATGGGTTAAGTTCAGCGTAAAAATGAATTTTATCTTGGGGAATCCTGTTGTTTTTTACGTTCATCCAAGGGATGTTCTTCACTTACCCCGAGTCAAGGGTGTTCCGTGGCATGTATATCATAATGTGGGTCATCCTGTTTTAAGAATGTTAGACGAATTGATTCATTATTCAAAGCTTCTTAAAGTCAAGTTTATGCGTGCATTAGACTTCGTTGAGTACTTGCAATCATTATAACCACAAGTCATGTGTAAAGTTGGAGGCTAAAATTCTATTGAAACTTGTTTACGAAAAAGGAAAGAATCCGGCTGTTAAACCTAAGGTAACTATCGGAATTTGCGTGAAGGACTGCGAGAAATATGTGAGAGAGGCCTTAAAAAGTATTGCAATACAGAATTTTCCACACGAATTTATGGAAGTTATTGTTATTGATGATGGAAGCAAGGATAAGACTTTATCGATCGTGCTTGATACAGTTGTAAAAATGAATATGCGAGTTAAGGTTTTTCATACTGAATGGAGGGGTTTGGGTGCGGCAAGGAATACCATAGTTAAAAACGCAAGTGGAGATTATATCATATGGGTCGATGGTGACATGATTCTGCCCGAAGATCACGTGAAAATACAAGTTGATTTCATGGAGAAAAATCCAAAGATAGGAATAGCTAAAGCTAAGCATAAAATAATGTTTAACGAAAATTTAGTGGCCATATTAGAAAATATTCCTTTCATTCTACTTGACGCTGATCCGGAAAAAATGAACACAAAGCTCCCCGGAACTGGTGGTGCAATTTATCGCGTTAGCGCCATAAGACAAGTCGGAGGTTTCGATGAATGTTTAAAGGGAACAGGGGAAGATCAAGATGCTGCTTATAGAGTAAAAGCAGCCGGATGGCTTATTTGCCAAAGCCCAGCCACTTTCTATGAAAGGAGGGTTGGAACATGGAGAGATTTATGGAAAAAATATGTTTGGTATGGCTATGGCGATCATGACCTTTATTGCAAGAATCGGAACATTTTTTCGCTCTACAAAATGAACCCTGTAATAGGTTTTGTAACAGGTATCGTTTATGCTTGCAAGGCTTATAAATTAACCGGATATAAAGGCGTATGTTTATTACCGTTTCATTTTTTCTTTAAACTTACAGCATGGTGCGCAGGTTTCGCAAAGGCACGAGGATTTTTCTTTAAAACAGCATTAACAAAGAGGAAATAATAAAATAAACTATACGTGTGGAAATTGTGAACGGCCATTTGTTGATATTTCCAAGATAAACTAAAAGGTAGATTGCTTTGAAAATTTGTATCATAACTTTCTTTAGCGATTTACTTAGGAAAGATACAGGTCCAACTGTGCGCATTTATAATTTAGCGAAAGGGCTAACTTCAATAGGTCACGAAGTAAATATTATTATTCCTTGGTATAAGAGAACGTATAGACAGGTCGATGGATTACATATCTATTATATTAACGGTGTGCTTCCTCGTGCCATATTAAGAGCCCTCAGCAAGTTGCTAGGAGTGGCGAGACCTTCGTCGTTTTTTTTATATGATTTGTTTTTTATATTAAGAATTGGTCGAATAATTCGTGAATCACACATTGTGCAAATTGAAGAGCAAGAAGCTGGATTGTTATTAATTCCTATAATATCGACGATATTTAGAAAACGTGTTGTGGTTGATTGTCATGATGTATTACAAGCGTTAAGGATAAAACATACGAGTAGATTAAGAACGATCCTAGAGACTTTCTCGGAAAAAATGGCTTATAAGTACTCCAGTGCTATATTAGCAGTTTCAGAGAACGAAAGAGACCTTTTGGTTTCTTATGGAGTTAAGAAAGATAAAATTTGGGTTATTCCTAACGGTGTAGACACCGAAGCCTTTAATCCATCAATAAATGCTGACCGGGTTAAGAGCATGTTTGACCTTAGGAAATATCGTACGGTTATCTTTGTTGGTAACATTGATTATCCTCCTAACCTTGAGGCGGTGCGAATGATAGCTTCAAAAATTGCACCTCAGGTTCGAAAAAGGATCAAAAATGTAAAATTTCTTATAATAGGGAGAGCTTCTAAAAAAATAAATGTAGAGGGTTTAATATTTACAGGAGTGGTTGATAACGTTGCGGAATATCTGGCTAGCGCAGACGTTGCCATTGCGCCTCTATTTCATGGATCAGGAACACGACTAAAAATCCTTGAATATTTTTCCTCCGGGCTCCCGGTTATTTCAACTTCTTTAGGTGTTAAAGGATTGAATGTTAAGAAAAACGTCCATGCATTAATCGAAGATGATGTTAATAAATTTGCTGTTAGAATAATTGAATTATTAAAGAACAAAGCGTTAGCTACAAATCTCGGGAAAGCAGGAAGGAAATTAGTCATCGATTGTTATGATTGGAAAAAGATTATTAAGTTTTTAAGTGAAGTTTATAGTAAGATAATCTATCTTTAAAATCCTCGTATGATGTCTGTTACTGCTAAGTCTTTATTACTTAAGGGACGCTTCTGCTTGCTTCAGATATTTTACTTATTAATATTTCTCCACTTTGTGTGGGTGGTGGAAGCCACACAGCATTTTGAAGGAGACCATGCCTCATATGAGCTGTAGCTGTCCATACCCAGGCTATATAACTCACTCCCCACTCATTTAAAATAGTTAATGAGTTGTTGAACCATGCTAACTCTCTTTCAAGCTCGGTGCCTGTTTGCCACATATCTGCACCTATTTCGCCAATAATAACGGGTTTGCTCAAATTGAAGAGGACGTAATTAAGCAATGTTATATTATATCCCTGTTTGATTTCGTCATAAGTCCAAACACCGTTCATTTTTTGCTCTTCTTCGAACCATCTATGGAAGTCCCAACGATATTTATGAGTGCTGTAAACAAGGTTACCGAGAGGGTCATAAAGTGGGTAATATTCAACCCAGTAGAAGGTAAGACACGGATGAGCGTCGCTGGGAGGCTCGTGAGGGTCAGGTGGAGGATTACCGAAATTCACCCATGTTCCAATTCCCCACTGGACAACTAAAAGTTGAGTTGCTCCTGCGTTTCTAGTCACGTTAATCCATTCCTGAACCATTTCAAAAAATTCATCCGCAACAGTTGCGTTTCCATGCGGTTCGTTAAATACTTCAAACAGCACATTAGGATAGACTTCAAGTTCGTTTACAACACTAACCCAGTAATTTATGAAAGCTGTTCTGTTCGGCATCACTGCTACGTCCCCTTCCCGATTGTTATTGCTGCTATTGGTATCATCTACCAGATAAGGATAATATGGAAGCTCAAAGAAACAAGCGTATTCCCCTCCTCTAACGAAAGTGGGCTCGAAAATAACATATATTCCACGCTCACCTGCCCACGCTATTGTATCTTTAATATGTTGCCTATAGTTGTTCGTATTTTCTAACCACCATTGGATGACCGTATGTAACCGAACGACATTGCATCCCCACTGTTTCATCTTATCTAAGTTATATTTGACGGCGTCAGGATTCCATACTCCAAGACCAGAGTAGATGCTGCCCCCCTCAGGATTCCACCAACCGTTTGGATGGTCAGCAAACCCAGCCTGATTCACACCTCTCAGTGTGACTGTTTGGTTTCTGAGATTTTTGATACAATTTCCTTCAACGTGCAACGGTGAAAGTGTTGTTATAATTCCTGAACTCTTTATAACAACATCATAAGTAGGAAATGCATTTATTGTAGAAAAAATGGTGAAAATTAAAATTGTAAATATACTAAGATATTTCGTGATGTGACCTTTGGCTTTAAAGGTAGTTTTCATCAAATGCAAATTATTTCCACCTTTGTTTTCAAATTAATTAATATGTCCCATATAAATGATGAAAAAACGGTCTATTAAATATTGCGTCTCATGATATAATACATTAAATCAAGGTTCTAGATCAAAATGAAAGTCGTAATAACGCACATAGGGTCTTCTCTTTTTGCTACAGGGATATCTGTATTTCTTTATGAGTTGTCAAACGCGTTACTTCAAAGTGGTCATGAAGTATATGTCATTAGTGGACATGAAACATTGAAAACGCAAACAAACATAAGACAAACATTTGATATAGAAAAACTGCCAACAATTATACCTCTAGAAGTGGGTACAAAAGAACTTTATTCTCCAAAGCTAGATAAAACCACTATAAAAATACTTGCTTTATGGCTAACCCGAGGTTCTCACCTTATAAAATCAATTAAACCAGATATGCTCATTGTCAATGGAGCTATTCCAATGCCTTCACCATCATTTAAGGTTGTGGTTTGTCACGACCTCGAGTTTAGACATCGTTTTCAAAAG
>Ga0078972_1011519_pt1 | contig 10057 bp, 7 predicted proteins | sample YelNatPaOPGAMG01_FD_67568 | JGI IMG/M metagenome (GOLD analysis project Ga0078972, IMG submission 67568) | Hot spring thermophilic microbial communities from Obsidian Pool, Yellowstone National Park, USA - OP-RAMG-01 (SPADES assembly) (version 2) | ecosystem: Environmental > Aquatic > Thermal...
AAATACCCAGAATTGGATAATTTAAGTAAAGAAGAGTTAATAAAAGTAATAGAAGATGAAGCAAAAAACTGGCTTGCCCATGATGGTTTATGGTTTCAGGCGGTGGAAACACACTTTGGTATGGATGCTGCAATAAAGCTTGACGAGGAAGCATGGAAAGATTTTACACAAATTGAAGCAAGAAGAATAATGGAGCGGCTTAACTTGCCTCAAAATAGTGGTCTTGATGGTCTAGAAAAGGCTTTAAATTTTAGGATGTATAGACGCATAAATGAGCAAGTAATAGAAAGGCCAAACGATCACACACTAATATTAAAGATGACATCATGTCGTGTTCAATCGGCGCGTCAGAGAAAAAACTTACCATTTTTCCCGTGTAAAAGTGTTGGGATTATTGAATATGGTTATTTTGCAAGCACAATTGATAATCGCATAAAAACAAGTGTAATAAAATGCCCACCTGATGATATTACGAATGCTGGTTATCACTGTGCATGGGAGTTTAAGCTAAAAGAATAAGGAGGCTTTGTATGTATGCATCTAAATATAATTTGAGGTTTGTTACGGCTACAAGCCTTTTTGATGGTCACGATGCCTCTATAAATATTTTTAGAAGAATCATACAAGACAGCGGCGCAGAAGTTATACATTTAGGTCACAACCGCAGTGCTTACGAAATTGTCCAGACTGCGCTTGAAGAAGATGCAAATGCTATTGCTGTAACATCCTACCAGGGTGGCCATAATGAATTTTTTAAGTATATGTATGATCTACTAAAAGAAAATAAATCTGAGTATATCAAGATTTTTGGTGGAGGAGGGGGTGTTATTGTCCCCCATGAGATTCAAGAGCTGCAAGAATACGGCGTTTGTAAGATTTTCTCACCACAAGATGGTATGCAGATGGGTTTAACAGGCATGGTAGACTATATGCTCAAACAGAGCGACTTTTTAACATTTGATGAGGGAAAACTTGAAGAATACCTTCAAAATTTGCCAAAAACACTTCCAAAAGCAATAAGCTTAATTGAAAAGCTTATAACGCAAGACGGTTGGACACCGTATCATGAAGAAGTATTTCAAAAGTATTTTGAAAGACTCACAAAAGATACTAAAGTACTTGGTTTTACTGGTTCTGGTGGTGCTGGTAAATCGTCGTTAATAGATGAGTTGCTTAGACGATTTTTGAATAACTATCAAGACAAAAAAATTGGTATATTAGCAGTTGATCCTACTAGGAAAAGTAAAGGTGCCCTGCTTGGTGATAGAATTAGGATGAACTCTCTGCCACATAAAAACGCCTATATGCGTTCAATGGCAACAAGAAGTTCAAATATGTCAATCTCGAAAGCTACGCGAAAAGTTATTGATTTGTACAAAATGTCTGGTTTTGATTTAATAATATTAGAAACAGCAGGCGTTGGCCAAAGTGATATAGCGGTTATTGATATAGCAGATTATAATGTGTATGTTATGACACCAGAATACGGTGCAGCATTACAGCTTGAAAAAATCAACATGCTAGATTATGCCGATGTGGTTGTGTTAAATAAGTATGATAAGGAAAGTGCCGAAGATGCCCTCTATGAAGTAAGAAAACAGTATATGCGAAACCACAAGCTTTTTGACAAAAAGTTAGATGAAATGCCTGTTTACCATACAGTTGCTTCAAATTTCAACGATGCTGGCACAAATTACCTTTTTTACAAACTTATGCAGCTTATTGGGATTGAAACTCAAAAGGTTGTTGAGCCAATAAGCGACGCATCTGTAATTTTTTTAATACCGCCTCATCGCACAAGATATTTAAGCGAGATTGTTACTGCCGTTAGGGATTATAAAACCAAAGCCAACGAGCAAATAAGACTTTCTAATAATTTATATGCGCTTGAAGGCACTAAAAAATTATTGCAGCTACGTTTAAATACTTCTATTGAATCAAGCGAAGAAGCAGATTTTGTTGATGCTAGGGTTGATGAAAGTCTTAAAAAAGAAAACCTAGAAAAAGCACTCAATGTTATAACGCAAGAAATACAGCAGATAAATACAATGCTTGATACACAAACCATAAGGCTTATAGAAAATTGGAATAACTTAAGAGAAATTTACGCTAAAGATTATCTAATTTCAAGGATAAGGGACAAAGAAATAAAGTATGAGCTTACAACCAAAACATTATCTGGCAACAAAATACCGAAAATATCACTGCCTAAATCCAATGAATACGGTGAAATCGTAAAGTTTCAGTTGTTAGAAAATGTGCCTGGTAAATTTCCATTCACAGCTGGTACTTTTCTTCTAAAAAGGCAGGATGAAAAACCCACAAGGATGTTTGCTGGAGAAGGCACGCCAGAGCGCACAAACAAAAGGTTCCATTATCTATCGGCAGGCCAGCCGTTTAGTAGACTATCCACTGCGTTCGACTCTATAACGCTTTATGGTCAAGATCCAAATGTAAGGCCAGACATTTACGGCAAAATTGGAAATGCAGGTGTGTCTATTGCCACGGTAGATGATGCAAAAAAACTCTACAGTGGGTTTAACTTGTGCGATCCAAATACATCTGTTTCTATGACAATCAATGGTCCAGCACCTATGATGCTTGCAATGTTTTTTAATACTGCCATCGACCAGCAAGTCGAAAAATACTTAAAAGATAGTAACAAATGGGGGCAAGCGCAGGATAAAATTAATAATTACTATAAAAAGCTTAATGTAGAACGCCCAATATACAATAAATCTTTTGGCGTTAAAGATTCAGATGAAAACCATTTAGGCTTGGGTCTGCTTGGCATAAGTGGTGATTTGGTTGTTGACATTGCCACTTACAATGAAATTAAAAAAAATACGCTAAAAGTTGTAAGAGGCACAGTGCAGGCCGATATCTTAAAGGAAGATCAAGCCCAAAACACTTGTTTGTTCTCGACGGATTTTTCACTTAAGCTAATGGGCGATATTCAACAATATTTTATAGACAATGCTGTAAAAAATTATTATTCTGTTTCAATCTCAGGCTATCATATAGCAGAAGCCGGAGCAAACCCCATAACGCAGCTAGCCTTTACTTTGGCTAATGGTTTTACTTATGTGGAGTATTATTTAGCGCGCGGTATGAAAGTTGATGATTTTGCCCCTAATTTGTCATTTTTCTTCTCAAATGGTCTTGATATAGAGTATTCTGTTATTGGCAGGGTAGCACGCCGTATATGGGCAATTGCAATGAAAAATAAATACTCAGCTAATGAACGCAGTCAAAAACTCAAATACCACATCCAAACATCAGGCAGATCACTTCACGCTATGGAAATAGCTTTCAACGATATTAGAACCACTCTTCAGGCTTTGACTGCCATTTACGATAACTGTAACTCTCTTCATACAAACGCGTACGACGAAGCAATAACAACGCCTACAGAAGAATCTGTAAGAAGAGCTTTGGCTATTCAAATGATAATTAACTACGAGTTTGGTATGGCTAAAAACGAAAATCCACTTCAAGGTTGTTATATCGTAGAAGAACTTACAGATTTGGTTGAAGAAGAAGTGTTAAATGAGTTTGAAAGACTCTCAAAAAGGGGTGGTGTACTTGGTGCTATGGAGTCAAGGTATCAGAGGAACAAAATTCAAGAAGAATCCCTATACTACGAACAGCTAAAAAATACAGGAGAGTTACCTATCATAGGTGTAAATACTTTTGTTAGCGATAAATATATTGAAGAAGATAAAATCGAGCTTTCAAGGTCAACAGAAGAAGAAAAAAAATGGCAACTAGACAACTTAATCGCATTTCAAAAACGCAATGAAGCGTTTTCAAAACAGTATTTAGATAAACTAAAATATATTGCTCAAACTGGTGGCAATATATTTGAAGAATTAATGGAAACCGTAAAGTACGCATCTTTGGGCCAAATTACAAACGCGTTGTTTAAGGTTGGCGGCAAATACAGAAGAAATATGTAATTTTTAAGGAGGAAGGGTGGAGAGTTTAATTTTTGGGATTGTTCTTTTAGCTAGTGTGGGTTATTTTTTCTACCGTGTAAACTATTTATACTCACTACTTAAGTTTGGTCAGGCGGAAAACCGTTTTGATAACCCTCTAAAGCGTCTAAATAACGCTATTAAAAACGGTCTTTTGCAGATGTGTCATTTTAAGATAAATGACAAAGATATAAACTATGCTGGCATAATGCACGCGCTGATTTTCTTTGGTTTTGTGGTTTTGCTTTTTGGCGAAATAGAGCTAATTATTAAGGGTTTTGCACCATCTTTTAGCTTTAGTTTTTTGGGGTTTTTGTACCCCGTTTATCTGTTTTTAGAAGATTTGTTTGCATTTTTGGTGCTTATTGCTATTTTAATGTCTTTGGCAAGGCGCTTTATTTGGCACCCTAAAAAACTCAATTACCATTTTAGCGCGTACTTGATACTGATTTTTATCACTATTTTGGTGTTTACACTGTTTTATATGGCTGCGCTTGAGATGGCAAAAACTGGTAAAATAAACCCATACGAGCCTTTTGCAGGGCTTGTATATAGGCTTCTAAATATCCACTCATACAACGAAGTAGCCTACCATATAGCCTTTTGGGTGCATATGATCGTATTGCTTGCCTTTTTGGATTTTATACCAAACTCAAAGCACTTGCACATTTTAGCCGGTATCCCTAATAATTACTTTGCAAACTTAGGTCCTTCAATGGCATTAAGGGATCTAAACTTTGAAGATGAAAACGCAGAAAGCTTTGGCGTAAAAAATGTAAACGAACTTACATGGAAGCAGTTGTTAGATGGTTATGCCTGCACAGAATGCGGCAGATGTGCCCAGGTATGTCCTGCGGCAAATACGGGTAAAGTACTTGTGCCAAGAGAGATTATACTTGGCATAAAAGAAAATCTTTTTCACAATGCTCAAAACTTGCTCACAAAGCAAGAGCTCACACCCCTTGTAACAAACGATTTACCGCAAGAAAGTCCGCATGGCTATTTTGAGTATGGTTTTGCAATACCAGATAAGTCACTTTGGCAGTGCACTACATGCGGCGCATGTCAGACTGTTTGCCCTGTAAATAATGAGCACATTAGAGATATGGTCGATCTAAAGCGCTATGCTGTGCTAACACAAGGTGAGTTTCCAGAAAAGCTTGTCCCTATTTTTAATAATATAGAAACGAACTCCAACCCCTGGGGTATCAACTCAGATTACAGGCTTGATTGGGCAAAAGGTCTTGATGTAAAAACAATAGATGAGCAAGAAGATCCAGAGATTCTATACTTTGTGGGTTGTGCAAGCTCATTTGATGACAGAAGCAAAAAGATTGCGCAAAGCTTTGTAAAGGTATTACAAAAAGCCAATGTTAAGTTTGCCGTGCTGGGTAAAAAAGAAAAATGCTGCGGTGATAACGCAAGGCGTCTTGGCAATGAGTATTTGTTTTACAATTTAGCCCAAGAAAACATAGAAACTTTTAAAGCCTACAATATTAAAAAGATTGTTACAACATGTCCACACGGCTACTATACGCTAAAAAATGAGTACTCTAAACTTGGTGGTGAGTTTGAGGTTTTGCATCACAGCCAGTTTATAACTCAGCTCATAAAAGAAGGTAGATTAAAACTTTCAAATAACCTAAATCAAACTGCTACATTCCACGATTCGTGTTACTTAGGAAGGCACTCCAATATATATGAAGAGCCTAGACAAATCGCAACACAAGCAGGATATAACCTAACAGAAATGAAAAATTCTCACTGCAATAGCTTTTGCTGCGGTGCAGGTGGCGGTATGATGTGGCTTGAAGAGGAAGGTGAGCGCATGAATAAGGTTAGAACTGCACAAGCAATAAATACAAATGCTCAAAATATTATAACCGCTTGCCCGTTTTGTATGATAATGCTTGATGATGGGGTCAAAGATATCTCAAGAGACGATATAGCTGTGCTTGATATTGCACAAGTTGTAGAAAAGAGTATGACTTGATAATTTTTAAAAGTGAGTTATTTTCTCCTAAAAAGGAGGTAATGTTATGGCAAAAAAAGTGTTGATGTTAGTAGGTGATTATGTAGAAGATTACGAAGTTATGGTGCCTTTTCAGATGTTGCAAATGATAGGTTTAGATACTTACTGTGCCTGTCCAGACAAAAGGGCAGGTGAATTTATAAAGACCGCTATTCATGATTTTGAAGGCGACCAAACTTACTCTGAAAAACGCGGACATAACTTTATGTTAAATTGTACTTTTGAAGACATAAAACCAGAAAATTTTGATGCGTTAGTACTTCCAGGTGGCAGAGCACCAGAATATATTAGGCTAAACGACAGAGTAATTGAGATTGTCAAGTATTTTTCTCAAAACAAAAAACCTATTGCGGCTATATGCCATGGTCCGCAAATTTTGGTTGCAGCAGATGCAGTTTCTGGATATGAGCTTACTGCTTATCCAGCATTAAAACCAGACATAATAAGAGCTGGTGGAAAATGGGTTGATCCAAATCAGACATTTTCCAATGCGTGCGTAGATAGAAATTTAGTTACAGCACCAGCTTGGCCTGCTCATCCGGAATGGATTAGGAAGTTTTTAGAAGTGCTTGGAGTAAAAATATCGCTTTGATTTATCTAAACAAAGCTGAGTTTTGATGATTTTTTTGAAACTCAGCTTTGGGTTTAAAATTTAAAAAGTTTTCTAATTAAAACTTTACTGAAACGCTTCCTACTACACTAAATGGTGCGCCCACTTGATAGGTTGTTTGACTATACATAGAAAAGTTTGAATCGGGTGAATTTATGGCACTTATGTAGCGTTTGTTGAGTAAATTTGTAAAATCTAGGCTAAAATTTACATCTTTAAATTTCCATAGGTTTTTTAGGTTGTAGTCAATATTTAAATTGGCAAGAAAGACGGATGGTAATGGTTGTGTATGGAGTAAATCCCCGTAGCGTTTACCAATGTAGCTAAAGTATGGTGTAATTGAAACAGTATCATATTTATAAGTAAAACCCGCTTTAATAATGTTTTTGGGTACATTGATTATCTGTTTGTCTTTTACATCATAAAAATTATTCATAAATGATACATTTTCTGTGTAATAAAATCTATTATAACTGTATGATGCAAACAATAGCAAATCTCTAACAGGTGTGTAACCAGCAGAAATTTCTATACCATATGACCTTGCTTTTGCAGTATTTGATGGCATTTCTGCAATTTGACCGTTTCCTACATTTATTGGAGCGTAAGTGCCAATATTATTTATAGTGCTGTAAAACAACGTTGGGTAAAAGAATAAATTTTCATTATTGTACCTTAGACCTAAATCAAAATTGTTTGCTGTTGTCATATTGAAGTATTTATCCCATAACGATTGAAGCGTTATGCCTTTTGACTCAAAATCTTTTTTGTTGCTAGCATAAGATGGCCATAGGTTAAAATTTGGTGCTTGAAAACTCCTGCCGTAATTTGCAAATATATTAACATAATCGCTCAATTGATAATTAATACCTAAATAGGGAAGGTAATTTCTAAAAAATTTTGAGTTTGCTGTTTCAAAAGGGTCTGGTTTTGCAAGTTTTAATGCTTCATCTGCGTTTGATGTGATTATACCATTTGTGTTGTAGCCACTAATTGCTGATGTTTTGTACATTAAATACTTTAAACCTGCATCAAGTTTTAATCTGCCTATGCTAGCTTCTACATTTATAAATGGTGAATTTATAGTGTGATAGCCATGATCTGCTAGAATTGCCCAGTTAGAAAATTCCAGGGCTCCATTTTTTGGGATAAAGTTTTCGATTGCATAAGGAGGACCTGGCATTTGTTGTTTATGAAACCAATAGCCAACTGTAAATGTGTAGTTTTTTGCAATCTTCCAATCAAAATTTGAAACTATGCCAAAAATATTGCTATTGTATAAAAATTTTTGGACAAACTGAGGGTTATTTCCAGTATAATAACCATTTCCTCTAACTGACCAGTAATATGGTTTTAGAACGAGTTTTGATGAGTTTGATGTATTAATTGTAAAGGTTGGCAAAACAAAGTAGTCTCTGGTGTTAGTTTTGTTGTAATTGTAATATAAAGTGCTGTTTGGGTTATTGTTGTAGTCAAGAGCATAATTTTTGTTTATATTTGAAGCTTGGTTGTAGTTTAATCCATAATAGTTATTGTGAAAGTTACTGTTGTATCCTAAATACAATGCAAAATCTACAAAATTATCAAAATTTTTTGTTAGCCCAAACATAGCATTTTTCCTTACAAAATTGCCATTGCCTTTCCATTTATTTGCATACGACAAAGATGTAGATGCAAATGCTCTAAAGCCATTAATATCACCAGAATCTACCCTTACAAAACTTTTTGAATAATCGAAACTACCAAAGCTTTGATTTAGTGTAATACCAAACTTATCCGAAGGTTGTTTTATGGTTAAATCAATTATGCCAGGAAAATCTCCAAATGAGTTAAATCCCACATTAGGTTTAATTGCACCATCATAAACAGTTATGTTTTCTATATTCTCTAAATCAAAAACATTTGCAGTTAAACTACCTGTTGGACCATTTGGCGTAGGAACGCCATTTATGTTTATTATTCCAGCTTTTGTGCTATCTATGCCCCTTAATCGCAAAGTTTCATCATTTCCATACGCATCAGGCCCCTGTGCGTTTACAGATGGTATCATATTTATCGCATTGAATACCGAATTGTTTGTATTAGAAAATGTTTTTAGTGAAGAATTATCTAGGTTGTATTGATTTTGCGTTTGAGAATCAAGTGTTTTTGTATATTGATTGATTAGAGTTTTTTTAGGTGCACTTACCGTTATACTTGGCAGTTCAACACCGTAAGTTTTTTGTGCAATTAGTAAGCACCCCAAAACAGCTACTGAAATAAATTTTCTTTTCATAAAACCTCTCATTTTAAAAACCAAATTTATTTAAGATTTGTTTTGACTGTTTAGAATTTATCAAAAATTCAAAAAACTCCTGAGCCTTTTTGCTTGCTTGCGATAGCAAAACGCCTTTTTGGACTACTGGGTTATAGTTATCCAGCAATACTTTAAAGCTATCGTCCTTTAAAACACTTTTTACAAAAGAGACAGGCAAAAATGCTATTTGAGCTTTTTGTTCAAGTACTAACCTTGAAACTTCAAACGGGCTTTTGCCAAAGATCAAGTTTTCTTTCACAGAGTCAATTATTTTTGTATTTTCAAGATATTCAAAAGCTGCTCTGCCATAAGGGGCTAAGTCTGGGTCAGGCAGCGCAATTTTTATATTGCTTAAATTTATAATGTTAGATTCAAGTGGCCATAGACATAGTTTGCCTTCGGCGTAAACAGCGCTTTTTTTTGCAAGCCCTGAGAAAAACAGGCCGTCAGCACTTTTCTCATCTGCAGTTAAAAAAATATCGTATGGTTTGCCGTTTAATATCTCTTTGTAGTAAACATTGCAACTATCACCAATTGTTAATTCAAATGAAACTGTCTTGTCCTTAAAGCTATCAATAATTTCTTCTACAATACCACTTAAATTTGGTGCACACGCAAGTCTAACCTTATCCATAGCTCCTCCACTAAATATATAAATTTTTATATAACGCTTCTAAAAAAAATTATTCAATATTCGCATAAAATGATTTATTTGCTTGAGTGTAGTTTTTATTGTTAAATAAGTAGTATTTGTTTTCAATATCAAAATTATAGATATCGGGGTAGGCTGAGTTAGCAATAAACATCAAACCAAATACCCACTCAACTGTACCAAAATCCCATCCAAATGGTAACCTAAAAACCTTTTTTGTTTTTATTGCATTAAGATGAATGTTATTTTTTTTACAGTACTCGTAAAAGTCTTCTTCTTTGCAAGAAATAAACCCAGAAATAAATACAATGTCTGGGTTATATTCAATAAGTTCTTTATGCGATATATTGAGACCTGGCTTGCCTTCTTTTGTTAATTTGATTGTTTCTAATCCTACAAAGCTTGCAAGTTTATTTTCAAACCTGTGTGTATTGAGTGCAAAAATAGGTGTACCCATAACATAGTAGGATTTTAGCTTTTTTTGTATTTT
>Ga0078972_1017835_pt1 | contig 10056 bp, 8 predicted proteins | sample YelNatPaOPGAMG01_FD_67568 | JGI IMG/M metagenome (GOLD analysis project Ga0078972, IMG submission 67568) | Hot spring thermophilic microbial communities from Obsidian Pool, Yellowstone National Park, USA - OP-RAMG-01 (SPADES assembly) (version 2) | ecosystem: Environmental > Aquatic > Thermal...
AGCTTCGCCTCTCCACAGCCATCCTCGCTGAGGTCCGAAGGGTTCTTTCCTATTCGCGGCTTCGGCGCTACGGGTATTCCGAGGAGGAAGTGGAGGAGTTTCTCCGGGCTTTGCGGGAGGCCGCGTTCCTTGTCCGCCGCTGGCCCAGGATCCAGGTGATCCGGGAGGATCCCGCGGATGACCGGGTTTTAGCCTGTGCCTTGGCGGCAAAGGCCGACTACATCGTCTCCAAGGATGAGCACCTGCAAAAGCTCCGGGAATGCCAGGGGATTCGCATCCTTCCCACCGCGGCCTTCTTGACCCTGCTTACCGGTGAAACAGACCCCTTAACGAACAAATGAACATAACGTTCAACGAACAAATGAACATAACGTTCGTTGAAACTTCCATATTCATGTGAAAGAAAGAGAGCCCTAGTTTTTCTCCGGCTGGGTAGCGCGGTTAGGTGGGGGCTGAGTCAAAGGACGAGGTAAGCATTCATAGGCTCAACTGGACCTCTTTTCCGGGAAGAGGCGGGAAAACGTAGGAGTTGCTGGGGAACATATCTCTCCCTAATTTTTATTCTTCCCTGCACTACTGGCTAATGCTGGTTGCCTTTTCACTATTGTAACGTCGATTTTCGTTTTTCTAATACACATTTAAAACAATTTCGTCGACCTACAACCTTCACTGGCAACATGTAGACGATATTCGTCATTATTTGCCGCTTCTTGACACTTTATGCCGCTTGTTGTATATAAACTACGACGATGCTCGACGACCTTGATCGGGCAATTATTGCTTATCTTCAGCGAGATGGGCGCATGCCTAACACTGTTATCGCTGCCCAGCTTGGGGTTACAGAGGCCACAGTTCGCCGCAGAATAGAGCGGCTTCTTAAAGAAGGCATAATAAAAATTGCTGCTATTATTGATCCTTTTAAAGTTGGTATTCAAACTGTAGCTTTAATTCATTTAGATGTAGATTTAGGACATCTCGAACAAGTAGCTAAACAGTTAATAGCGCTGCCAAATGTTCGCGTTGTCGCTTATACTACTGGTTTTTACGACATGTTGATAGAGGGCGTATTTCAATCTCAAGAAGATTTGTTGACTTTCCTTAAAGATCAATTGCCACAAATTCCAGGTATTCGAAATTCTGAAACTTCAATTTTACTGCAGCTTCTTAAGCGAACTTACGATTGGGCGTTACCTCAAGAGCAAACAAGCTTAAAGAGAAAGGGGGTGAGAGCTGCGTCTGATACAGAAATCAAGAGCGACTCGGCAATACTAGCGTGAAAGGGGGTGAATTATGCGGAGAACCATACTTTTGGCGGCACTGTTAGGTAGTATTTTGGCTTTGGTTTGCGCAGAAGAACCTCGCTATGGTGGGACACTGATAATTGGTTTGGGCACGGATATCCCAATTTTCGACGCTGTATATTGCAGCGGCATTCCTAACCTTGGTATTATCCATCTAGTCTCACAAGGATTAACGGTTATCAACCCAACAGGAGGTGAACCCAAGGTCCTACCAGGATTAGCAGTGTCCTGGGAACAGTCCAAAGAAGATCCGCGCGTGTGGATTTTCCATTTACGGCAAGGCGTCAAATTCCATGATGGTACTCCGTTTAACGCCGAAGCGGTCAAATTTAACATTGAGCGAATGCTTGACCCTGCCACTGGAGCCTTAGCCCGCTCCTCCTTTGCCATGATAAAAAGTGTGGAAGTAGTTGATGAATATACGGTCAAAATCATAACCGATGTACCTTTTGCAGCCTTGCCCGCACAACTAGCTTATGCGCCCTTAGCAATGGACAGCCCTTCCCAGATTCAAAAACTGGGCAACAAAGAGTATTACAAGGATCCGAAAGGTACAGGCCCATTTAAATTTGTTCATCATATCCGTGGGCAAGAGGTGCTGTTGGTAGCAAACGAAGATTATTGGGATGGTCGTCCTTATCTTGACGCGATTGTAGTTAAACCTATACCCGATACAGCGGCTCGGCTAATGGCACTCGAGGCCGGTGACATCCATGTAGCTTACCATGTACCGCCACGGGATGCCAAGCGATATATGGAAAATCCCGGCCTTGGTATCACCGTTCTAACTCCGCCCCCACAGCGTCGCATGTTTATCGGTCTTAACGTGCAGTGGGGGCCATTTAAGGATGTCCGCGTCCGGCAAGCCTTGAACTACGCTGTGGATAAAGAAGCAATTGTCAACCAAATTTTCCTCGGGTTAGCTAAACCTATGGATTCGCCTTTACCGCCTACATCGCTCTGTTATTATCCGGCTAAATATTATGAGTACAATCCAGAAAAAGCTAAACAGCTCTTAGCAGAAGCTGGCTATCCTAATGGTTTCGAGGTCACCCTGTATTACGGGCCGGGTCGATATCTTTTGGACACTGAAGTCGTGGAGGCTGTACAAGCTTACCTTGCGGCTGTGGGCGTGAAGGTGAAGGTTGTGCCCCTTGAATGGGCAGCCTTTCAAGCGAAGCTCCGAAAACCTTTAGAGGAAACCGATGTTCAAATGTTCTTCATCGGATGGGGGCTGCCTACCCTTGACCCAGAGTTAGGGGTTGGCCCGTTTAGCCGCGCAGCATGGCCCCCTGGTTTAAATAACATGTTCTACACCAACCCGACAGTAGAAGAGCTTATCGTAGCTCAGCGGGCTGCTACCGATCCAGCTGAACGGTGTGCCATCGTAAAGCAGCTCCAAGAAATAATTATGGAAGATGCACCATTTATTGCTTTATATTATGAACCGCAAATCCATGCTGTTCGTAACGAAGTTCGTGATTTCGTTATCTCCGTCACAGAGCAAATAGATGAACTGCAAATCCGTTATACATGGTTAGCGAAATGATGGTTGAGGAAAGGGCCCGCCTCCTAAGCAGGGTGGGCCCTCTATTCTTATGTTAGGCTATATAACACGAAGACTTTTGGTTACTTTCTGTGTACTCATCGGAATCAGTATTTTCAGTTTTTTGCTCCTCCACTTTGTCCCTGGTGACCCAGCTCAACTACTGGCCGACCCCTGGTCGACGAAAGAACAGATTGCGTATTTACGGCATCAATGGGGACTTGATAGGCCATTGTACGTGCAGTACGCAATCTTTATCACAAATTTGCTTCGTGGCAATCTAGGAATGTCTATCGCTTCCGGTAGACCTGTCAGTGTAGAAATAGCTCAACGTTTACCCTACACCGTTATCTTAGCAATTGCAGGGACAACTATTGGGTTATTGATTGGCGGAGGAGTGGGAATCATTTCTGGCGCACGTCCTTATTCTTTAGTTGATAATATCGCAATGGTAATGGCCCTTTTGGGCACATCCTTACCTTCTTTTTGGTTTGGTCTCATATTAATATGGCTTTTTGCGGTCAAATGGAGAGTATTGCCTAGCTCAGGAGCTGGAACACTTGCTCACCTAATCTTGCCCGCAATGACGTTGGGCATTGGGATAGCTGCGATAATAGCTCGTCAAACTCGTTCTAGTTTGTTAGACGTTGTTCGGCAGGCTTACATTACTACTGCGTATGCTAAGGGGCTTACAGAAAGTGCAGTACTTTTTCGACATGCTTTGCGGAACGCCTTGATTCCAATTGTAACAGTCACGGGACTAATTTTTGGTCGCCAGCTTGGGGGAGCTGTAGTAATTGAGACTGTATTTGGTTGGCCCGGAATGGGGCGCTTTCTTGTGGAATCCATTTTTACTCGGGATTATCCAGTTATTCGCGGCGCACTTTTAACATTTGGTATATTATTTGCTTTGACTAACCTTTTTGTAGATTTACTTTATGGCGTTATAGATCCACGAATAAAATATGTTTAAAAAACTGATCAGTGATAGGCGAGCGCTAATAGGTTTGTTCATCATCGCACTCATCGTTATAGGGGTGGTTACCGTTTCCTGGTGGGCCAAATATGACCCTTATCAAAGCGATTTGCAAAACATTGCCCAGCCTCCTTCTCTCAAACATTTGCTGGGCACAGATGAATTAGGGCGCGATGTTTTAACCCGTATCTTTTATGGAGGCCGCATTTCTTTGAGTCTCGGAGTAGTCTCTGTAGGGATCGGCTTAATTGCAGGCATTCCGCTTGGGATGCTGGCTGGTTATTTTGGAAAAGGATTAGACTTGGCAATTACCGGTTTTATCGATATTCTTCTTGCTTTTCCTCCGCTTCTTCTCGCAATCGCTATGGTCAGCATTTTGGGGCCAGGATTGTATAATGCAATGCTAGCTATTGGAACGTCTTTAGTGCCGTTTTATGCTCGGTTAGTCCGCGGTTCGGTATTAGCTATAAAAGAGCGGGATTTTGTGGAAGCCGCTCGCGCCGCTGGCGGAACAGCCTTTTACATATTACGGCAACATATACTACCCAATTGTATATCCCCTCTTATTGTGCAATCTACATTTAACATGGCGAGCGCCATATTATCAGCGGCTTCCTTAGGCTTTCTTGGTTTGGGGGCACAACCACCTTTGCCTGAATGGGGTACCATGATAAGCCGGGGGCGTGTTTACCTCCGAGTAGCCCCACATATTACAACTTTCCCAGGCCTGGCTATTTTCGTTGTGGTTTTGGCATTTAACTTGTTAGGTGACAGTCTTAGGGATGTTTTAGATCCATATATGCGTAAAAGGCAAAAAATCTTTATTTAAAAGGAGGGGACAATGGGAAAAACTACGAAGCTTAGTCGGGAAGAGTATCTCAAGCTACCCTTAAAGGAGCGGTTTGTTAAGCTGGATCGAGAAGGAGAGGAACGTGCTGAACGCTTGTTCAAAGAACTCATTACCGTAGATCTTCATACCCATATGTTTGGTTCCCTAGATTTTTCCTTTGATTATGAATTAGTCCGACAAACGGGTATCACCTGTTGTTTTGAGGCTGTTCCTGCCCTTTCCGAAGACTTTGAGGAATCTATGGAACTCCTCGGCAAATACCGCAGCATTGTCGACCGCACTCCGGGGTTAATGACCGCTCTATGCGTCGCTGATATCCGACGGGCTAAAGCCGAAGGGAAACAGGCCTTCATGTATCAACTTGAGCCCCAATCCATAGGCCGAGATCTCAAGCGTGTGGAAATCGCATATGGGCTCGGTGTTAGAATGATGCTTCTAACCTTCAATACAAAAAATTACGTTGGTGACGGATGTGCTGAGCGTACGGACTGTGGTCTTAGCTATTTTGGCCTTGAACTCATCGAGTGTTTAAATGATATAGGCATTCTGATCGATCTTTCACATTGTGGTATCCAAACCACCTTAGACGCTATCAAGCATTCTAAGGATCCAGTTTTGATCAATCACGCTGGCGCTCGCGCTTTGAATCCAAGGTGTAGACGATTGAAAACCGATGAAGAAATCAAAGCTCTTGCTGAAAAAGGTGGGGTAATCGGCGTCTCAGCTGTTCCTAACCAGCTCTCCAGCAATCCGGTGCAGGGTATAGAAGATGTTCTTAACCATATTGACTACATAGTAAAACTAGTGGGTATAGACCACGTAGCTATAGGTACAGACATTGTTTTTGGAGATCATGTTGCTCATCACCGGGCTATGGCCAAGGCAGGAGTAGTGGATTTTGAACGGACTGGAATGGTGCTCGTTGCTGATTACATGTACGGAATAGAGTCTCCGTTAGAATGGCAAAATATCGTTCGCGGACTGATTGCTCGCGGTTATACGGATGAAGAAATAGCCAAAATCGTTGGAGGCAATGCTTTGCGTGTCATTGAGGAGGTGGTAGGGTAAATGTGTACGTCTGCAATTAACTATACTCGTTTCATTGCAGATTTCGTTGCATCTACGTGCTATGACGATATCCCTCCTAATGTTATTGTAAGCGTTAAGATGCACATTTTAGATGCCATTGGTATTGCTTTAGGAGCTTTTAGTACACAACACCCCCTTATTCAGGCTTTGACCCGGCTAATAGCCGACACAAGTGGTAGAGAGGAAGCCATGGTTTGGGGCGCGGGCATTAAAGTGCCCGCGCCCGAAGCAGCTTTTGTTAATGCTGTACTCACAAATTTTTTGGATTTTAGTGATGGCCACTACATGGGCGGGCATATCAACGACCGATTAGTACCTGTTGCCTTGGCTGCAGCCGAAGTAGCTAATGCTTCGGGAAAAGATTTGCTTACCGCGCTAGCTATAGGTTATGAAGTATATATTGATTTAGCTTATACGTTATTTTCCCAAACGGATCCTGCCGAGGTTAGATTACCATATTTTGTGCTTCTAGGTCCTGTAGTCGCGGCAGTTGTTGCCGGAAAGCTTCTAGATCTTTCACCAGAGCAACTAGCGGGGGCTATGGGCCTCGCCGCTTCCTATCAGCTAGGGGCTGCCCAATACGTACTAAGCGGTGGCCATGAAAAGGACCTTTCTCCCGGTCATGAGGCACGGCGAGGCCTGTATGCCGCTCTTTTGGCAGCCTACGGTATATTAGGCTCTCTTGATATCCTCGAAGGGCAACATGGAATTTGCACATTTTTGCGGGTTCCCCCTTTCTCTTCACAGTTAGGGACAGTTTGGCGCATTTCCGAATGTTATTTCAAGCCGTATCCCGCTTGCCGTTACCTTCATGCTTCCATTGAAGCAGCTTGTCATATTGTGAAAGAACATAGCTTTGATGCGCAAGAAATAAAAAGCGTTACAGTTATTACCAATAGCGCTTCGGCAACGCGGGTGTCTTACGAAATAAAATCTCATGTAAATGCTATTTTTAGTCATGCTTATCAAGTTGCTAATGTTCTACGCTATAGGCGCATTGATCTTCCCACAATGTGGAGAGAAAAGATAAAAGATCCGCTTTTCGTTGATATTATGAAAAAAGTAAAAGTTTTAGCAACTGAAGAATATGATCAATTATACGCTAAGAAATCCATTGTTAACCCCCCTTGGCCAGCAGAAGTGGAAGTTATATTGGAAAATAATAAAAAACTGCATGCGCGTGTTCTTGCACCTAAAGGAGATCCAACGAACCCTATGACTAGAGAGGAGTTGTATGCAAAATTTGAATCTCTAACGAACAAATATCTTTCAACTGCGCAAATCTCACAATTATTGGGCCAACTAGAAAACCTAGAAAACCTCGAAAAAATTAGTAGTTTAACAGCGTTGCTAAAGCTTGCTAAGACATCATGAAAGAGCAACAAGATTTGCTAAAAGTTTGCTTTACTATTCTAACAAAATGTTTAAAAGTAAAGGCCGAGGAAGTGTGTGCCTTGGTTACGGACTTTTCGGATTCCCAACTAGATTCTGCGTTCTATGAGGCGCTGCTTGCGCACAATGCCATACCTGTGCTTATCCGTGTCCCTTATGGTTCTTACTTACAACATTTTCAATTATTAGAAAATGTGATTAGCTCTGCAAACATATTGATGATTCACACTCAAGATATTTTCCCACACACATTGCGTAAAAAAGCCGCTGCCTCTGGTGGGCGGGTTCTTTCTTTGTGCGGCGTAACGGATGATGTTGCAGCGCGTGCCTTAGCCGTAGACTATGAGCAATTAGCTCGAGTGACCCGTGCTATTGCTCAACTGCTAGCCACTAGCGAAAAGATGTTCATATCGACCCCCGGTGGTACTGAGTTTTCGCTTTTTATTAACAACAAAGTTATAATTTGTATAGATGGCTTAGCGCCCGAGCCAGGAATGATCACAGCTTTACCTGCTGGCGTAGTCGCTACTGTCCCCCTCGCTAACATGGCTGAGGGTATAATAGTTTTAAATGGAAGCCTTTCTTTTTGGGGCTTGATTGAAGATCCTGTTATTTTAACTGTTGAACAAGGAAGAATTGTAAAGATAGATGGTAATAAAACAGCGAAAAAACTGGAGGACATGCTAAACCAAGCCGATAAAAATGCTCGATACCTTGCAGAGGTAGGTATTGGCACTAACCCTAAAGCTATTTATACTGGACTTTTGATTGAAGATGAGCGGGTATGTGGATCCGCTCATGTTGGGTTTGGGAGAAATACGCATCTAGGGGGAGATATTGAAAGCAATGTTCATATTGACGCCACATTGAGATCTCCTACTATTTTTGTAGATCGCTTATTGTTAGTAGACAAGGGAACTCTTGTATGGCCGGAGTGTTAATATAGTGGCACTGTCAAAAATCGATGGTGTTTCACATGGTAGCCTTCCTTTTCCAAGGCTTCTTCAAGGAGACTGCCACATATTGGTATAACAATCATTTTTGAAGCACTGTCGGCCTAAGGCGGAAGAGAACAAAAAACCAGCGGTTTTAAGGAGAACATAGACAACTTAGTCTTTCTCGGTGTGCTCCTCACAGGCCCTACGGTTTGCGGAGAGGTGCTGACGGCTTGTGTTGGCCAAAGCATAATAGGGAACTTTTGGCGCTAAATAGTCGTTGTGTTTTTTCAGAAATGTTGGTCTTCCTGCCTCGTCCAAGGCCTAGCGCTGGATAAGCTTGGACAGAGAAATGCTTTTCGCCCTGGCTCGCTTCTTAAGATGCTGATGCACCTCAGGATCAAGGTAGATTTGGATTCTTTGCTTAGCTATAGTTTGAGGTTAACCGAAGGTCGTAGCTCAGCTTAGTTCATTTTTAGCCCGCTATTGGAGTCACCCTTCACATTCAACCGGCTCCCGGTTTACTCTTCAAGGGCGAAGCTGGCGCAGAACTTTTTCCAATTCCTGCCGGGAAACTACGCGCAGGATGTAGATAGCGTCTTCCGCGGTGAGGAATACCACCCGATAATCACCAATACGTAAGCGGTAAACTTTTTCTTCGTAGCCCTTAAGCCTAGCGATGTCCATTCCTTCTAAAAGAGGCCAACTTTCCAGTGCCCGCAAGGTCTGAAGGACTTGGGAACGCCGGTCCTTGGGTATACGAGTAAGGTCCTTCTGTGCCGTTTTAGTGAGAAGGACTTGCAAGGTCTTCTTGGAGGGCTTTCTCCAAGGGGACGGTCTCGCCCGCCTTCGCCTCTTTTATGGCTTTTTCCACGGCCTTACGGAACCGAGGGTGGTACGAAAGGAGGAAATCCTCCAGTTCTTCCTCAGTCAAACTGCGCAAGACGGCGATGGGCTTTCCCCTTTGGGTTATGAACACAAGCTTTCCGTCTTTGGCACGCCGCAGGATCTCCGAAGTGCGGTTATGGAGCTCCCTCACATTCACAAATTCCATTCTTCCTCCTTGTTGCTACGATTATAGCAACAAAAAGTGAGCTAGAAGTAATAGCGGGTTTTGCCCCGCGTTTCGCACCCTAAGAGGGGGTCAGGGCCCAAGATCAGTGGGTACCCGCCGCTTATCTCCCCTAAGGCTAGACAAGCATGCTGAGGAAGGCCTTTTACAAGGACAAATAGGGAGCTTTCCTCGATCATTCCAGACTTCGCCACCCAGTTTATGTCCTCCTCCAACGGTAACCGGAACACGAATAAGTTATCCGCCGCCCGTAAAACTCCTTCCGGAAGAGCTGTCGGTGTATTCGTAATAAAGAAACTCGTGATCCCGGTATGTCTTGCCCTCGTCACGAGGGCATCGATTCCCTGCGGGGTCACATAAAGGTGTGCTTCCTCAAAAAACACGAACGGAACTTTTTCTTCCTCTTCTACAAGCGCAAAAAGGAACCTTAAAAGCGCCTGGGCAAACCCCATCCTCGCTGGGGTGGAAAGCCCGGAAAGATCGAACGCCACCGCCCCTCCCTCCCGGATTTCCTTCCAAACCCCCGCAAACGACGAGGCCTCAAGTGAACTCCTTGCCACCATCCCCGTGAGTTTTAAAGCTTCTAGCCGGGAGCGAAGGGTTCGGTTCACCGCATCCGCGGCATACCCGCTCTGGGTGGGATAAAACTCCCCTTCCTCCGCCATCGAAATCAGTTCATCGATCCCGATAAATTCTCTCTTCTCCTGAAGTAATCTCGAAAGCCTCGTCTCAAAATAAAGGAGGGAAGTAGCCGGCGTTCCGAAGGCCTCGAGCATCACGGACAGAGCTTCAACCCCGATCTCCCGTACTCCAAGTTTGAAATCCTTTCCCACCGCATACGTCTGAACCCCGGGAAGCCCGCCATACTCCCGGTTCACGTCCAAAACGAGGCACG
>Ga0078972_1017839_pt1 | contig 10053 bp, 10 predicted proteins | sample YelNatPaOPGAMG01_FD_67568 | JGI IMG/M metagenome (GOLD analysis project Ga0078972, IMG submission 67568) | Hot spring thermophilic microbial communities from Obsidian Pool, Yellowstone National Park, USA - OP-RAMG-01 (SPADES assembly) (version 2) | ecosystem: Environmental > Aquatic > Thermal...
GTACTCTCTCTGAAGAATGCATAACTCATGCTTCTAAACTGAATATCCCACCCTATCAGTGGACTGCTATAGATGTGAAAACAAGACTGAGATTCTTAAGTTACTCCTATGAGAAGAGCTTTACAAACGGTCTAATCTTTATGCTGAGTTTAATATATTTCTTAAGAGCCCTTGGTATAGATCATGAGATAACACTACAGACAGACAACGGAGAGGAGTTTGGAGGAAGGTCAGTCGATAAACTTGATTACCTTAACAGGATGATCTTTAAACCTTTAAATGCAAAGCTCATCCATATACCTAAGGGAAGAAAAGAATATAATGCCTTTGTAGAAAGATCTCATCAAACGGATGATAATGAGTTCTATATCCCTCAGCTTGAACTGTGTAAGGATTTAAAAGAGTTTCTCTTCAGAGCAATAAGATGGCAATGGGTGTATAATACTATAAGATTCCATTCCTCATTAAACATGACACCTTATAAAAAACTCCTTGAATATCGCAAGATTCCAAAAAAGATAGCTCTCTTTCCCATTATGATTCTCGATGAAATGGTGAATATACTCGATGTGTTCTTCCCTAAAAAAGATGGATACTATGTCCTAACCAAGTACCAGCATTCTTCTCGATGGGGAAGGAAGGGGGAAATCTGCACGCCTATCGGTCTTCTCAACCACATGCTTGAACTTTCTTCGAAACAGGGCATTCGATCTCGATGTGGAGGCGAAGGGTGATGTAGAAGTGGATCTCCACCATACGGTTGAGGACGTGGGCATCACCCTTGGAAGGGCCTTAAGTGAGGCGATAAAGGAGAAGACAGGGATAAGAAGGTTCGGCTTTTCCTGCATCCCTATGGATGAGTCTTTGAGCCTCTTCTCCATAGATCTAAGCGGCAGGCCCTATCTCGTCTTCAACGTACAAACGAAAGGAAGGGCAGGCGGACTCGGGGCAGAGGTTGTGAAAGAGTTTTCCAAAGGATTCTCAAACGAGGCAAGATGCGCCGTCCATGTAAACGTCCTTTATGGCGAGAATACACACCACATAATCGAGGCAATCTTCAAAGCCTTTGGCGTCGCACTGAGGGAGGCAGTGAAAGAAGAGGAAAAAAGGGGCTTTCCCTCGACGGAAGGGGTCCTTTAAGGCAGGTTCATTTAATGAGATTGGGCAACAATAACGCAACCTGAGGAAAGGCAATCACAGTAGCGAGGCACAGTAGCATGGGAAAGAGGAAGGGAAAGATGCCCCGGAAGATAACCTGCATGGGCACATCCTTCACTATGCCGCTCAAGGCCCAGACGTTCATCCCGACAGGAGGGGTGATGAGGGCCATCTCGACGCAGATGCAGAATATTACGCCGAACCAGACCAAATCGATACCCAACACCTTGAATATAGGGGTAAGGATAGGTATGGTAATGAGGGTGATGGCGAGGGAATCCATTATGCAGCCGAGGAATAGATAGACGAGGCAGATCGCTGCGATTAGCAGGACAGGGGGCATGGAGAAGGTAAGGACGAAATTCGTTAGAAGAGTGGGAATGTTGGTGAGGGCCATGAACTTATTGAATATGGAGGCCCCAATAATGAGCGCATATATCATGCCTATCGTTTTTATGGCAGAGAGGAAAGCCGCAAGGCAAATATCCCTGGTCAATGACCTGCGGGCAAGCCCAATAATAAGGGCGGCCGTGGCGCCTACCCCTGCCGCCTCGTTTGGGGTAAAAAACCCCGCGTAGAGCCCGCCAAGGATAAGGAAAATAAGTGCGAGCATGTCAACGAGCCCCGCGAGGGCAGATAGCTTTTCCCTCATGCGAGTTTTGCGCCCCTTTTTTGCAAGGCGGGGGTTCAGCTTTACCAGAGCAAGGACTGTCAGGATGAACAGGAATGCAAGGAGGAGGCCGGGTAGAAGCCCGGCTATGAACAGCTTTGCTATTGATTCGCCTGTGAGGGCCCCATATACGATGAAGACAGAACTGGGCGGTATGAGAATGCCAAGTGTTCCCCCTGCTGCGACCGTACCCGTCGAGAGCTTGGGATCATACTCGTACCGATTCATCTCCGGGATCGCGACCCTCCCTATTGTGAGGGCTGTGGCTGTGCTCGATCCGGATACCGCAGCAAACCCTGCACAACCTGCGATCGTAGCCATGGCAAGACCACCGGGAAGATGGCCAAGCCAGGCGAAAGCAGTTTTAAAGAATCTTTCGCTTATCTTCCCATAAGAGGCAAATTCGCCCATGAGAATGAAAAGGGCGAGCACACTATACGTATAGGAACTCGCGTTCAAAAAGACCTCTTGCCCAACTGTGTACAGCGCACCCTGCAGGGAACCAAGAAGACCGAAACCGATGGAACCCACAAGGGCCATGGCAAAGGCTATAGGCATGCCAAGGAATATGAGGAAAAAGAGCGTGCACAGACCCAAACTACCCACGATCCAAGGATCCATGTCCTCCCCCTATGGACCTAAGAAAATCTACCAGAAACACAATCGCAGCGAGAATGCACCCAAAGGCCAGTATGTATCTGAACGGAAAAAGTGGTAAGGTAAGAACAAAGGATCTAAGCCCCTTTGCTTGCGTTTCTAAGCCCAGGAGTATACCTTGCCAGGCCATAACCACTATTGATAATGAGCTTAGAAGCAAAATGACAGAAACTGTGGCCCTTTTGAGTCTGGCCGGAAGGTGAGAAAGAAGAAGATCTGTTGTTACATGGCCCCCGTGGAGGGCAGTGTAAAAGATCGCGCAGGAAACGACAATGGCCATCCCATAACACACGAATTCGTCCATTCCTGTTACAGGTCGCCATAGAATGCGGGTGGCAACATCTGCTGCCTGTGCGAACATTATTAAGAGAAGGATAACCGCAGAAAAGGTCGCGTAGAGATGTGCAAGAAGAGAAAGACCCTTCAGAGGGACCATCTTTTTTGCAAAGACCCGTGAAACTTTCATTGGTATTTCTTTAGCATTGTCCTCACGTCGTTAAGGATAGCCTTTCCAGGAAGCCCCTTCTTTTCCATCCTCTCAGCCCAACCGTCATTCAGGGGTCTGATTTTGCCGTATATCTCCTCCAGGGAAGCACGAGATAAATTCAGGATTTCATTGCCCTTTTTTTTTGCAAAATCGAGGGCATCGTTTCTGAGATCGTCGTTGGCCTTTGTTAACTCGTTCGTGAGATCGTAGGAAAGTTCATCTATGATCTTTCTTGCATCAGGAGGAAGAGCTTCCCAGCTTTTGACGTTCATCCCAAATATGAAGATCCCGGAGGTGAGGTTCAATATCGTGACATACTTCACTACCTCTGCAAACTTCCAGGCCTTGAGCACCTCCGATGAAGTGAAGATGCCATCTATTATGCCTTTTTGAAGGGCGACGTAGCTGTCTTCGAGACTCATGCTCACAGGAGCGGCACCGAGCTGCTTGAGCAGAGAGACGTAAGCGGGACTCGACCTCAAGCGGAGGCCAAGAAAATCCCTTAGGCCCCTAACAGGCTTTTTTGTTAACACGTCAAAACCTGCCATGGTGCTGAAGCCCATTATATGCAGATCCTTGTATTCGTTTCTCACCTCGGGATATTTTTTGAAAAGTTCCCTCCATATTTCGGTCGCGGCACTCGCAGAGGGGAAACCTATCATGCTCTGGTTTATACCAACTGTCAGGGGGAATTTCTCTTCCACATGAATTGTCATAAAACCGGCTTCGGCCACATTTTTTACAACAGCCTCGTATATCTCAAGGGGATGACATAGAACGCCAGGGGCAAATATGGTGAACTTCACCGCACCCCTTGTTCGTTCCTCTACCGTTTTTGCCCACTTCGTAAGCACAGCATGAGCCGGGTGTGCAGGAGGGTTGTAACTGGCAATCTTCAGTTCTGAAGCGAGGAGAGAATTTTGGTGAAAGAGGAACAGTCCTAAGAGGAGACACGAACTCAGAAGTCCGAGAGAAAAAGTTCTTTTCATTTTTACACCCCCATTATAGAATTGGGTGAGATCATATCCCACCTTTTTTAGAACCTTCCCCCCAAAATCGAAATAAGTCTTTCCCAGCACCTGCGAATATCTACATTTTCCATGACTTGAGGAGGGACCGACCACATGAATCTTTCGTGCTCTTTCGCTATTCTCTCGATCCTTTCCTTTGGCCAACTTCTGTCCCAACCAAGCCCCAGATCTTCTTCTACAACGACCACGTGCATGTGAGTGAGGAGAGGCTTATGTTCTATGATGGTCGTGATAGCACAGACCCTTTTCGACCCCTTGCAGTCCTGGCACCTGCCTGTCTTTGTACAGGGAGGGGTACCACCGCGTCGTCTTATGTGCTCGGGGGCAATCACATTCCTGACCCTTTCAAAAGCCTCATTGAGGTCTTTTACGATCTTGTTTTTCCCGACCACGACAATAGAGAGAGGATGGCCCCAGAACATGCCTGCAACTCTGTTACCGGCTCCATCCACATTGAGGAGTCTACCATCCTCGGTGATGGCATTTGTGCCTGTAAGAAAGACATCGCCTGTGGAGGCCTCGATGGAGGGAAGGAAAAGGTAGTTGAAGAAAGTCTCTTCATCCTTGATTTGAATTTCCGGGTCGAAGGGGTTTATGACGGTTGTGCCGCGCTCCTTGAGCGCCTCTATAACTCTGAGCTGTCTCACGGAGGAAGAATCGCCGATACAGACTCTCGCACTTTGAGGCACAAGTTTCAGAATGACACCACGTGCTGCTGACCGATCCTCTACAAGATGCGGCTCGAACCCCCTTTGCCTCAAGGATCTGATAAGCCTGAGCATCTTAGTTCGTTCATCTCCCGTTCTTCTCATAATACCTCCATACATCCCACAACTAAAGTTCAGGACCCATTTCCCTACCGAAGATTTCCCGCGCTATGATGAGCTTCATAATCTCTTCAGTCCCATCGCCTATAAGCGTGCTTATCGCATCCCTCAACCTTTCCTCAAGCCTCATTGCATCTGTGTAGGCTTCGAAACCAAGGACTGCCAGGAGCTCGTGAATCACGCTCACCGCCTGCGTGGAAGCAAACCATTTTGCCATTGCAGCCTCTTCATGGTGCGGCTCAGCCCTGTCTCTGAGGGTCAGTGCATGAAAGCATAAAAGGCGGGAGGCAGTGAGCAAGGTTTTGACTTCAGCGATCTTGAAAGAGACGGTCTCGTATTTAGCCAAGGGCTTGCCGAATAGGGTTTTTCCTTTCGCGCACTGTATAGCGTCTTCGAGACAGGCCTCAGCCATGCCTATGGCGGAAAGCGCCACAAGCACCCTGCTCAGATTGAACATGTGCATAACGTTTTTGAACCCTTCACCCTCTTGCCCTATACGATATTTGTCTGGCACCTTGACTCCGTCAAAGTATATAGATGCCCTGCCAATTGGCAGATTACCCATATCCTCGATAACCTCCCTGGAGATACCATGGAGATCCAAAGGAACCATAAAAAGGGTAATGCCTTTTGGGCCTGCCTTCAGATCCGTTTTTGCTGTCAGCACCGCCACGTGTGCTTGCATCCCAAGACTTATAGAGGTCTTCTCGCCCGTTATTATATAAAAAGCTCCCTTTCTTTCTGCCCTCGTCCGTATAGCAGTTGCATCGGAACCGCAATCGGGCTCTGTGTTGGCGAAGCAGACGAGACTTTGACCAGTGAGGAATCTTGGCAGCCACTCCTTCCTTATACAATCTTCCACGTGCCTTATCATTTCGTTTATGAGTATGTGGTTAAGGATGAGGATAGAGGCGGAAAAATCGACCTTCGAGATCTCCTCGAAGACGAGGCCCATAGAGACATGATCGATACAAATGCCGCCCAGCTCCGGTTTGAGGCCGATTCTGAGAAAGCCGTCCCTTGCAAGGCCCTCAACGATTTCCCTCTTCAGATAGGTGAGCCTGCTTCTTTCCTTTGACCCTTGCGCAAGATGTTTAGAAGCATAATCCCTGAGAGCATCCCTCAGTGTTGCATACACATCTTTTGAGGATTTTGCCTTCTCAACACATGCTTCGAGATATGTCATCGGGCATGACCTCTCTTCCGATAAGCTCAAGGCCGAGCTGTCTCTTTAAGGCCTCCTCAGAACCGAGAAGGAACTCGAAGGCCATCACATCCCTGAGCATCTGCTGGAGTCGGAGCTCCCTGCTATAACCGTAATGGCCATGTATGAGGAGCGCTTCCTCGATTACCTTCCATGCGATCTTCGGGTAGAGCCAAGCGCACACTATAGCCTCCCTTTTAACGGACCCTCCCCTATCCATTATGGAAAGTGCCCTGTAAGAGAAAAGCCTCGCTTGCTCTAAAAGGGCATAGCCCTCACATATCCTGCCCAGTATCGCACCGAAGCTACAAATGCTTTTCCCAAAAGCCTTTCTGGCCTTTGCATAATTCGTGGCGAATCTCAGGGCCTCTTCCGCGGCACCGATGCAAATAAGGCCAGAAAGTATGCGGTAGAGAGGAGAATAGAAGCCGCTCTCGATGCAGGCTGGGCTACCATGCTGCTCTTGTCCTATCAGATGGGTTCCGGGCACATGTACGTGACAGAAACGAACCGAGGAAAGCTGAGAGGGGAAAAGACCTGTTGTATTGAGCAGCACGATCTCTATGCCAGAAAGAGACAGCGGAACGAAGAGAAAGGTGTGTGCTTCACCGAAAAGAAGCACAGTCTCTGGTTGCACCCCGAAGGTCGCTACATATCCTTCACCGTCGACTATGTAACCAGATCCAACCTCCCCTATGCGAAATCCAGCCTCTCCCGCCTCTGAGAAAGCAAGAGAGGCCATGCTTTTGCCTGCTACCATCTTCGGCAAAAATTCTTCTTTTATCTGCTTGCTTCCAAACCGGTCTATCGTCAACATCACTTCGTATTGGTTCACTATCAAATGGGAGAGACCTATACTGAATTTCGCAATTTCCTCTATCATAATGCCAATCATCACCCAGGAGCCGGGACTACCTCCGTAGGCCTCCGATATGTTCAAACTGAGATACCCCAGCCGCCCCATCTCTTTAAAAAGCTCACTGGGAACAGAGGGAAGCTGATCCAGGTTTCTCTCCTTTACTGCCCTCATCGCAAAATCCCTTATCGCTTCCCTGAACAACCTTTCTTCTTGTGAAAGATCCAAATCCACTTTCCTCACATCCTTTTTGGCAAGAATAGCGCGAGTTGCGGAAACAGAAAGAGCAAGGCGATCACGAAAAGAATTGCGGTAAGGAAGGGAAAGACACCTTTAAAGATTGCTTCCATGGGCACATCCGGTTCGAGGCCTGATATCACATACACGTTCATGCCTACAGGGGGGGTGAGGACTGCCATTTCGAAGAGAAGTACTATTACTACGCCGAACCATACGGGATCGAAGCCAAGCCGTTTCACAAGCGGAAAGAGTATTGGTAGAGTGAGAAGCAACATGCTCATCGAGTCGATCACGCACCCGAGGATCACATAGGTAATTACTATTATGACCATGACCACAAAAGGGGAAAGTCCTAAATGGGCGACGTAATTTGCTAGCTCCATAGGAACTGTCGAAAGTGTCAGAAAAATGTTAAGCACGAGGGCACCGATGATCATGGTGAACACCATGCCCGTAGACCTCAGTGTATCTATTACTGCATCCTTCATCTTGGAAAGACTTAGGGACCTTCTCACAAGCGAAAGGATCATGGCAGCAAAGGCGCCTACCGCGCCGGCCTCAGTGGCGGTAAACCAACCAAAGGCAATACCTATAATTAGAAAGACTATGAGTGACAGCATCTCCCAGCAATCGCTGAAAGCCCTGAACCTTTCAGAGAAAGGAGCCGCAGGACCTGCAGTAGGTGCTATCGATGGACTCAGCGTTGCCCATATATGGATCACAATGCAGAAAGCGGCTGCAAGAATAATGCCCGGGATTATTCCCGCCATAAAAAGCTTTGCAATGGACTCGCCTGTGATTATGCCATATATGATCATGACTCCGCTCGGAGGGATAAGGACGCCCAGAACGCCTCCCACTGCAGAGGAGGCACAGGCAAGAACGCCACTGTATTTGTATCTCTTCATCTCAGGTATCGCCACCCTCCCTATCGTAACGGCCGTTGCTATCGTAGAAGCGCTTGCAGCTGCAAAAAGCGCACATGCTCCAACGGTTGCCATGGAAAGACCGCCTCTTTTATGACCAAGGAGTTTGTGCATCAACCTGAAAAGTCTTTCCCCGAAGCCAGCAAAGAGGCATAGGGAAGACATAAACATAAAAAGAGGGAGAACTGCCCAGTCGAAGTTTGAGATGATCCCATAGGTGACTTCGGATATGGCGTGCAGACTGGCTGTGGAACCGACGAGAAGAAAAGTTCCGCAAGCCCCTACGAGCAGCATGGCGAATCCTATGGGAACTCCCATAAGCAGGAGAAGGAAAAGTACTGAGAGGCCAACCAGGCCTTTACCCACCGGTCCCATGGCATTTTCTCCGAAGATCACAAAGGTCCCTCAGGATGAAAAGAAGAGTAAGCAGCAGGGCAAAGGCGAAGAAAAATCTGAACGGATATATGCGCACACCGCTAATAACCTGGGAGGCTTCACCTTTCTTGAAAGACTCGATAAATCTCGCCCCGTTTGCATAGAAGAGTAGGGAAAGAGCGCAAATGGCAGAAAAAATCCCGATCAGATCGCAGACCCTCTTTCCCCTTCGGAGTCGCATGTAGAGAAAGTCGACTCTGATATTTCTGCGCTCAGCCACTGAAAACACAAGGGCTGCTGAGAGGAATATGGCGCTGCAAAAGCCCACAATTTCAACCGTCCCGGTAACGCTAAAACTAAAGAAAGCTCTGGCTATTACGTTTGTCGCTATGGTGCCTATCATGAAAAAAAGGCTTCCATGGGCGAACCACTCGACAAGCTTCATGACGGGGGCTAAGCGCGCTTTCATCTTTACCGGGAATAAAGTCTTGTCTTCTCTTCAATGAACTGGAGAATCTTTGTACCGGGGTAACCTTTCCCATCGAGTTCGGATACAAGCTTCCGGTGCGTTTGTCTTACGGTTGAATAGAACCTTTCCCTTTCGGCAGTTGAAAAATAGACGAGATTCACACCGCTTTCCTTCAAATGGGTGAAGACTCTTTCATTTTCCCTTGCCCAAAGCTCCACCTGTTTTTTCCTTCCCCAGTCGCAGCTATCGTCTATTACCTTTTTGAGATCTGGTGTCAGCCTATTATAGGAATTCAGGTTCATGATAAGCCAGTTGGGAGTTGTAAAGGCGAAATGGTGCATGAGAACGCTCTTGATGCTTTTTTCGAGCTTGAAGTCCGTAACAACTGTGATCGCCCCGTATCCGCCGTCTATCGTGCCCTTTTCCAGAGCTACAGGAAAGTCTGCCGTGGACATGAAGACAGGTGATATACCAAGGTCTTTCAAAACAGTTGCGCCGGGCCTCTCCGGTGCCCTTATCTGCATCCCCTTGAGATCATCGAGCTTTTTGAATTCCTTTCTCGTAAATATATTGACTGAGACGCTTCCTGTGAGCCATAAAGGCTTCACATCTTTCCACTCATTCCTTATCTCCGGGAACTGGTTCCAAAGCTCCTCATAGATGCGCGTCGCTATTTCCACTGACGGAGCTTGCATGATGGTGGGAATCAGAATGCCCACTTCATAACCCTCTGGTCTGTATCTCCATCCGGCAGACATATCCGCCACTCCCTTTACTACTCCATCATACAGGTCAGGGGGCTGCAGCAGTGTCCCACTTGGAAATATCCTTATGGTAATCCGTCCTTTGCTCTCCACATTTATTTTTTTGGCCCATTCGCTCAGAAGTTCATGCATGGGAGCCCCCACAGGATATTGGGAAGCGAGTTTAAACTCTACGGGGGTCTGGGAGAGGCAAACCCCACCGTTGAACAAAACAGAAACAAAGGCAACGGCAAAAAATAGAGAAAAAAAAATGAACGCTTTCATCTTCCCCTCCCATAATATTAATTATATGCATAGCAATTTGATTTACTTTTATTTACAATGGAATTTGAAAACCTCAGGGTGTCTGGCAAACCTTCATCTTGAATGTGCCTTGAGCACGAAAAGGA
>Ga0078972_1011454_pt2 | contig 10052 bp, 14 predicted proteins | sample YelNatPaOPGAMG01_FD_67568 | JGI IMG/M metagenome (GOLD analysis project Ga0078972, IMG submission 67568) | Hot spring thermophilic microbial communities from Obsidian Pool, Yellowstone National Park, USA - OP-RAMG-01 (SPADES assembly) (version 2) | ecosystem: Environmental > Aquatic > Thermal...
TGAACGAATTCTACAAATACAAGGTGATAGACAATGCGACATGGATTCCGCCATCCGATATTCGCGACGCCGCATCCATATTATATAATTGCGATGCGTACATAGGTTTTGACAGCGGTCTCAGTTTTATCGCCGCAGCATTATCCATTCCATCGATTGTTCTTTATGCGACTCATGATCCTAACTTGCTTATTGAAGCCAATAACAATGACGGATTGATCAAGGTTATTCAGACGGGCGATCCGCGGGAATGCTTTGCGAAAACCGGAACGAGCTGCAGGGATGTTCGCGGTGACAAATTGGGTTTCGGCGGCGTGACTTGCCCTTTGAAAATGAAGGATCCGAACAGTCTTAAAAGCGGACGATTCTGGGGCGCGAAATGCCTGGATGATATTAACAATCACGCAATGTTCAAGTTAATAAGGGAATTATTGATTGAGATGCATGAACGTGATACGTATTAATATATGACGATAATTAATATGACATGGAGGGACGGGGATGACAGGCGAGGAGGGGAAAATCCTTGAATTTGTGAATAAATTGCTCGAAGAGATGAAGGAGATGCGACACGCCAATGAGCGAATATTGAATGATATCAATGATCTGAAAATACGAATCAATGAGATCGAAGTGTTGAACACCGAGCGCATGAGAGTTTTTTCGGAACGCAGAATGGTGTTGTACTGGGTTGTTTCAAGCGCCATTGTAATATTCTCAGGCATCTGGAGATATATTGTCGAAGGATTGCATAAGTTATTGCAATGAACATATTCACATGGTCCGTCACCATCAAGCGTTCGATACCGGATCATCCCGCAAGACCGGGAGATCCTCATTACAAGCATTTCATTCAGGCTCGGAAGCGAATGTTGAAACTTGGATTGCTGAAATGCTGGATATGCGGCGATACCGACAATATTGAACTGCACCATTCGCTTATTGAATACGCTCTGCAAAACGGCGTGGATATGACCAAATTCACGGAGCTGTATCCTGAATTCGGTGAAATGGATGATGAGACATTCAAAAATTGGATTGAAGGCGAAGGCAACCTGACTCCTCTATGCAGGCTTCATCACACAGGTGATCTAGGCATTCACACTCTCACATACCCCGAATGGCTTCCTCTCAGGTTCTGGAAAAAGGATATTCCGCCACCTGGAATTCGGATGAAAAAACTTTTCAAAAAATGACTTTAAATATATCGCATAATATATTATAATACAAGGAGAATTACAAATGACAGGATACGCACATGAAGGATTGCGCCCCACTGAACGAGATCGATTATCATGAAAAGAGACGAATGAGTGATTGGAGAGTGTCATGCATTCTCCCTCATCTTGAAACTCCTCAACTTTTAATGTATTGCATTCCTCTTCTTCAACTCCAATCGGAACCGCCTTTCATCATTCTTGTCGACACCGGTTCGAAAACCGAAACGATAGAGATAATCAACAATAATTTCGTATCGGACGGATTGTCGTTGAATATGATCAGAGCGAATTCGTATTTGTACAGATCAATGCCGGTGGCCGTGGCGCTTGATCTTGGCATGCAGCTATGTCAGACGGAATACGCTTTTTTCACTCATACGGATGTGTTTTTGAGAAAACACACATTGATCGAGGAAATGGCGAACATGTGCGATTCCGACACTCCGGTGGTCGGATACGAGATATCGCCTCGAGATCCGGTTACGCCTGATTGGATGGGAATGGTCGGGCATACGTGCCTGATGGTTCATATGCCGACCATACGCCGTTTGGGAATAACATGGGACATGCAGAGATGCATGATGCGTTCCGACATGAAAAGAAGGAATGACTTGCGCGCATGGCCCGATACGGAAACCGGATTTAATCTTTTGCTGAGGGAGGCTGGAATCACACCCAAAATAATAGGAAGGGAATGGAATATTCAAAGAAACTTGGACGACAAGATCGATCATATAAGATCATACACCGGTTGTCTTATGGCCAATGCGTTATCGGATGTTCAGCAAAGCATATTCCAACAGGCCAGCGAAGCCGCGAGAATGAGAATAATCGAATGGGAAGGTTTAAGATATAAATGGAATAAATAGGAAAACGTATATTATCATGAGAATGTCAAATTGGGAACAAGGAGAGGATTTGAAATGGATATATGGAAATGGCTTACAAGGCGCGTGTTTCACTTGCCCGCCGGACATAATTCGGTATCCGAAATCATTGGCGAATCCAATTGGAACGCGATCAGGACCACCGTCACAGGGTTGCTTCAATCGGCGATCGGCAAGGAGTTAATCGGGATAGAGAATGTTGCGTATGTCGACGTCAATAAGCTTGTCGCCGCCGCGCTTGGAGTGTTCAAAGGAACGGACAATGAGTTTAAATCGGCGGTGCAATCCTCGATCATGGCGTCGGTTCGGAGTTCGTTGAATAAAAATGCGGATCAATTGCAAACGACAATCATATCCGATCTTTCAAAAGTGATCGGTCTCCAGTAAAGGAAAATAATGAATTTGGATCATGAAAAGCCTTTCATTCATCAGATATGGATTGGTCCGGAAAAGTCCGCCATAATTCGGGAATGCATGCAATCCGTAAGGGATATGAATCCCGAATTCGAATATATGGAGTGGAATGAAAAAAATCTTCCGAAATTCGATTATCAGGATATCATCGACCAAAGTCAGTCGCCTCGCGAATCGTCCGATATCATGCGGATAGAGATAGTCCGCAATTATGGCGGGATTTATCTTGATTCGGATATGCTATGCCTGAAGCCTCTGTATCCACTTTGGAACATTGCGGGCGGTTCGTTTTCCGTCATGGCTGAAACAGCCATGATGACCACACGCGAATTGAATGTGATATCGGCGTGCTTCGCCGCTAACGAGCATGAACCATGGATGGAAAAAGCATTTAACGCAATACCTCAAATTTTTCATGATATCGGGGATCATCACGATGACTGCCCTTATCAATGCGCGCATGACGTTGCGACAAGGAATTTTCAAAAATACGGTCGCACGCTGTATCCCGAAAAATTCGTTCAATGGAAAACCGATGATGGCGTCAACGCCTACTTGATACATATTGGTCAGGATAGCGTCAATGATCCGCAAATGCTTCAACGTGTTCGAAGAGCGAGAATAACAGGATGCTGGCAAACGTAAAATTATTGAAAAAAGGAGGAGGCATTCATCCGCCACCATAAAGGAATAGTGGCTTTTGCCAAACTTTTATGAGTGATGAAAAACCTGTTATCCATCAGATGTGGGTTGGTCCGGAAAAGCCCGCCATAATTCGGGAGTGCATGCAATCCGTAAAGGATATGAATCCCGAATTCGAATATATGGAATGGAACGATTGGAATATTCCCGAATTCGATTATCATGATATCATGGCTCAATGCGAAGGGCCGCGCGAAATCTCGGACATATTGCGGATAGAGATACTTCGCAATTACGGGGGTCTTTTCCTTGATTCGGATATGCTATGCCTGAAATCACTATATCCGCTATGGAGCGTTGCGGACGGTTCATTCTCCGTCATGAACGAACATGGGATGTCACTGACACACAGCTTGAACATACATGGCGCGGTTATCGCAGCCAGGGCGCACGAGCGGTGGATAGAGAAGACGCATGATCTGATACCGCAAATCTTCAAGGAAATCGGGCATGCGCATAATGTCTGCCCGTATCAGACGGCTTATGATATCGCGACATGCGATTTTCAAATTTACGGTCGAACATTGTATCCGCTAAGGATAATGCAATGGTGCGGTGACGAGTATTCCGATCCTTATGCATATCTTATACATATCGGGCATGATAACATGTACGACCCGAAAATGCTTGAACGCATTCAACGTGCGAAGGCGAACGGTTATTGGGGAGTCAAATGCTAAGCGACAGAGAAAACGAGATGTTGGAATATATAATGACTTCCGATATCAGCGATGAAGTCAAGAAGCGCGCGCTTCTATTGTTTCAAACATTCATCCCTTTTCTGAAAGAGGTTCCGGACTGCGTGGCGATTGACGATGATTTCATGTTCTCGTTGAATATCGGAGAGCTCCATTTTGAAATTGAAATCGAACCGAATTTGAACACGGAGATATTCAGCTTCAACAGAGAAACAAACTTCGCGGCGAATTGGGTGATTAAATTGGAATCGTTCAGCGAAGGCGACATTCCGTTTCTCAAAAACGATTGATGCGGAGGGTGACATGGATTTCAAGAAAAAGATAGGATTATGGATACATAACACTGAAACCGCGATCGGGCATCTTCATGAGATTCAGGGATATGGTTTCGACTATATCCTGTTGAAAATTTCCGATGGCGTCGCCGGATTTCATCACGATCCTGCGATTCAAATCGCAAAGGACGCGCATGATATCAATCTTCCAATCGTAGCCTGGAGTTACATTTACAAGGATGAGAAACCCCAGGATCAGGTCAAAGCGATTAAATTCAATCTGCCTCCGGGATGCTTTGACATTGTTCTTGACGCGGAAGGCGATTGGGAGGATGGGAATCCGCAACGAGCGCATGAATTCATGCTTGTATTGGAAGCGCAACTTCCGCGCGTTCACGCGCATCTGTCCAGTTTTTACATGCCGAATTATCATCCGAGTTTTCCATGGAACGAATTTCTTTCTGCTTGCCATACTTTCATGCCTCAGGCTTATCAGGAAGGACACACGACCGTTGAAACGGTCAAGGACAGACTAATCGAAATGGCGTCAAAGTATGCGGCGAAAACGATTGACAAACTGATTATTCCAACCGTAAACACTCCGGAAATGCTGGAAACTCTTGCGGGGAATGAGCAATTATCGCATGGCTTCAATGTATGGCTATGGGATGGATCCGGCGTCTTGAATTCGCAAATAAGCGATCCGGGGAATGACGAAGGCGTAAAAAACCTCCATGGCTTATGGGTATCCACGATACGGAAAGTGAAGGAGACATGGGCGAAATGAGTGAAAAAAGAAAAACCGGAATTATCATAGGATTATGCGGAGTTATCCTTGCCGCAAGAGAGGCGTATGTGCTTCTGAAATCCGATCCTGATGCGACGGAAAGCGAGGTTATCTGGAGCATCTCCACATTCCCCATGGTTCCGTTCATAGCGGGATTTCTCGCCGGTCATCTGTTCTGGCAAACAACGGATACGTATGAAAGAGAGGAAAGAAAAAGCAAGCGAGAGAAAAGGGAGTCGGAGCGCAAAGCGAAAGGATTTGAATGAGAATTGCGCATAAGATATGTTATAAGAAGGATAAAAAAATACGATGAGCGGTTCGCCGCATGGGGAACAAAAGCGTTTGGAACAATGCTGTTTTTCTGGGTATGCTTTTTCTACGGGCTGCTACCTCTCGTACCGGCTTTGCACAAGCACGAGGCCGATCTTCTTTACTGGAGCAACTGGGTGCAACTCTGGGCTCTTCCGCTCCTGATGGTTGGAAACATAGTGTTATCCAGGGAGGCCACACGAAGAGATCTGAAGGACCACGAGGCCATCATGGAGATATTGAAGGATATACATATGCTTTTGGAAAATAATAATATAAAATGAAATGGGATTCATATTATGAAAGAGGTGTGAAATGACATCACAACAGCTTACAGCATTGCAGCAGGAACTTGCAAAGTCGCAATACACTTCATATGAAACGTCTGGAGACTATAATTCTATAGTATCACTACTAAATGCCCCTGTCCCTACGGGGAACCACTTCATTTCCCGTAGTAATTTAAAGAATATCCTGGATACAAACGGTGTGGATACAGCTTTATATACAATTGCAAACACACCATCGAATCAGTATGCAATACAGGCGGGATATTTTCTGGCGAAGCTGAATGATCCTGATTACACCGATTTTAGGCTAGAGAATCCGATGGTGCAGCAGGCGGTTACTATGATGCAGACACTTGGTGTTATGACTTCAGCGCAAGTGACACAACTTGAGGCACAATTTACCCCCGAGATGACATCAATTGCGCAGGGGATACTTCAGCGCCCGGCGGTTCTTGAAGATATTACGCAGGCATTAGGAACTCCCCTGCTTACTCAGATTCAAAACGCGATTAGTTATGCCACGGCAAAATCCGCCACGGTATTGCAGCCATTGTATGAGGCGTGGCAAACAAAACAGTCTTCGTTTCAACAGTATATTCAGACATTGCAGCAAGCGGAGGCTACACTCACCGCAGGAAATCCCGCGCAGGTTCCTACGAATGCGGAGATCGATGCAGTTATACAATAGGAAAGGGTTTTAATGGCGACTATTACTTCAGCGCAATCAGGCTTGGCATCAAACCCCAATACATGGGTGGGTGGAGTTTGCCCCAGTGGTTCCGGTGATACTCCCGTTATCGCAGCGGGTACAACTGTAACATGGGATCTTAGCAATCCCCCAACTTCGGGCTATACGGGATATGCCGGCTTTACGATAAATGGAACCCTTGCCGCGCCAACCGCGTCAGGCTCTTATGTGTTATATTTAAGCACAACTGCAAATATGACATTTTCCTCTTCGGGACAAGTTCTATTTGGGACATCCTCCTCTCCGGTTCCTGATAATGTGAAATTTACGTTTAATACTAATACAAAAACCATCGATCTGACTAATGTTGCAGCGAGTGGTTTCGCCATATATGGAACGATGCCTCAATCAATGTATGCTCAGGTGGCGGTTTCCGGTGCGGTGGGTGCAACTTCCATAACTTATAGTGGTCCCGATTTGACAGCGGATCCCGTACGTCCATGGAAGGTTGGAGATAGTATCCGGATTGATGGAATAAACCAGATAAACCAATCGCAAGTGGTTGTTATCACCGCTATCACTTCAAACACAATCACATTCGCCAATAACCCTTTATCGTATGCAAAGAACGTAGGTTCCTATATTGTCTTCATCTCAAGTAATATTCAATTTACTAGCGCTAGTACCAATGGTGTTTATGCCATAAGTAACGGGACAGGTGCAATTATAAATCGCTGTACGTTGAGTGGGAATAACATTGGTATTTACAATAGTAATTCTCACACGCTCACAAGCTGTACGCTAAGTGGGAATAATTACGGTGTCTACGGAGGCACCTCGCACACGCTCACAAACTGTACGTTTAGTGGGAATAGTAATAGTTTTTATTTGGGCGCATCATTCACGATCTCAGGCTGTATATTTAGTGGAAGTTCCTCCGTTGTAAATACTGGCACCTCGCACACGCTCACAAGCTGTACGCTAAGTGGGAATAATTACGGTGTCAGCGCAGGCACCTCGCACACGCTCACAAACTGTACGCTAAGCGGGAATAATGAAGGTGTCTACGGAGGTATCTCGCACACGCTCACAAGCTGTACGCTAAGTGGGAATAATTACGGTGTCAGCGCAGGCACCTCGCACACGCTCACAAACTGTACGTTTAGTGGGAATATTAATAGTTTTTATTTGGGCACATCATTCACGATCTCAGGCTGTATATTTAGTGGAAGTTCCTCCGTTGTAAATACTGGCACCTCGCACACGCTCTCAGGCTGTACGCTAAGTGGGAATAATTATGAATTTGTAAGTAATATTGGTTTATTGCTTCAAGGCAATACTATCTCATCAAACGCTGGAAAAGATTATTCCTTAAGTAATGGATGGGGTAACGGCTATAACAATACCTATCCAGCAACTCCTACGTGTCAAAGTTATCTAAATGGTGATCCTAATGGGTGGAAGCGCGCTACTGAATATAATTATAATGGTGTGGCGAACTCTATTATATATTATTCCAATGGGGGATATGGACTCACGCAAGCGCCACCGGCAGGGCAACCGGGCGGCATAACTTACTCTTTACATAACGTCATGCAGGATGTCAGATGCCCGCTTGAGTTTGATATCCCAATTTATGGTTTTGCCGGAGTTCCTCTTAATTTGACTGTGTGGATTATCTCCGCTCAATTGCCAGCAGGCATGACTGTGGGACCGCGTGTGCAGATTATCGATCCTACGCAGGTGTATGGAAGCGCGGCTAGTAAACTTTGGGATACGCCCATTGCCAATAATACATCATGGCAAACAATACCAGTTAGCTATACACCAACTGTAACGGGCCCTCTTTTACTAAGGGTGACAGCGACAAACGCCAGCGGTACATATGACTGGTGGTACAATAACCCGGCACCGTCTAGCGGGGGTGGGTTTCAACCATTCGGGCAGGGACTTATAGCGGTGGATAGGAGATAGATAACATGCAAAAATTACCGGGAGATACGTTCGGGTTTCGATTTACGGTGCAAAGTTCAACCGGGGCGTCCGTCAATGCGGATACACTCCCTACGGCTGTGATGATCCGCAATGGCGCGCTTGATTCAACTCCAGTTATAACAATAACCAACATATCCACTGGCGTCTATATGGCTACCGGAACTATTCCATCGTCTTATGTTGCAGGTGATGAGGTACAGATACAGATATCCGCAACCGTGGCGGGGATTTCCTCGGTGCAACTTCGGGCATATGATACGATAGATACACAAAGAACAGGACAGGTTTATAGTGAAGTGGGTGTTGGTGGTTCTTCATTGACTAATCTTGGTGATGCCAGAATCGCTAATTTGGACGCCACAGTATCCTCCCGCTCAACCTATGCAGGAACAGACACGCCGGGTGTTTCCCGATTACTAGCTTTGGCGGGCGACAATCAAGGGATACGCAATGAGACATATGATGCAAATAATAACCCACTTTCATATGATATTTGCGGATATGATACAGCGGCACATGCAAGTTTGAATGATGGCTCAACTGGGCTTATTTATAAATGGACTGTTACAAATACTTTCACATCGAATAATCTCGGTCCTTCGAATACACAGAGAATTACATGAGAATAGTCACTCCTGGATGGCGACAATCAAGACAATATCCCCCATACATCTTACGACGGGGATATATCCTGAAAATATACATAACGGGGACATGTACAGCCGCTTCAAACGCCTTAGGGACAACAAAAGCGGCGACAAGATTGATTGGCGCGGCGACAAGCGCGACTATCGCCACCGGCGTTACAAAGGCAAAAACACGTATAATAGGGACTTGCATAGCCGCATCAAACGCGATTGGCAATGTGAAAGCCAAGACGATACTCATTGGCGCCGCTATCGCCGTCGCTGTCGCGAATGGTGCGCTCAGAACAGGCGCAAGTATTACATTCGCAGGAACCGCCATAGCCGCATGCGTGGCTTCCGGCGCGTTAAAGGCGTCTACGCGCATACAAGGAACCGCCATATCAGCGACGAACGCATTAGGAGCGATAAAAGCGAAGACGAGAATTATAGGCGCCGCCATAAGCGCGGCGGTTGGCGCAGGCGTCATGAAAGGAAAAACGCGCATAACCGGAACCTGCGTGGCGGCTTCAAACGCATTGGGAACAATCAATGCGAAGGCGAGACTGATTGGAACCGCGACAAGCGCGGCCGTATCCAATGGCGTTTTAAAGGCGAAAACGTATATAATAGGGACATGTGTGGCGGCATCCAACGCGATAGGTGAAATGAAGGCGATCACAAGAATTACGGGGACCGCCATCGCCGCATCCAACGCAATTGGACAAATACTTTCACGCATACTGATGTTAAATCCCGTTATGAAATCCGCGCGACCGGATGGCGTCACCAAGTCGGGGCATGGCGATGATTTAACCAAGTCAGGTAGTGGTGATATCATAACGAAATCAGGAAGGAAAAACTAGGAGGGGATTATGGCTACCGGAACTTCCTTGTCTCAATACGCACAAGCGAAAATTCTCGCGCTAACATTACAGGGGACGGCGCCGGGGTTCACTTTCCCGTCAGGCGGATTATATGTCGCGCTGTTCACCACCGAGCCTACCGACACGTCCGCCGGAACGGAAGTGAGCGGCGGCTCTTATGCGCGAGTTCAGGCGCAATGGACGACGCCAACGCAAAATGCGACATCCGGCGCTTATTGCGCGCCAACCGCCGACATCGTGTTTCCAACGGCCACGGCGAATTGGGGCACGATTGTCG
>Ga0078972_1017844_pt1 | contig 10050 bp, 10 predicted proteins | sample YelNatPaOPGAMG01_FD_67568 | JGI IMG/M metagenome (GOLD analysis project Ga0078972, IMG submission 67568) | Hot spring thermophilic microbial communities from Obsidian Pool, Yellowstone National Park, USA - OP-RAMG-01 (SPADES assembly) (version 2) | ecosystem: Environmental > Aquatic > Thermal...
GCACACTTCAGAGACAGAAGTTACTTTAGCCTCAGTGAGAATCTGAATGATTTTTTCGATTGAGAACTTTGAAACTTTCATGATGCACCTCCTGAAAATATTTTATAAAAGATTTCACTTTTGAATGTATCGTTTAAGGGGGTCATCACACAGATCATAAGCGGATAAGACTTCACTTTTAAATTTGAATTGGTGTAGTTTCAAAAGAATGGCAAAGAATTTCAAAATTAAATTGATTCTAATTCCATTCAAATAGGAAGGGGGTAACATTTTGAGATTTGTATGTGAATTTGATTGCAAATTATTACCTGTGAGTTACCACATGATGTTTACAAGTTTGATTAAAGAATCTCTCAAAAAAACAAATCCTGCTTATTTTGAAGAAATTTACAAATATGGAAATGAGAAAAATAATAAAAAAACAAAGAATTTTTGCTTTTCAATCTTCATGAAAAATTATAAACAATCCTCTGATGTATTTGAAATAAATGATTTTATTAGATTTTATTTGTCTTCTCCAGATACTAACTTTGTAATAAATTTATACAATGGATTATTGAATATAGGCAGTTTTGATTACAAATCTTTCAAATTATCTTTGAAGAAGATCTTGTTATTACCAGACAGAAAAATAACAAAAGATACGATCTTATTCAAAACAATGTCTCCAATCTTAATTGTTGATAAAAACAAACAATTCATTTCACCCTACTCCGATGAATTTCAAAAAGAATTAAATTATATCCTGAATTTAGAGATCATAAATGCGTCATCTAAAGAACTTAAGAAAAGAATTGATTTTCAACCTATAGAGATGTCGAAAACAATAGTAAAATTAGAAATTTCTGATTTTAAAAGTCAAACAGGGAAAAGATTCATGTTTGTAGAAGCTTATAAAGGTTCTTTCAAACTTACTGGAGATGCCGGCGATCTTAAAAACATATACGATTTAGGTATAGGTTTTAGAAGGAATCAAGGTTTTGGGATGATAGAGGTGATTTGATTGAAATACAAAGTTTACTTGAATGAATGGTTTTATAACATAGGTATAATAGGATTTATGAAGATCATTCACAATTATGGAGCCGATGACAAAATAGAAGTATTTGCAGATCATATAGAATTTGATAAAGAAGCACTTACAAATTTTGAGGAAATGTACATTGAATTTTTCAAGAAGAAATACTACGCGATTTATGATGGTGGATATATCGAACCTGTGGAAAGATTGGAACATATTATAGACTCAAACAAAATAAACAAAAAAGAAATTGATGAAATTGATAACATTTTAGAAAGGGTAAAAGATTTTTCTGGAAAGTTAAAAAAGAAATTTAATAACTCTCAAATTGTGGATGATTATAATTTCATAAATATAAAGATTAAGAAAATAAAAAACGATTCTAATCAAATCACAAATGAAGAAGCTGCTGAAATAAAAAAGCACATTTACGATATCAAACAAATTATGAAAAGAGAAGAAGTAAAAGAACAATTTTTTGTAGATTGGTTTAAATCAATTCTGAGTGGTTTCTTCGGACAAACGAGTTTCCTCAACATAGGTGCAAGAGCTAAAACTATAGAAAAGATAAAATCTTACATAAAAAGCGATTATTTAGACCCTTTAAACAATTTATCCGAAAAGACAGATAAACAATGCTCATTATGTGACTTATACGAGGCAGGAAAAAAGAATTTTGATGAATCAAGATTCTTGCCGTTGGGGGCAAGTATAGACAATGCAAAAAATATGTTTTGGGGAGAAGCAAAATACCCAATTTGTGATTTATGCAATTTAATAATGTTTTGTGTCCCAGCTGGCTCAACCTATTATAAAGTTGGGACAGAAAGCACAAATATATTTGTGAATATAGATGAGAATTTATATACGCTCTACGATATTAATTGTGATTTAAGTAATAAAGCAGATAAAGATGCTCCGTACAAAGAAATAATAATTAATACTTTAAGCAAAGCACAATTAGAAAGTAGATGGTCACTAAATAACATTCTGTTTGTAGAATTCGATGCCGAATTTAAAAGTAAAAAAAGTATTGTTAAATACTTCAATATACCTTCATATCTTTCAAATTTCTTTGTTGGTTATTCAGATAGATCTATTAAGCAAGTAAAAGATCCTTATAATCAATTTAAAGCAATTGATTTAATGCTTCAAAATAAAAGCCTTAATCCTTTGATTTTTTCTATACTGCACGATGAAATAAAAAAGAAAGTCAATGTTTCCGAAGATGCTTTTTTTATGACAAAATCGCAAGGCTTACTAAAAACTTTAAAAAAAGGAGATGAGAATGCCGTGGAATTAACAGATAAACAAATATGGTTTGCATTTGAAAATGGCAAAGAAATTCATAATCAAATGGTACAGAATGAACAAAAAAACAAAATAAAATCAATTGCTTACAGGTTATTAAATGCCATTAAAATTGGTGACATCAAGATATTCATGGACACTTTAATTCGTTTGTATATGAACTTAGATAAACCGATTCCAACAGACTTTTTAAAAGTCACAGATAAAGAATCTTTCATTCTTATAGGACAGGCATTTATAGAGGGACTTATTTTTGAGTCAGAAAATAAAGGAAATGAGGAGGTAAATACAAATGAATCAAACAAATAATGGGTTGACAATTTCATTGATCGTTCAAGCTCAAAGTCTAAATTATGGAGAAGGAACTGGAAATATCTCTGAACTAAAAAAATTTACAAGAGGCAATGGTTACCAATATACTTACAATTCAAGACAATCAGTTAGATACGACATAGTAAGACTCGGCCATGAACTATTTGATTGGAAACTTGATGTTGTTAGTAAAGAAAAAGGAACAGTACAATTTCAAGATAAACTTACAATAAAAGATAGCCCAGAAATGGATCTATTTGGTTATATGAAAACAAGTAAGAAGAACAAGAAAAATAAAGGCAACGGAAACGATGAGGATGAAGAAGAAAAAGAAGAAGAAGAAAGTAAAGAGGAAAAAACGATTACACGATCAGCTGTTGTTAGATTGAGCCATGCAATATCACTTGAACCATTTCAAAATGATCTTGAGTTTTTGAGTAACAAAGGTTTAGCCGATAGAATAAATAAGGATCCGAATATTGCAAATATTGAGCAACATATGAGTTTTTATACTTATACGATTACGATAGATCTATCGAGGGTAGGAGAAGATGAAAATACAAAAACATCTCTTGACAATGAATCAAAGTGCAAGAGAGTATCTCAATTTTTAGACATAATAAAGATATTAAACAGGAATATAAGAGGAAGACAGGAAAATCTTTCTCCTTTATTTGCTATCGGTGGCATTTATCAAGTTTCCAATCCGTTTTTTTTAGGTAGAATAGGTATTCATTATGAAAATGGCAAATATTTTTTAAATATTCCTCCTTTGAAATCAGCACTTGAAATGGAAGTAAAAGGCCAAAAAGTAGAAGATCTAACCTACATAGGTATGATAAAAGATTGTTTTGAGTTAAAAGAAAAGCTGGTAGATGAAGAAAGACGTTACTACAGCATCGAAGGCTTTTTTGCAAAGTTAAAAGAACTTGTAGAAAACTATTATGGAGTAAAAAAATGAAAGTTTTAAGGTTGAAACTTTTTCAAGAAACGGCCTGTTACAAACATCCATTTGCCCTGAAGGTCGCACAGACTTATCCTTTACCACCTTATTCAACAGTAAAAGGAATGATTCATGAACTTTTAAAAGCAAATGAGTACATCCCTTTGTCAATATCAATCCAAGGTAAATATGAAAGTCTGATCTCAAACCTTCAAGATATGTTTTTCTATAAAGGGGAAAGGAAAGGATGGACTATAAGGCCAACAATCATACATTTGCTTTATAACGTTAACTTGATCATACACATAAATGGATCAGAAGATATTCTTGAGAGACTAAAAGATGTATTTACAAATCCAAGCGAATATCCAAGCCTTGGAAGAAAAGAAGATCTTGTAAGAATAGACGAAACTAAGATGGTTGATGTTGTAGAATTTGACACAGATAAGAGTGATGATAATTGGATTGTAAAAATGCCAATTTATATTCCATCACAAACTAATTTAAAAAATTTGAGCGGGATAAATTATAAATTGAATTTCAAATATGAAATAAAAAATAATTTGAGATCCTGGAAAAGTGTTGACGTATTTTACGCTGAAGAAGGTCTTGAAATAGGAGGAAAGATAACAAGAGATGAAGATAATAACCTTGTGTGTTTTGCTGAAGTAGATGATTTTTAGAGGAGGCTTTATATGATCTATGCAAAGTCAAATCCACCTGAAAGTCTTAAAGAACATACCGAAAAGGTTATGAAAAATTTTGAATTATTGAAAAATACATACAAAAAACAAATAAATAGCCTTTTATCAGAAGAATACAAAGAAAGTTTTTGGAAAGCTTTGAAAATAACGTGTTATTATCACGATTTTGGCAAATTATTTACGCCATTTCAAAACAAAATAATCAAGTCTATAAATCCTGATCAAAAACAAAAAGAAGACAATTTTAGAGTAAATATACCACACAATTTTCTTTCACCAGCGTTTATCGATAAATCTTATATTGAAAAGGAAATGATAAGCGAGGAACTTTATCCAATAATTATTCAGGCTATAACCTTTCATCACGAGAACAAAAAAATATTATCAAAAGAATTGAAAGAGGAAATTAAATCTGCAATTGATAAAGATCTAAGCAATAATCTTGAAGAGTTAAACAAAGAAATGGGAACAAATATAAATAAACTGAACAAAAAATTTACAATAGACATAGAAAAACGTATAGGAATGAATGACAAAAACTATTTAATATATCTTTTATTAAAAGGACTACTTCATAGAATCGACCATTCTGCTTCCGCTCATGTCGATATTGAGATGGATGCAAGCGAAAACATTGAAGAAAAAGCCATGCGTTTTATAAATGATAAACTTAATTCAAAACCAAGAGAATTACAATCTTTTGCTGCAAAAAACAAAAATGAAAATCTTATCTTAATTGCATCAACTGGGATGGGCAAAACAGAAGCGGCTTTAATGTGGATAGGGGAAGAAAAAGGTTTTATTGTACTTCCTTTACGTGTAACTTTGAATAAAATGTTTTCAAGGCTCGCAAATGAGATAGAAATCAAAAGTACAGGACTTTTACATTCAACAAACCTCGAATATTTAATAAGTGAGGAGATAAATTACGAATATAGCTATTCATTGAGAATAGTACAACAATCGCGACAATTTGCAATGAAATTAAATTTAACCACGGTTGATCAGATATTCACGTTTCCTTTTAAGCCTTTAGGCTACGAAAAGGTGCTTTCAACGCTTTTATACTCAAAGGTAGTTCTTGACGAAATTCAAGCTTATTCACCTAATATAGCAGCTGTGATCCTCAAGGGAATAGAAATTTTGTATAAAAACGGTGGCAAATTCATGATAATGACAGCCACGCTTCCTCAGATATACAAAGATTATTTGGATCAAAAAGGAATAAAATACAAATTAGAAAAATTTCCGATGGACAAAGATTCATCTGGCGTGCAAAACAGACATTTTATGATTGTCAAAGATGTTGACATTTCTGATGATGTTGATAATATCGTTGAATATGGAAAGGATCATAAAGTTCTTGTTATAGTCAACACAATAAAAAAGGCAATTGAAATTTACAAACAAATCCGTAGTAGAACAGAAAATGTCAATTTGCTTCATTCTATGTTCATACAAAAAGATAGACTAACAAAAGAAAGTCAAATATATCTTAGTTCCGGATCAAATAAACCGGGTATTTGGGTAACAACACAAATAGTTGAGGCTTCTCTCGACATAGATTTTGATATTTTATTTACTGAATTGTCTACATTAGATAGCCTTTTTCAAAGAATGGGTAGATGTTATAGAAGAAGAGAATATAAAGAAAATAATCCAAATATCTTTGTTTATTCACAAGCAAGTGGAATAGGAACAATTTACGATAAAGATATATTTAGCATTGGATTAGATAAGATTAAAGATTTTAATGGAATAATAGATGAAATAACAAAAATGGACCTTGTCAGTTCACTTTATTCATTTTCAAGTATACAAAATACAAAGTATTATGAAGAGTTCAAAAAGTCATTAGAAATACTCGATCATACTTCAGAATATGAAATGGATAGCAAAACAGCACAATCTATGCTAAGAGATATAAAAAGTGTAAAGATTATCCCGAGAGAAATTTATGATCAAAATTCTAAATTCTTCGAAGAATACAATAAATTAACAGATGTGGAAAAAAGAATCACAGAAAGTGATATATCATCTTTAAGCGTCGATCTTCCATACTACAAAGTAAAAGCATCTACCCTTTCTGATGAAATATTTAGAGAGTTTGGTATATATATTTTAAATTGTAAATATGATAAAGATTTGGGAGTTCAAATTGAAGAAGAATTATCAAATATGATTGGATGATTTTAATGGATTTTGACCTTCAAAACTTTAAAGTACAAGGAATTAAAATGAACTATTTTTTTATATGCAAAAGAAAACTATGGTTTTTCTCAAGAGGAATAACAATGGAAAAGGAAAGTGATCGCGTTTTGCAAGGGAGTATAATCCACGAAAATTCATATCAAAAATTTGAAGATAAAGAGATTTTAATCGATGATATCCTTAAAATAGATATACTTGAAGATGATTTCATTGGGGAAGTAAAAATATCGAGTAAAATGATAGAAGCAGACAAAATGCAAATTTTGTATTATCTTTACTATCTTAAACAATTAGGAATAGAGAAAGATGGTATCTTATTCTACGTTAAAGAAAAAAAGAAAGAATATTTGACCCTTACTGATAGTTTATCAAAACAAATAGAACAAGCCCTTATCGAGATAAAGAAAATAATTAGTATGGATAAGCCACCAAATGTACAAGATTTGCCATATTGTAAAAAATGTGCTTACTATGAATTATGTTTTTCAGGAGAAGATGAAAATTGAACAGAGATTATTATATCTTCAGTAGTGGAAGATTAAAAAGAAGCGAAAACACAATTAGTTTTGAAAATTCAAAGGGAGAAACAAAGTCTTTACCAGTAGAAAATATTGAAACTATACATTTATTCGGTGAAATTGACTTTAACACTAAACTTTTGACTTTACTTTCAGAATATGGCATAACTTTGAATACGTACAATTATTATGGTTATTATACAGGCAGCTTTTGCCCACGGAAAAGTAATATTTCTGGATATCTTCTTGTTCAACAAGTAAAAAATTACATAGATCCTGAAAAACGGCTTTATATAGCTTATTCATTCATAGTCAGTGCTGTGTTTCATATGAAAAGAAATTTAAGAAATTACGGCTTAACAGAACAACTAAAAAAGATTGAACAAGAAGAAAGCCTTCTTGACAATGTTAAAGACATAGAAAATCTAATGGGAATTGAGGGTAATATACGAGAAATATATTATTCCGCTTTTAATTCTATTTTATCTAATAATTTTCAAATGATCAAAAGAGAAAAGCATCCCCCTACAGATCCTGTAAATGCGTTGATCTCTTTTGGAAATAGTCTTATGTATACAACCATACTTAGCGAAATATATAAAACTCAAATTGATCCAACTTTAAGTTTTCTCCACGAGCCTTCAGCAAAAAGATTTTCTTTGAGTTTAGACATAGCAGAAATATTCAAACCACTTATTATTGATCCTATAATTTTCAAGGTCGTAAACGAAAAAATGATAACATTGAATGATTTTGAAACAGATAAGGATATTTGTTTTTTAAACAAAGAAGGTAAAATGAGATTTATAAACGAATACGATAAAAAATTGAGCACAACTGTGAGACATAGAAAACTTGGTAGAAATGTATCTTATAGACATTTAATAAGGCTTGAATGTTATAAACTGATAAAACATTTTCTTGGCGACGATATTTATAAGCCATTGAAAGCGTGGTGGTAGATATATTTGTCATAATAACTTACGATGTCGAAGAAAAGAGAATCAATAAAGTTAGAAAGAAACTCAAATCTTATATGACATGGGTACAAAACTCAGTATTTGAAGGCGAACTTACAGAAGGGAAACTTGAAAAGTGTCTTACTGTGATAAGTAAAATTATAGATAAAGAAGTAGATTCTATTTATGTTTATAAAGTTCAGATCCCTAAAAACATAGAAAAAGCAATTATAGGAAAAGAAAAAAATTATGACAATTTTATTCTTTAAAACACTTATCAGCATCCAATTTAGATTGCAAAAGATTAAATTGTTTGCAACTTAAGTTGCAGTGAACCCTAAAAAAGAAATATTCTAAAATAATGTTGAAAAATAATAAAAATTTATCACTTTTTCTTTTGATATAAAAACCTACCATCGGTTTGTAACAAAAAACACTAAAAATCTGAAATTATTAAGAAAGTTTCTTGCTTGAAATATAAGTGATTTTCTGTATTAATAAATATAGGTTTTATCTTTACTATGTGGGATGTAAAGCTTGCCAAGCAAACCAGCAAAGGTAGGCCATTGTGGTTTTATCTTTACTATGTGGGATGTAAAGTTCGAAAAATTTTTTCATTTTTAAAAACACCATATACGTTTTATCTTTACTATGTGGGATGTAAAGTTGCTTCTTTTAATGAGTCGTTACAACGATTTAATTGTTTTATCTTTACTATGTGGGATGTAAAGAAAGAAGCAAACAAAGATGAAAAATAAAAAAGTAAAGTTTTATCTTTACTATGTGGGATGTAAAGTCGCTGATGTTATCTTGATCAGTCTTTTGCGAGCAGTTTTATCTTTACTATGTGGGATGTAAAGTACTTGGTGGCAAAGCATAAAAGACAAAGTGAGGAATGTTTTATCTTTACTATGTGGGATGTAAAGTTTTGGTATAACTCCGTGATCATAGACTCTGTATAGTTTTATCTTTACTATGTGGGATGTAAAGGTTGTATAGCCTGTTTTGCATTACTCTGCGCTTGGTTTTATCTTTACTATGTGGGATGTAAAGCTAACTGTTGCAGGTTTTGTGTTGTTTGTTGTGCTTGTTTTATCTTTACTATGTGGGATGTAAAGACCAATAACTCCTGATAAGATTAACCACCCTGCAAGTTTTATCTTTACTATGTGGGATGTAAAGGTGGCACTCTGTTTCAAAATTAAGTTTTTAAATCTGTTTTATCTTTACTATGTGGGATGTAAAGTACAATTTGGCAGATCTTACTCTTACATATGATCCTAGTTTTATCTTTACTATGTGGGATGTAAAGGGATTCTCGGGAAAATCGATTGATGTGCCGGGATGAAGTTTTATCTTTACTATGTGGGATGTAAAGTTAAAACGTCTTCCATAGACTCATCTCCTCTATTTGTTTTATCTTTACTATGTGGGATGTAAAGTACAGTTTTTGCAATAACTGTATATCAGACTGTGAGTTTTATCTTTACTATGTGGAATGTAAAGCAATAAAAAGCAACAATCTCGACCTGAGTCGCTGCATGTTTTATCTTTACTATGTGGGATGTAAAGTATTTATACTTTCATTCACTGGTGATACTGATTGTGGGTTTTATCTTTACTATGTGGGATGTAAAGTTTTTATAATCGTCTATAGTCCAAGCCAAACAAGATCGTTTTATCTTTACTATGTGGGATGTAAAGAATTGATCTATACCGGCTATAACTGCAGCGCTCTTTTGTTTTATCTTTACTATGTGGGATGTAAAGTTAAAGCATACGCCATCATTTTATCGTACAACCCACATTCTGTAAAAAGTCAAGGAAAAATTGATCCATCGCGCCCATTAAAATTGATCCACTATCTTGGATGAGCTCCTTTAGTACTTATGGAGAAAGAAAATATAGTCAAGCTAAAAAAGAGTTTTTGGTCGATAGAATTTTTGCACTTTTTGAATTCAATTCATCACAGAAAATTGGACACAAGTGTACTTGTGTTCAATGATAAGAAATGGACTTTTTCTTTATATAATCTGACAAAAATTCACTTTTGGTTTCTCATCTATAAAGG
>Ga0078972_1013774_pt2 | contig 10047 bp, 8 predicted proteins | sample YelNatPaOPGAMG01_FD_67568 | JGI IMG/M metagenome (GOLD analysis project Ga0078972, IMG submission 67568) | Hot spring thermophilic microbial communities from Obsidian Pool, Yellowstone National Park, USA - OP-RAMG-01 (SPADES assembly) (version 2) | ecosystem: Environmental > Aquatic > Thermal...
AAAGATCCTGCATTAGAAAGAAGATTTCAACCTGTTTATGTAGATGAACCAACCCCAGAAGAAGCTATTGCAATTTTAAGAGGATTAAAAGAAAAATATGAAGTTCACCATGGAGTTAGAATTACTGATAATGCTATTATTGCTGCTGTTATGCTTTCTCATAGATATATTACTGATAGATATCTTCCTGATAAAGCTATAGATCTAATAGATGAAGCTGCTGCAAAACTTCGTATAGAAATAGATTCTATGCCAACTGAAATAGATGAAATAGAAAGAAAAATTAAACAACTTGAAATTGAAAAAGTTGCTTTAGAAAAAGAAACTGATCCTAAAGCAAAAGAAAGACTCAATAAATTACTTGAGCAATTAAATGAACTTAGAAAAGAGGCTGAAAAATTAAAAGCTCAATGGTTAAAAGAAAAAGAGGTTATTCAAAAAATTAGAAAATTAAAAGAAAAAATTGACCAACTTAAAATTGAAGCTCAACAAGCTGAAAGACAGGGTGATCTAAATAGAGTTGCTGAAATTATATATGGCATAATTCCTCAACTTCAAAAGGAATTAGAAGAAGAAAATAAAAAATTAGAAGAACTTCAAAAGGAACATAAATTCTTAAAAGAAGAAGTAGATGCTGAAGATATAGCTCAAATTGTATCTAAATGGACAGGAATACCTGTACACAGACTTCTTGAAAGTGAAAGGGAAAAACTTTTAAGAATAGAAGAAAAATTGAAAGAAAGAGTGGTCGGGCAGGATCATGCTATTTCTGCAATAGCAAATGCTTTAAGAAGAGCAAGAGCAGGACTAAAAGATCCAAGAAGACCTATTGGTTCTTTTCTCTTTATTGGTCCTACAGGAGTAGGAAAAACAGAACTTGCGAAAGCACTTGCTGAATTTATGTTTGATACTGAAGATGCAATGATAAGAATTGATATGACAGAATACATGGAAAAACATTCTGTTTCAAGGTTAATTGGTGCACCTCCTGGATACGTTGGATATGAAGAAGGAGGACAACTTACTGAAGCAGTAAGAAGAAGACCTTATTCTGTCATTTTATTTGATGAAATCGAAAAGGCTCATCCTGATGTTTTTAACATTTTGCTTCAGATTCTTGACGATGGAAGATTAACTGATGGTAAAGGAAGAACCGTTGATTTTAAAAATACAATTATAATTATGACTTCAAATGTAGGTAGTTTCTATTTCCAAGATTTGTCTCTTTCTCGTAAAGAAGTAGAAAATAGAGTATTTGAACTTTTAAAATCCACTTTCAGACCTGAATTTTTAAACCGTATAGATGAAATTATAGTCTTTAATAATTTAACCAGAGAGGATATAATTAAAATCGTAGATATCCAGATTAGGTATCTCAATGAAAGACTTTCTGAAAAAGGAATGTTTTTAGAACTAACTGATAAAGCTAAAGAACTTCTTGCAACTTATGGATATGACCCAGTCTTTGGAGCAAGACCACTTAAAAGAACTATACAAAAATATATTGAAAATGCTTTAGCTTTGAAAATTTTAGAAGGTGTTTTTTCTGAAGGAGATAAAATAATAGTTGATGTAAACGAAGCAGGAGAATTTGAATTTAGAAAAGCTGAAGAAGTAGAAGAATTAAGGAAAGTTGCATTTCATTAATGAAAAAATATAGAATAATTTTTTTTGGAAGCCCTGAATTTGCTATACCCTCTTTAGAAGCTCTTTATGAAAAAGAAGAAGTAATTGCTGTTGTTACTCAACCAGATAAACCAAAGGGAAGAGGGCTAAAACCCTCCCCCTCTCCTGTAAAAGCTTGGGCTTCATCAAAGGGGCTAAAAGTATTAGAACCGATAAAATTAAAGGATCCACAATTTATTCAAATACTTAAAGACCTTTCACCTGATTTAATAGTAGTTTGTGCTTATGGAAAAATCATTCCTAAAGAAATTTTAGAAATCCCCAAATTTGGCTGTTGGAATATTCATGCTTCTCTTCTTCCAAAATATAGAGGTGCATCTCCTATAAATTGGGCAATTTTAGAAGGGGAAAAAGAAACTGGTATTACTATCATGCTTATGGATGAAGGGCTTGATACAGGACCTATACTCTTACAGAAAAAAATTCCTATTTCAGAAAATGACGATGCTAATTCTCTTTCCCAAAAATTAGCTCAGCTTGGGAAAGAGACTATTCTTTCTGCTATAGAACTTCATAAAAAAGGAGAATTAAAAATAATACCTCAACCTGAGGAAGGAATTTCTTATGCTCCCATTTTAAAAAAAGAAGACGGATTTTTTACCTTTGAAGAACCAGCTGAAAAAATAGAAAAAAAAATAAAAGCCTTTTTACCTTGGCCTTCTGCCTTTACTTATTATAAAAACAAGCTTTTAAAAGTATTTTCAGCAAAAGCTGTTCCACTAAAACATGAAGAAAAGCCGGGAACTATTTTAGACATAAATAAGGATGGAATTCTTGTTGCCACTTCTAAAGATGCAATTTTGTTAAAAGAAGTTCAATTAGAAGGTAAGAAAAAAATTTCTGCTTATGAATTTGCTTGTGGTCAAAGACTTAAAAAAGGCGTTCTTTGGGAATAAGTTCTGGCACTTTTCCTTTATGTAAAATTTTTAAAATAGGAGGAGCAATAAAAATAGAGCTATAAGTTCCTACAATAAATCCTATAGTTAAAGCTAAGGCAAAGTCTCTTATAACTATACCTCCAAAAACAAGTAAACTTACTGAACCAAAAAGAGTTGTAATAGTAGTGATAAGCGTTCTTGCTAACACTTCATTTATACTTATATTCACTAATTCATCAAAATCTTTAGATTTTCTATTCAAAATATTTTCTCTTATTCTATCAAAAATAACCACAGTATCTGTTAAAGAATAACCTGCTAAGGTAAGTAAAGCGGTAATAAAAAGGAGATTTATTTCTTTACCCAAAAGATAGAAAATTGCTAAAGTAAAAAGAACATCATGAAAGGTTGCTATTCCTGCAGCTACACCAAAGTTAAAATTAAATCTAAAAGTAAGATAAAGTATAATACCTAAAAGGGCACCCAAGATAGCTAAAGTGGCTTTCTTTTTTAATTCTTTACTTATAGTAGCTCCGATTTCTTCTTTTCCTAACAAAGCAAAGTTATATTCAGGAAATTTACTTTTTAAGGTTGTTAAAATCTTATTTACATCTTCGGTAAGAGTTTCTTTAGAACTTTTTAGTTTTAAAAGAAGCATATTTTCACCTTTAACATCCTGAAGAGTAAAGTCTCCAAAACCTTCTTGAGAAAGTGTGCTTCTTATTTTATCTAAGGAAGGAGGAATTTCACTTTTTAAATAGATTAGAGTTCCACCTGTAAAGTCTATCCCCAAATTAGCCTTTCCTCTGAAAGCTTGAATAAAAGCTAAAATTCCTATTAAACTAAAAAGGACAGAAATTATAGCAAAAATCTTTTTATATTTCATAAAATCAATTTTAGGATTTCTTATAATTTCAAAAAATTTGACCTTAAATTCTTTACCTTTTTCATATAAATATTCATAAAATATCTTGGTTGCAAAAATAGCTGTAAATAAATTCACAATAATAGAAATGGATAAAGTTACTGCAAAACCTCTAATAGGACCTGTACCAAAAAGAAATAAAATTAAAGAGGTTATTAAAACTGTAATGTGAGCATCAAAAATGGTCCAAAAAGCTCTTGAATATCCTTGAAAGATAGCTGAATAGGTACTTCTTCCTAATTTAAGTTCATCTCTAATTCTTTCAAAAATAAGCACATTAGAATCCACTCCCATACCAATGCTTAAGATAATTCCAGCAATTCCAGGAAGAGTTAAAGTAGCTTGAAAAGCTGATAAAAGAGCTAATAAAAAGTAAATATTTAAAATAAGTGCACAAACCGCTATCATTCCAGAAATCCTGTAATAAATAGAAGTGAAAACAATAACTGCTGATGCTCCTATTAAGCCTGCTATAATTCCTTTCTGAATAGAATCTTTTCCAAGGGTAGGTCCGATAGTAATATTTTGTAAAATTTTAACAGGAGCTGGGAGAGCTCCTGCCCTTAAAACAAGGGCAAGGTCTGATGCTTCTTCCATTGTAAAACTACCTGTTATTTGAGCATCTCCTCCTGAAATTTTTTCTCTTATAACTGGTGCAGAACGCACTACTTCATCAAGAACAATTGCAAGCCTTTTACCTACGTTTTCTCCAGTAATTTGCTCAAATATTTTTGCTCCTCTTGAATCAAATTGAATCCATACATAGGGCTCATTAAATTGAGGATCTATACGAACTTGTGCATTTTTTAGATACGTTCCAGTAAGAACTGCCTCTTTTTTTAAAACAATAGGCTTTTTTATTATTTTCCCTGTGGTTCTATCTTTTTCTACCAAAAAATAAAATTCTGAATCTGGAGGTATATAAGGTTTAATTAGTTTTCTCCACTCTTCTATAGGAGCATCAAGAGAAATTTTCTTTTCCTTTATTAAAGAATTAATAAGGGCATCTAAATTCAATTTTTGCATAGCTTCTTCATCTACCAATTTAAATTCAAGCTGAGCTGTTTGACCTACTACATTTATTGCTCTTTGAGGATCCTTTAAGCCAGGAAGCTGAATTACTATTTTGTCAGAACCCTGTTTTGTAATTATAGGTTCTGCTACTCCAAATTGGTCAATTCTATTTCTTATAACTTCAAGAACCTGATCTAAAATATGTTCCCTTATGTAAGAAACCTTTTCCTGAGATAAACTAACTTCTACAAAAAAGGCACCTTTCTCTTTTCCTTCTTTAACTATCTGCAATTCCTTAAAACCTTTTATTATTTCATCTTTAAATACTCTTAAATCTTCCTCTTTATAAAATTTAAAAGTTGCCTTATTTTCCTCAGGAATAAGCTCGAAATTTATATTTGCTCTAAGAGCTTGAGCTTTTACATCTTGCAAATAATTATCAAATTGGGTTTTTAAAGCTTTTTCTAAATCTGGTCTAAGAACTAAATGAACACCTCCTTTTAAATCAAGACCAAGTTTAAGCTCGCCTCTATAAACATACTTTTTAAACCAGGGAGGAAGGTCTTTTACAAAGGTAGGAAGAAGTAAAAAAACAGAAAAAAGTATTAAAAAGATCAGAAGTACTATTTTTAATTTTATCCTAAGAGACAAAGCCTTTTACTCCCTATTCACATTTAAGTGCTTTTTTAATATTTAGCAAATTATATCTCAAAAGTTCTATGTAACTACCAGGCATATAATAGGTTCCTCCAGACCAAAGTTTTATTACTTTTATTCCCTTTTCTTCAAAAAATCCTCTATACTTTTCAAACTCAGGATCTACTAAAAATACAATTTCAACTCCTTTAGTTTTAAGCTTTTTATACATTTCTGTCAGAGCTTTAATACTTGGTTCTCCTTCTTTATGAGGACTTTTTAAAAGTGTCATTTGTTCTATTTTTGAACCTTTTAAAAGATAACCGAAAACAGGATGACCTAAAATATAAATTTCTTTAAATTTACAATTTTTTAGCTCACTGTAATCTTTTTTAACCTCTTCCAAGGACTTTAGAAATTTTTGAACATTTTTTTGATAAAAACTCTTTTTATAAGGCTCTTTTTTGCCTAAATAATCTCCAAGTTCCTTTACCAAAGCTTTTACTTTTTCCAAATCAAACCAAAGATGAGGGTCTAAAAACCTTTCTTCTCTTTTTGAAAGACTCAATATTTCTTTTTCTTTTCTTAATTCGTATACCCTTTTTGCCCATCTTTCAGTTCCTACAATAATAACTAAATCAGCAGTTTTAATTTTTTGCCATTGAGATAAAGTTGGTTCATAAGAATGGAAATCTTCTTTTTCACTTTGGAGTTGATAAATTTTACAATCACTTGCTATTTCTCTTACAATTTTTTCAAGAGGAGAATTAGAAACCACAATTTCAAGAGCATAAAGAGATTTTTCTAAAAATAAAAATATGAAAATTGAAAATAGAAAAATTAATAAAAATTTAAATTTTTTCATAATTTAACCCCCCAATCTTTAAAAGTACTGTAAATTTTAATAATTTTTTATTAAAAAACAACTAATTTTTGCTTAAATTTTCTTCAGGAAGGGTAACAATTTCTATTTTTCTATTTGCAAAATCTTTTTCCTTTTTCACAGTCCTTAATGATAAAAGATTTTTTTCAAGAATTTCTTTTTTACCATAAGGAATTTTTAAATTATAAATAGTTTCTGGCGGAGTGATTTTTCTTCTTAGCTCAGCATTTAAAAGCAAAAGCATATCATAGTCAATCTCTCCTGCAACTGAAAATACTTTTAAATCTATTCCACCATTTACCTTTATCTCTTCATAATCAAGAATTTTATTCTCTGGTATTGAAAATCCATATTTTTCTGGATCTTTTGCTATTAAGGTGATTGCCATCCATTGAGGCAAATAAAACATTGTTTCAATTGGTATCTCCTTTGAATTTATAACTTGCCAATAATCTACAAAATTTTTAGCTTCCAAAACCCTTTTAATTTTATTTTCTCCTAAATTATAACTTGCTATTGCTATTCTCCAGTCTCCAAAAATTTTATATAGAGTTTTCAGATATTTAGCTGCAGCATAGGTTGATTTGATAAAATCTCTTCTTTCATCAATCCAATAATCTATTTTTAATCCATATCTTTTTGCTGTAGCTTCCATAAATTGCCATATACCTGCTGCACCTGCTGGTGAAGTGGCAAAAGGATTACAACCACTTTCAATAAAAGCAAGATAAACTAAATCATCAGGTATGCCATATTCTTTAAAAATTGTCCTAAAATAGGGTAAAAATAAATTACATCTCGCCAACCAACGATTTACAACTTCTCGTTTTTCGTTAGTATAATATTTTAAAAAGTAAACTACCTGAGTATTTATATCAGGAGGTAAATTTTTAATAACCTCATAAGGAAGTTCTCCAAAAGCTTCATAAGCTTCTTGTTGATAAAATTCTTTATCTAATAATTCGCTTTCTGACATTAATTGGATTGGGAAAAACATAAAAAAAAGAAAAAATACTATCCCAATAAAACTTCTAAAATACATTTGAGAGAACCTCCATATTTATATAGGTATCCTCTTCATTATGTGCCTCTGAAACTAATAGAGGTTGTATTTTCTTCTCCTTTAAAAACTCAAATATTTCTTTAAAATTTACCTTTCCTTTTCCAATAGCCAAATGGTCATCATATTTTCCCAAATTATCATGGCAATGCATTTCTTTAATATAAAAATAAAGAGTCCTTAACCATTCCATTTCTTCTTTTTCAGAAAAAACTTTCGCATGAGCAGGATCAAAACACCAAAAGAGTCTTTCTTTAAAATTTTCAAAAACAGGTTTTAAAAATTCAGGTTCTGGTTCAAAAACATTTTCTAAGGATATAGTTAAACCTAATTCTTCAGCTAATTCTAAAATTTTATCCATACTTTCTAAAAATATATTCCTCCATTCACTTTTTACTTCTCTATGATAATCCATATGATATCCCGAATGCAAAACCAAATTTATAGGTTCAAAAATAGCAGATCTTTCTATGGCTAAAAATATTCTTCTTAAACTTGTTTCTCTTATCCAAGGATCTAAAGCTCCTAAGGATAGATCCATAAAAGGTAAGTGGACAGTTGTTTTAATACCTGATTCTTTAAGTTTTTTAGAAATATTTTTAAAATCAAGATAAGAACATTCATCAAGTGCTTTTGCATTTAATGTTATTTCAATATTTATCTTCTTTTCCAAAACTAAGGGTAAATACTTATTTATCAAAGGTTCCCAAGGAATAGAAATAAATATAAGTTTTTCCATTTTTCTATTTTTTATAAAATTCTTTTATAGATGAAATGACATAATCTATTTCTTTTTCTGTTAAATATGGATGTAAAGGTAAACTTAAAACTTCTTTTGCAAGCCTTTCTGTAACAGGTAAGTCTCCATTTTTAAAATTAAAATCTTTATAAACTGGCTGTAAATGCAAAGGTGTTTTATAATACACCCCTGTCATTATTCCTTTACTTTCCAAAAAAGCTTTTAATTTATCTCTATTTTTAGCTCTTATAGTAAATAAAGAATAAGAAGAAAAATAGTTTTTAGGAAATTGAGGAAGTCTAACATAGGGTGTTAAATCTTTTAAATTTTCTATATATTTTTCTACTATAGCTTTTCTTAATGCTATTTCTTTTTCAAAATATTTAAATTTTACTAATAAAATAGCACTATGAATTTCATCTATTCTCCCATTTATTCCATGATATTTGTAAAAATAAGGCTTAATTTGTCCATGTTCTTTTAATATTCTTACTTTTTTTGCCAAATTTTTATGGGAAGTAAAAACCATTCCTGCATCACCAAAAGTAGAAAGAGGTTTTGTAGGATAAAAAGAAGTAGCTGAAGCAATTCCAAAGGTTCCTACCTTTTTATCACCTATTTTTGCTCCAAAGGCTTGACATATATCTTCTATTAAATAAATCCCTTTTTCTTCACAAAATTTTTTAATTTCCTTAAGATGAGCAGGCAAGCCAAAAAGACTTACTGCTATTACTGCGGAAACTTGTTTCCTCTTTTTTTTAAGTTTTTCATAACTTTCTTTTAAACTTTCCAAAGAAATATTGTAAGTATCTTCTTCAACATCAACAAAATAGGGAATAAGACCAACTCTTACAACAACCTCAACTGTAGCAACAAAAGTAAACGAAGGTACTAAAACATATGTATTTTTAGGAAGATCAAGAGCTTTTAAAATAAGAAACAGAGCCTCTGTTCCTGAAGAAACACCAACAGCATAAGGAGTACCTAAATATTTGGCTAAAAGATTCTCGAGTTCTTGAGTTTGTGGACCATTCAAATAAATTCCACTTCTAAGAACTTCTAAAACCTTTTTTTCTATTTCTTCTTTATAAACTTCGTAATTTCTTTTTAAATCTATAAAAGGTATTTTCTCCATTTTTTCTTAAAAACCTTGAATTAGAAAATCGCAATAATTATACTTTATTTTTTGAGAATTTCCAAATCAAAAATGAAGGAAATTCTTTTTTATAGAAGAGGAGCTTTTGGAGATACCCTTTTAACCTTCCCTATTTTTGAGGCTCTAAAAAAGAAAAATTATTATATTGTAGCTATAGGAAATACCGATTATCTGAAAATAGCTAAAGAATTAAATTGGGTTGATGAAATATATAGCGATTTTTATAAAAAGATTTTAGAGAGAAATTATGAGCTTAAAATGATATTTTCTAAAACCGAAGGCTTTGATCCTTTCCCCTCAGAAAGGATATGGATAGTTGATTACTATTTTGATTTGCTAAAATTAGAAAAAAATTTCTCCTTAGTTCTACCTATAAAAGATTTTATAGATAGCCCTTTAAAAAACAAAGTGGTTTTACATCCAGGAAGTGGCTCCCCTAAAAAAATTCCAGATTTTTCTCTTTTTAAAAAAATTGAAAAGTTTTTTCGCTCTAAAGGGCTTGAAGTAATATATTTTGTTGGTGAAGCTGATAGCTGGATTAAAAATTTTACTCAAAATTTTTGGGAATGTTTTGATCCCTTAATATTGGCTAAAGCTCTTAAATTGGCTAAAATTTTTATTGGAGTTGATAGCGGAGTATCTCATCTTGCAAGTTATTTAGGAATTAAATCCTTTATTTTTTATGGTCCTACAGATATTCTCTTATGGAAACCTATAGGAAAAAATTATAAAATTATTTCTCTTAACTTAGAATGTAGCCCTTGCTTTCCAAATGTATGTAAAGAAAAACCTTGTTTAGATCCTGATTTACTTTTTTATAAATTTCTAAGATCTTTAAATGATTTATAGATTTTTTAAATAAATTTTCTGATTTTATATTGATATTTTTTATTAGAATTTTTCTGTTTTTAAATATAAATTTTTTAAGAAAAAATTATTAGGAGTTTGTGGGATGAAAGAAATTAATGCTAAAGGACTTCCTTGCCCTCAACCTGTAATTAAAACAAAAGAAGCTTTGGAAAATTTAAAAGAAGGAGAAAAAATAAAAGTAATAGTTGATAATGAAACAG
>Ga0078972_1017846_pt1 | contig 10047 bp, 7 predicted proteins | sample YelNatPaOPGAMG01_FD_67568 | JGI IMG/M metagenome (GOLD analysis project Ga0078972, IMG submission 67568) | Hot spring thermophilic microbial communities from Obsidian Pool, Yellowstone National Park, USA - OP-RAMG-01 (SPADES assembly) (version 2) | ecosystem: Environmental > Aquatic > Thermal...
AATCTTCCACCATAAAAAGTTAACCCTTCACTTAATGTACACTCGGTATCGGCTTTGTTTAACAATGAAACAAATTCTTCTAAACTTATTAAAATAAAGCGGCTCATTGTTTTTCCACTAAAAAAATTCAATTAAACATTAAAATAAATGTAGGCCTACCTAAGTTTAGTTGAAGTTTGCTTTTTTTTCTTTTTTTATGTGAACGTAAGTAAAACTTTCTAAAACATTATCATTGTTGGGAACTTTATTTCAATTTTTAAGTTGTTGAGAACTTTTAAATTTTTAACCAAATGGGATCCTCCAAAATTCACAACCTCCTGAAATACTTAAAGTATTAAACACGATTCACAAGTCTCCCCAAAAAAACCCAACCAAAATGGTTTGTGAGCCGTACTTGGACCCTGCAAGCACCGATGCTTGTCCAATATTCCTTGAAGGTTGCGTCATGAAAACGCCAGATGACTGCATACTCACGACGGGCTACCAAGATCCTTGCATCAGATTTGTTTGCCACGATGACGTTGACGTTCAGCAAAAGGTTCAAAAGAACATCTCAGTTGTCATTGCAGAAGGAGCCGAAGTCAAAATCAGCCTGCCAGAGTACAATTCGACCCTGTCATTCCAAACTGGACCTATAACGATGGATTTGTCCCAGGCAGAAATAGGACTCATCGCAGTCGTCATCCTCCTTGCTCTTGTCATCATCACAATTGCTGTTCTGGCCTTTTACGGTTGTTATCGTGTAGGACCCTTCCAGTTTTACATACGACTTAAAGGACTTATCTTCGGAAACGCTGCTTTTCCCATCGAGTACAACCTTGAGTATGGTCAGTTCAATCACGCATTAGATGAAGCCATCGCAAACAACAGCAGTTCAACCAGCAGTACCAGCTTCAGTCAAGATGACCAAGCGCAGGGCTTTAACTTTGATGATGGAGATGCCAGAATCAACGTCAATGTGACAGATTTAACCAAAGAAGAGCCAAGAGTAAACCTTCTTGATTTAAACGGTCAAGAAACTCAAGAAAACGTTTCAGTTACAGATTGATTAATTTTGTTTGTTTTTTCGATTCAAAATTTTAGTTGCCATATTGCGGAATTATTTTTTCAATTTTAAAGTCAAAATTAAATGTGTTTTTTTGGTTAATGGATATTTTAAGTGCTAAAATAAAAATTAAAACTATTTTAATACTTTTATTTCGAGGATCTAAAAAGTTTTTATTGGCTGGCAATTTAAGGTTTTAAATGTGTAAAAAAAGTTCCCAAACGTTCAGCCCCCGAAAAAAAAAGATTTATTTTTTTTTAAATTTCCACTCTTAAAGCCCCAAATGAAGGGATTTTAAAGAATCATTTACAAAAGCTTTAAAAACAATGAACCTCAAATATTAGCAAACGTCAACGTAGTAAAACGTTTAAAACGGTTCCCAAACGTTCAGGTTCCCAAAAGTTCAGCTCCAAAAAATAATTTGAAACACTTTTTAAAGATTCTCCAATAAAGAATTTTTTTAAGATTTTTAGTTCCCAAAAAGGCAGTAAAAGTATTACAACTTTTTTTAAATTATCCGAAAATATTTCATTTTTTAAGTTCCTTAATAAATCCAACCAAAAAAGTTGATCCCTTTTCTTAACAAATCAGAACTATACCATTAGTAAAATTAAAAAAACGTTGATTAAAATAATTTTAAATTTTTATTTAAAATTATATTATCATGCAAGAAATTTAGCCTAAAAAACACTAAATTTTGTCGAAATAAATTAATAAAAAACATGCTCATGCTGAAAATTTTGACTCAAAAAACTTTTTTAATCTTCTTTGAAGAGATATCTAATTGATTTGAGATAAACATCTTCTCTGTAAACCCATTTCAAAAGGGTCCATTCATTCCATTCAAGATAGGCCTCTGGCCAAAACTGCCATTGTTCAGGCTCTTTCGTCTGCTGTTGTTGTTGCTGCTGTTGTTGTTGCTGCTGCTGCTCAGGCTCAGGCTCGTCCCAGTTTTCTTCAACGTATTCACCGTCAACGTAATCTTCTGGGATGTACTCCGGCCATTCATTCTGCTCTTCATCCTCTTCTTCTTCCTCCTCCTCATCTTCAACTTCGTACTGTATCGGCCTCATGTCCCATACCAGAGCATGAGGCATTGATCTTATCTCGTCCCAGTATGACGTGATGGGCTTTCGCTTCGTCAATTTGGTTGGGTTGTCCATAAAAAGGTCGACTACGTCCCATTTATTAAAATCTTCAAAAGATTCCATTTTTTATTTTTTTTTAATCAGCTTAATCGAATTCTCAATTTGGATTGACTTATTTTTTCACATCCCAGCCCTTTTATAGTAAATTGGTTTGAATCCAAAACATGAAAACCTTAATAATGCTATTCTAAAAGGTCCGCCAGGCCTTATATAATACGACCTGTGTTTGTTTATTTACAAAATTCCCCCCCCATTAAAATATTTCTTTGTAACTATAAGAATCCGAAAATCGTCGCTTGCAGCTTTTGACCAATACTTTCTATTAAAAAAATCAAACAAATGTTTTATTTTTATTTTCAGATATTAAAAGATGGAATTCAACTGTACAGAACAATTTAATAACGTTGTCATTACAATGGTAAACTTTTTTATGACGTTTTTTATTAATACGCAACGCCAAGAAAATGACTCAATACTTTAACAAGCTTTTTTGGATCGTTTAAGAATTTTAAAAGTAATTAACAAGCTCAATTCAAATTAAAAAAACAAAAAAATATATTGAGAAAAAACACATTATTTTTATTTTTTTAAAATTATCAATTCATTTTTATTATTGCGCCAAAATGCTTCTTTAGGGATATATCAGATTTGTATCGTATGTTTAATTTTCCCGCCTTGATCGTAATCGTATGTAAAATAAATGAAATATTTTATTTCAAAAATGTTTTTATTTAAATCTTTCGCGCCAAAATTTGAACATTCCATTGGATCCTTTTTGAAGTATTAAGAAGATTTTTATGCCTTTTATTTCAGTAGGTTTACTTTTAATAAATTAATTAAAATATTAAAGATACTTCTACTGAGATGAATAGCTTAGAAAAAAAAGCAAAATTGAAGATTTACGAAGACGACTGATTACTTATGCACTTTTATCAGTCTGGATTGTCATAAGTTTTTAATTTAAAATACTTATAAAAGTTATGATAATCTGACGAAATAAATAGCAAAGAAAAGCTTCAATATTTTATCTTTTATAAACTAATTTTTTAACATATTTTTTCAAATTATTTTAATTAGACTTATTCCCTGGGAATACTGATGGCCTGTGCAGTCACATTTTCTTTCATTTTCCTTATTATACTTAAGGTATCAATTGTAAAAAGATTAATTGCGAATGATCTTAATGTTCTATTTTTTAAAGCTTTGATCGTCATCGTATTAGCAGTCTTTTTTCAATTGATACATTTTTTAAACAGATGCTTTATTTAACTGAAAACATTTCTGAACAACCAAAAGAAGCTCGCAGGCCGAAACCAGAGGTTCAAAGAGTTACTAGAGTTACGAGACCTAATTATATTAGGTTGAATCATTCTGAAGAAGAAGCTACTAATAATGATAGATAAAAATATAATTGAAAATTGTTTTTAGCTAAAGCATCGTTTACACACGACGATTTTCGTTGAGGAAAATTTGCATTTTAGTAAACATAAGAAAATTTTATATACTAATATGTAACTTTTCGTCAACGAAAATCGTCGTGTGTAAACGATGCTTTATTAAAAAATGGCTAAATTATATTGCTTTTATGTTTGAAAACATTAAAATCTTTATGCGATTTCACAAGACCATTATTTGCCTTATTAATTAAAAAAATTTTCCTGTCGCCCCTTTGTTTGTTTTTGTTTTTATTTTTACGTTTACGTTTACGTTCAAAGCTTTAGCAATGTGAAATCGTTTGCTTTTTTCATATATTTTGATTAATTAAATAATTTTAACCTTCAATTAATTAGTGCAAACTTTGAAGTGTTTTCTATTTGTTTTATTAAAATCTTATTTTTTTGTGTTTTCGAAAGCTTTACAAAAATGTGAGTTATGTTTTTTTTATTTAATTATTAATAGTTTTGAAGATATAATTCATTTTTAATAAACTTTTTTTTAAATTAAATGAGTTAAAAAATTTTTCGACGCCATTTCATTATTGAAAAATTCCTGGTTGGAATTTTTGGTTTGCATAAAATTGAACCCAAATTATGAAAAATTCCAACCAGGAATTTTTTATGCTCTTTAGAGGTGGGTCAATTTTATGAAGTTTTGTTAGCTAGATTGGTCGTTTCTATAACGAAAACTTTTTTTTATATTAAAAGAACGTACAGCTTATTCGAGTGCTCGTAAGCACGCACGCCCAAAAAGTTGAAGAGCTCAAAAAATTTCTTTATCTCGTCCCATTCTCTCAAAGGTCTTACTCCACGCAACACGTTTGTTCATTTTTCTTAATTTTTAGTTCTATTTTTTCTTTTTTGTGTACATTTTTCTTTTTGTCAATCGTACTAACCGTAAGTAATTTAATTTTTTTTGTCCGGTAGTAAATTTTTACACTTTTTTTATACGGTTAGCTTAATTTAATTTTTTTCGGTGATTACCACTTCTTTCACGTAATTTCAAAATTAGTCTCGGCGGTCTATCCAAAGTGACGAAATGGATAATAACGGTAATCAACCAGCAAATCCAAATCAGTTTTTAGGCAGAGGCGTTCCGATTGATGAACGCCTAGGGGATCGATTCGAATGTAGAAAATGTCATGACTTCTTTGCTAACATAAGACGTCATGAAACAGCCTGTAATGGTATAGTTAAACCATACAGGTGCCCAATCTGCATGGTAGGATACAACAAGGAAGCGAAGGTCAGGAACCACTTTCGTGTTCGGCATCGCCATGCTGAGGTTCCTGATCTTTTTCTCAATCCGGATTTTCGTCACCGGCCTGCGCGTCGTAGAGTCATTGCGCCTGCTCCTGTAGCTCCAGGGGAAGATCATGCTCAAGAGGACCATCCTCAAGAGGGTGATCAACCTCATGGAGATGCGGGAGACGGCGTTGCCGACGCTGACGGTAATGCTGCATTGGTGAACAATGACCCTCCTCCTTTGGAGCCATTGGTTGTCAATGTAGGATTGCTTGAGCAGGGAGAGGGACTAAATCCTCTCTTGAGGGCGAATTTGACCGCCAATATCATGCAGATTAGAGCTCTCCTTGGTTCGGATCTTTCCGTCATTCGATACGTTAGCAATGTTCTTGAAAATCCGGACCTTTTCCAACTTTGAACGTATCGAATTTTTTTTTACTTTTAACAAATCGATTGACATGACAAACGTTCCTATCCTTATTTGACGTGATATAAAAAATAACTGCTATTAAGCATCTTAAATGCAGCAGTAGTCATTGTTTCGTTTTTTTAATTTTTAATTTTTTACTTTATTTTACTCTTCAAATAATTTCTCATATGTTTCAACTTTTTATTTTTTAATTTTTTACTTTATTTTACTCTTCAAATAATTTCTCATATGTTTCAACTTTTTATTTTTATTATTTCGTTATAAATATCACGAGCTCATAAAAGAGCTACCTATATATCCAAACCTTATCCTATCCTAAACTCTTACCCGATTACCACGACCGGGCAGTGGCGGAGGTTGGCGTGGAGGCGGAGTTTTAATTTATTTTTTTAATTTAATTTAATTTTTTTTATTTTCTTTAGCTTTTTTTTTAGTTCCTTTTTCCAGTAATTATAACCTTTTTTTATTTATAGTAATATACTCCGCAAAAAAAAGCTAAAGACAGTTAGTAGTAATTTTAGGTTCTCTTTTTTTATCATAATTTCGTTTGTATATCATAAAATAAATAATTGTGTAAAAAAAAAAAAAAAAGTGTTCATTCCTCGCTGCCTTGTTGTCGATCGTCAAAGATTGTTCTTTGACCTTTAACTTTGCTAAAAAGTTTGTTATTTTTTTTTTACACAATATTTATCGTAATCGTAATTTGATTGTCAGATTTGTCTAGTCAACTTTGCTAAAAAGTTTAATATTTTTACAAAATGTTTAATTTGATTACGATCTTTTTTCTAGTCTTAAAAAAGTTTATATTAAACTTTAAATTGAATCTTAATGACTCCTGACATTGGAATCATAATTTCTAGTCTACTTCAATAAGAAGTTTTATAAAAAGATTTTTAATTACTATTTTAAGCGAGGACAATTTAATTCGGTTATTTAAAAAGAATTTTCAGCTGCTGACTTTTTGTCGAACGTTTTTCTATCACGTCGACATCTTGCTGATCGTCATCGTCACCGATGTTTTTGGATTCCTTGTTGTCTAATTGAACACAAAAAGATAAGTACATTTAATAATTAATTATTATTGCAGCATCTATTAAAATAGCTGCTAATTATTAAACAAATTCAAAGTCATTATAAAAATATAAGCTGCCAATTTTTAAGCAGCCTGCTAAATAAAAGCAGCAAGTGCAGTTTTCACTGCTAATATATTAAAAGCTGCTTCTGCTAAAATAGCTGCTATTTATTAAAAAGTTTTTATAAGCAGCATATAAATATTATTCTAAATTAATGATTTACAAACGAATTATGAATAATTAGGTCGGTTAGTCTGGTAGGAGGTAGGTCTCCCACTGGGAGTAATTTTATAAAGAATTAATGTATAAAATATTAAAAAACGATGACGACTTATTAAATTTATTTTTTTAAAGTTCGATTTGTTTTTTAATAATATAATTTTATATAGAATTTCTTTCTAAAATTATTTCAAATGTCATTTACCTTAACGTGGTGTGGGAGTTTACGTATAATATTGAGTTTTTTTTTATTTTTTGTTGCAAATTTCAGGACTCAATATTATGCAAACTAAAATATGACATTTAGCTAACTGCATAAATTCTTTGTTTGAAGAATACTTTTACGTATTCTTCTGTTAAAAATTATTAATTTACTTTTAAGTTTTTTAGAATCAGCGAATTCACTCTTCAAGTTTCGCAACTTCGCAACATTTCGTCATCGTAAGAATAGAAATGACATCGTCAGACAATCTGGATGGTAAGTTTTATTTTAAGTTTGTTTTCTATATACTTTATAATTTTATGATGATTTTTGGCTTTGAGAGATATTTGATTCTGTCGTATGAAAAAGAATGGGCCCGCTGATTTTGTTTTATTTTATGTGTAATATATTTGTTTGTTACCTTGTTTTCAAAAAGTATTTTTTTATTTTTTCAGAAAATTCAAGCATAAAGTACGACAAAAACTTATTAGCATCGATGGACTTAGCTGGACTTAACACAGACAACAGGTTTTTATTTTTTCAATTTTTTCAAAAAGTGCCCTTCAAGACGGTGTCGGCCAGCTTCACGGTGACGATCTAGCTCGAATTTTTTTTTTTAAATGATCCCTCAGAGGTTATAAGAGACGATTAAAAAAAGAAAATTCGAGTTTCATCGACCCCGTGAGGCTGGGCGTGACCACCCTGAAGGGCAGATTTGTCCCTTCAAGACGGTGTCGGCCAGCTTCACGGTGACGATCTAGCTCGAATTTTTTTTTTTAAATGATCCCTCAGAGGTTATAAGAGACGATTAAAAAAAGAAAATTCGAGTTTCATCGACCCCGTGAGGCTGGGCGTGACCACCCTGAAGGGCAGATTTGTCCCTGGGTTAATCCTATTATGATGAGCTAAATATTGAGAGATCTGAATTTTTTTTGATTTCAGAATGGGCTACTGATTCTATATTGATTTTGTTTTAATCTTTTCCTTTTTTCATTTGTTTTATAAAAAAATACACTTTCTTTTTAGGTCGGACCAAAAGCTGATTTCACCAACGTCTTTAACAAATACTAAACTTTTGAAGGTAAAAACATTTATTATTAAATATAAGTTAAAAATTAAGTTAAATTTAAAAACCGTACAATTTAGAAATGAATTTAAATTTTCTCACAAAAATTTATTAATTAATCGACACATCTAATGCTGCTGACAAACAGATGTCCAGTAAAAGGATCGTGCTCCATAAAACACATTAATCCTTCAAGTCTGCATTGTCCAGCAATCATATCACACCTCCAGCTTATAGCGGGCAATGCATTGACACAATTTCCATTGTCCGTCAGTTCAAATTCGGTGTCGTTTCCCGCAAAGACATGACTGACGGCGACATAACTTTCTAATAGTTCTTCTCTGATCCGAGCCCAATCAAGAGCCATCTGGGCATCTCTGCACTCCATGCAAAAATGTTTCATGATATAATTGAGGTTCGGGCAACGAAAGACATTGTTCTGACGCGTTCGTGATCTTAACCATCTTCCTTCAAGTTCTTGACCTGTACCAAAACCTTCAGTATAACCTTCGAATTCGCGGATCGATACGTTCGAGTAATACGATCTGGTTCTGCTTGAATTCGTTCCTTTTAAACTCCAGGAAGGGGCTGTTGGGGTCACAGAAGCATGCTCAACGTAACCCAGCCACATTAAGTAAGAAATGAAGGCAATAAGGACGATCGGAAAAGCTAATAATCTGCACATTTTTTAAACGTGTATCTTTTTCTTTGATCAAAAGTGGATTGATTAATTTCCCGGAAAATGATTAATTAAAAATTCGAATAAAATAAGTTTAATTTAATTAACCCTTTTTTTTTTTAGGATCATTTGGATCGGCATACGATACGATTGAAGAAACTCAAGAGTGAATAATTAGAAAAATTAATTAAAGAAATAAATTGTACATTTTGTTTTTTATATTTTATAAAATAAAATTAAAATAATTTCATTTTTTTATTCTTTTTTTTACCCAAAAAATTCGATTTTAAAACTGGATAAAAGGTTCCTTCATACTAAAAAATTAGTTCCTAACCTTGCGTACTACTTTTTACGATTACTACGCCGCGAGTTAAAATGACAAAGAAAAACTATCTTTTTTTAAATAGCTACGCTTTTAGAAATGGAGTTGTTTGCATACTTTTAGGTACCATTAGAAATAAAATACGTTTATTAACATGAATTTTTTTATTTCGATAAAAGATTTATAAATGAGCATTTAATAGAGCTAAATATAGAAAGTTTTTTTTGGTTAAATTTGACCTTTTCGTTAAAAAAATTCTTTGGTATTTAATGATTTAAAAATGGAGGTCGCGTTTAACCTCCAAGACGTTGAGCTTCGTAACGATTAAGTTGAGGTTTATTACGAAATCGATGAGCTCCACTACGAAGACGTTGACCTCCACTACGAAGACGTTGAGCGTAACTACGATGACGATGACTAATTTCTTATCTCATAGATGGCGCTGTACCAATTTTACTGAAAAAAAATTAAAATTAAAAATTAAAAAAAAAATTACAATTTTATTTAAAATTGAACAATTTTCCTGTTATTTTACAAATCTAACAATATTTTTTTAATGTTTTCGTAACAAGAATTGTTTAAAGTTTTGAAATTTTATATCAAATTTCAATTTTAAAATTTTACACTTGAACATTATCTGCTGTTGTTATTGATTTGCATAATTGTGTTCCTGTTTCCAATTCAATTGGCGGACCATTTAATGGTTACCCAGACCATCGGGTGGACACCCTGATAAATCGTGGAAGGATGAACCGCTTAACTGCAGTTTGTCAGACATAACCCTTTTATTGAAAGGTTGCCCCCTTGTTTGGCGGCAGCCCCTAAACTATTTATTTATTTGGTAACTAGATGTATTTTAAGAAAACTTTTATTTGCATTTCATGCTTTAAAGTCTTTGTTTCACAAATGCCCGTTAGTAAACTCAAAAGCCCGAAGGAAAGTATAATACGATGACGATACGCTAAAACACTTAGACGATACGATACGTACCAGAGTGTAGAACGATAGAGAGAGAGAGAGAGAGAGAGAGAGAGAAAGAAAGAAAGAAAGAAAGAAAGAGCACACGACGCCCGATTGTCGACAGTAAAGCCCTGCATTTGCTGCTCATATTAACAGATACTCCTCTGGCGAAAATAAGAGTGACTGTTGTCATGCCTCTTATAGGTGTAACCTTATCACTAG
>Ga0078972_1017851_pt1 | contig 10044 bp, 8 predicted proteins | sample YelNatPaOPGAMG01_FD_67568 | JGI IMG/M metagenome (GOLD analysis project Ga0078972, IMG submission 67568) | Hot spring thermophilic microbial communities from Obsidian Pool, Yellowstone National Park, USA - OP-RAMG-01 (SPADES assembly) (version 2) | ecosystem: Environmental > Aquatic > Thermal...
CCAAGCGGCGGCGAGCGTGCGGGCCAGGAGATCGTCGCGCGCGGCGGCGGGATCCGCGCCGAAACGCGCGTCCGGATTTTCGAGCGCGGTCAGGACGCCCTCGACGTCTCCCGGCGCCATCAGCGGGCGCGTCGCTTCAGGCAGGACCAGCGCGAACAGGCCGGGCTTCAGATGTTTGGTCCACCAGATTTCCGACAGCGCGCCGGGCGCGGACTCGGCGCCAAGTTCGTTGTCCCACGCCAGCAACATGGCGCGAGCCGGCGTAAAGTCCGCGTCGTCGGCGCGGTCGATGGCTTGCAGCAGGCGTTGCAGCCTGAGCGCGGGGCGCGAGTGAACGTCCGCTTGCAGGCGCATCGAATCGCGAAGCGTCGCGCGCTCGGCGCGCGCCAAAGTGTTGTGCAGATGGACGGCGCGGCTGTTCTCCAGCCATTCGTAGCCGATGCGAGTCTTGTCCTGATCGAAGTCGGCCGGCAGGTTGGCTTCGTTGGCGGTGGCGAGAAAGCCCTTGGCCGGGTTGAATTCGCGCGGCAAGTCGTCGAGATCGAGAAAGCCATCCCACTCGAAGCGCCCGTCGCCCGTCACCGGCAACAGGCCGTCCCAGTTGCGGCGCACCGGGACCATGCCCGCCGGCTGCCAGCCGATGGCGCCGGAGACGTCGGCGTAGAGATGATTGAGCGACGGCGCTGCGAAGCGACGCAGCCCCTCCCTGAACTCGTCCCAGCTCTTGGCGCGCGCGGTCGTCAGAGAGCCCAGATAAGCCGCCGTTCCGGGTTCGAACCAAACCGAGCGCAGCGCGAAAGCGCGACGGCGAGTGGAATCGACGTAGAGAACAGGACCGTGGCGCGTGTATTTCTGCGCATGGGTCTGATCCGGCGCGCCCTTCACCTCATAAAGCTCTTCGACGAGCCGCATCGGCGTCCATTCGCCGTTGAACTTGTATTGATCGGGGCGCTCGGGGTCTATCTCATAGACATAGATGTCTTCCTGATCGGCGCTGAATATCGTTTGACCGAAGGCGGAATGGCCGTTGTGGCCCATGGACACGCCGGGCGCCGAGGGTTCGCCGGCGCCGATCAGATCGAGCCCGGGCGCCGTCAGATGCACGAGATAGCGCAAGCTGGGAATCGAATGGTTGCGGTGCGGATCGCCGGCGAAGATCGGCCGCCCGGTCGCGCTGCGGCTCGGCGCGATCGCCCAATTGTTGGAGCCCGTGAAGTCGGCCTCCATGACGACTTCGGCGAGTTCGTTGACTTTGCGCCATTTCGGCGCATCGGCGAGGGCGGCGGCGAGGCGCTCCTGCGAAAAAGTGACGGTCGCGGTTCCGAGCTTGAACAGGTCGAGCACGGCGAGCGGAATCTCGTCGAGCGGCAAGCCGGCCGCATTGCCGGGCGTCACGCGCGGCTCGAGGTTCTTGCGCAGGAGATCGTTGGCGGGACCTGTCTTGCTGAGAACATTGGCGCGCAAGACCTCCGACAGCGCGTTGCGCGTCAGCGCGTGGCTGCGCACGCGCACGACATCCTCGGCGCGCCAACGCTCGGGCCGCGTTCCCGTGAGGCCGAATTCGACCGGCAACCGCCGAGGTTCGCGCTCGGTCAGATCGATATAGGCGTTGACGCCTTTGGCGAAGGCCTCGCAGATCGCTTGCGCGTCCTGCGCGTAGGTCTTCCACTCCGCGGCCATGTCGCCGCGATAGAGAAGGGCGCGCGAGGCCTGGTCCTGCGCGAGATAGCCGGGGCCGAAATGCGCCGCCAGCCGGCCGAGGCCACGCTTGCGCCAGAGATCGATCTGCCAGAGCCGGTCGCGGGCGGCGTTGAAGCCCTGCACGAAGAACAGATCGTCGGCGTCGCCGGCGCGCAGATGCGCGACGCCCCAGGGGTCGATGAGAATTTCGGCGGCGGCCTTAAGGCCTGCCACGGCGATGGTTTCCTCGACGGGGGCGGGTTTCGTCGACATTACATACCTCGCGCGCGCGGACTCGTGTCCACGAGATGCATCGGCGATCGATACATATGGTTCGTACTCAGATATGACTGATCTATATTCGCCGCGAGCGCAAGAGGCTCGGCGCCGATGGTCCTGCGAGCTGTGCTCGGGCTTTGTGCGCTACGGCGTGAAATTGAGATTTGACGCGCTCGGATGGACGCCCCAATATACCGATATGGCCGTATTGTCATTCAATACGGTTTGATCTCAAGGGATCGACCATGTCGCTGCTTTCCCGTCGTCACGTTCTCGCCATCCTGGGAGCGAGCGTCGCCGCTCCGGCCGTCTTGCGCGCGCAAGCCACTCAACCGCTGAAAATCGGCGGCATGTTGCCGTTGTCCGGCGTCGCCAGCATCGAGGGCCGGCAGGTCATCCAGGGCTTCAAATTCGCCGTCGACGAGTGGAACGGCAAGGGCGGCCTGTTCGGGCGGCAACTCCAACTTGTCATGGAGGACGACGAGGCCAACTCGACCAAGGGCGTCGCCGCCGTGCGCAAGCTGATCGAGAGCGACGGCGCGCCGTTCATTCTCGGCACTTATGCGACCGCTGTCGCCACCGCCGCCTCGAAGGTGGCGGGCGAGTACAAGGCGCCGATGTTGTCGGGCGGTTCGACCGGCGCCGCCGCCACCGATCAGAACAAGCCCGGCGATCCCTGGTTCTTCCGCTCCTGGCCCGACAGCAACCGGCAGGGCGACGACACCGCGCGCGCCATTGTCAACAAGTTCCACAAGAAGTCGGTCGCGATCTTCCACGACAACACCAACTATGGCGTCACGCTGGCGGCGCAGGTGACGAAGGTCGTCGACAGCCTGGGCGGCAAGATCGTCTCCAGCGACGGCTACGCCACCGGCGAGCAGGATTTCTCCACGGCGCTGACGAAGCTGCGCTCGCTCGCGCCCGCCCGCGGAGCAACGCGCGGCGATGGGCCTGTCGCTGACGCCGCAGGGCAAGGAGGTTTTCGCGGCGATGAGCGTCGAGGAAAACCTCCTCATGGGCGCCTATCATCGCCGGCGCGAGCGCAAGGCGATCGCCGAGGCGATCCTGGGGCTTCGCGAGCTCGGATTGACGCTGCTTCTGGTTGAGCAGAATGTCGGCATGGCGCTCGACATCGCCGACTATATCTACGTCATTCGCGGCGGCGGGATCGCCTACGAGCGCGAGGTCGGCGAGGGCGTGGGCATGGACGAGCTTCAGGAATTCTATCTCGGAGGCAGGGAGCATGGCTGATCGCTTCACGGGCCGCGTCGCCTTCGTCGGCGGCGCGGGCGGCGCGCTCGGCGGCGCCGTGGCGCGCGGCCTTGCCAGGGAAGGCGCCAAACTCGCGCTGTTCGACCGGAACGCCGACGCGCTCGCCGCCGTCGCCGCCTCCTGCCCCGGCGCCGTGACCATTGTGGGCGACGCCACGTCGGCGTCAGACCTCGCGCGCGCGGCGGAGACGGCCAAGAAGGCGTTCGGCCCGGCCGAGTTGCTAGTGTCGGCGACTGGAATCGTCGGTCCCTCCGGACCGGTCATCGATGTCGAGGAGGCGGATTGGGACCGCGTCTTCGCGGTCAACGTCAAGAGCGCCTACCTCGCCGCCAAATATATCATTCCCCAGATGCGCGAACTCGGCAAAGGCTCGGTCGTGCTGTTCTCCTCGACCGCCGGCCTGCAAGGCTCGCCCGCGCTTTCGGTCTATTCCGCGAGCAAGGGCGCCGTGGTGCTGCTGACCAAGAGCCTTGCGCTCAACCATGCGACGGAGAACATCCGCGTCAATTGCGTCTGCCCCGGCACGATCGATTCGCCGATGAACGACCGCGCCATCGCTTCGGCCGGCGACGCGACTGCGCAAAAGGCGCGCGCCGCCTATCAGATGGCGCGCCATCCGATGAATCGTTTCGGGCTGCCGCGGGAAGTGGCCGACGCCGTGCTATATCTCTTGAGCGACGCCGCGAGCTTCACCACCGCGGTCGCTCTGCCCGTCGATGGAGGCCGCGTTGCCTGACGCCAAACGTTTCGATGGTCAGGCCGCCATTGTCACCGGCGCCGCGCGCGGCATCGGCGAGGCAATCGCGGCGCGCTTCGCCGCCGAAGGCGCGAAGGTGCTGCTGGTCGACGCCCTGCCCTTGGTCGAGGAGACCGCCAAACGCCTGGGTCAGGCGGCGCTTGTCCAGAGCGTGACGGATCGCGACGCCGGCGCGCTGATCGCGAAGGCCGCGCTTGCGGCGTTCGGGCGCATCGACATTCTCGTCAACAATGCGGGGGTCGGCGGCTCGAAGCGGTTGATGGATTCCGACGACGCGCTGATTGATCGCATCATCGACACCAACCTGGCTTCGATGCTGCGCGTGACCCGCGCGATCGCGCCGCATCTGCCGAGGCCCGGCGGGCGCATCGTCAACACGTCATCCGTGTTTGGTCTGGTCGGCTATCCCGGCACGACGGCTTATGCGGCGGCGAAAGCCGGCGTCGCGCAGTTCACGCGCCAACTCGCCGGCGAGCTGGCGCCAGAGGGCGTCCGCGTCAACGCCGTCGCGCCCGGCGTGATCGAGACGGCGATGACTGAGGCGCGGCTGAAAGACCCGCTCTATCGTCAACTCCAGGTCGCCGGCACGCCGATGGAGCGCGTCGGCCAGCCTGCCGATGTCGCCGGCCCGGTAGCGTTCCTCGCCTCCGACGATGCGGCCTTCGTCACCGGCGTCGTCATTCCCGTCGACGGCGGTTTTCTCGCCGCGCGCCACGGCAAGGTTTGAGGCTTCCCAAGGAGAGACCCATGCACGACATGAGCGTAAGATGGCCGAACGGCGCGCGCTGCGCCGTGATGCTGACCTTCGACTTCGACGCGGAGACGTTATGGACCTCGCGCGACGCCGAGAACGCGCGCCGTCCCGGCATCCTCAGCCAGGGCCGCTATGGCGCGAAAGTCGGCGTGCCGAAAATCCTCGACACTTTGCGCGACGAGGGGATCAAGGGCACGTTCTTCGTGCCGGGCTGGACGGCCGAGAACCACGCCGATCGCGTCGAGATGATCGTCAAGGACGGCCACGAGGTCGCGCACCACTCCTATTCGCACAAATGGGTCTCCGACGATCCCGCCGCGGAGATCGAGGAGATGGAGAAGGGGCTCGAAGCCCTGAAGCGCTCGGTCGGCGTCGCGCCCAAGGGTTATCGCTCGCCGGCCGGCGAAGTGTCGGCGGGCCTGTTCAAGCTGCTGCAAAAGCACAACTTTCTCTACGACTCTTCGTTGATGGACGACATCAACCCTTACCGCCACACGCTTGAGGACGGGTCCAAGGGGCCGGTGGAACTGCCCTGGCACTGGAGCCTCGACGACGCGCCGCATGGGCTGTTCTCCATCAAGTCGCCGCGCCCGATCTTCCCGAACGAGCATCTGCTCGGCGTGTTCAAGGAGGAGTTCCGCGAGATCTATCGGTGGGGCGGCCTGTTCGACATCATCTTCCACCCCCAGGTCGGCGGCCGGCCGAGCCGTATCGCGCTGATCCGGGAGTTGATCGCCTTCATCCGCACGTTCCCCAATGTTTGGTTCGCCACCGGCGCGGAAGTCGCCGAGGCTTGGGTGCGCGAATACGAAGGCTGAGGCGAATATGAACTGATCAAGCCTCGAGGAGACAGAGATGCCGGGAACGGCGCTGGCCGAAGCGCGCCGACAGGTGCTCGACGTGGTGGCGGCGGCCGCCGCGCGCGACGAGCTTCTGTCCAAGAATCCGCCCGAGGTGATCTGGAACGGCTTTCAGGCCGACGGTTACGCGCTGAAGCCAGGCTCGGAGGCTGAAAACACGCTCGCCGCCGCGCACAAAGCCGTCTGGAACGCGCCGATGGGCGAGCGCTACAGCACCGCGGTCAACCATGCGCGCGTCTACGACCTCTATTACGGCATTCCGGCGCTGTGCTACGGCCCGACCGGCGGCGGGATGCACGGCTTCAACGAATGGGCGGACCTGCCGAGCGCCAAGCGCGCGACGCTGACGATCGCCGCCTTCATCGCCGACTGGCGCCAGCTTCGGCCGCTCGATGCCCGCTGAGCCGGCATGAGCGCGCAGGCGCCCGGCCTCTGGCGCAGCGCAGCGGTCACGCTGCTGTGTTTCGTCGCGCAGGCGCTGAGCTCCTTCATCGCGCTCAGCGTGCCGGTGCTTGCCCCCTCGCTTGCGACCGCGCATGGGCTCAGCGGGTCGCTTATCGGCTATTATCCGTTCTTCATGTATCTGGCGGCGCTGGCCGCGACGTTCGGGGCCGCTCGCTTCCTGCACGGCGTCGGGCCGATGAAAATGGCGCTCGCCAGCGTCGCCCTCAGCGCGCTCGGCCTGCCGGTGATGCTTGGCGGCGCGAGGGTTCTGCTGATCGTCGGCGCGCTGGTGATCGGCGCCGGATATGGACCGGTCGTGCCGACGACTTCACAGGTGCTCAGCGCCGGCGCCGACGCCCGTTACGCCAATCTGATCTTCTCGCTCAAACAGACCGGGGCGCCGCTCGGCGGCCTGCTCGCCGGCCTCGTCATTCCGCCGATGATCGCCGCCCTGTCGCTGCCGGGGGCGGTCACGACCTTGGTCGGCGTCACGCTCGTCGCCTGCCTGCTGCTCGCGCTCGCCGCGCCTTTCGCCGACCGCGGCGTACCGCGCAGCCTGACCCGGCCCCGGTTCTTCGAGCCGATTCTCGCGGTGCTGCGCGTGCCGACGCTTCGCCGCATGGTCGCGGCCTCGTTCACTTATTCCGGCATGCAGCTTTGCCTGGGCGCGTTCCTGCCGGTCTATCTGGTCGAGCGCGAGGGCCTGTCGCTTTCCGCCGCCGGCTGGGTGTTCGGCGTCAGCCAGGTCGGCACGATGGTCGGCAGGCTGGTCTACGGCTGGATCGCCGACCGCCTGCTTTCGCCGCTCGTCGTCGTCGTCGGCCTCGGCTTCGCCATGGCTCTGTCCGCGCTCGGCGTGGCGCTGTTCACCCCCGCCTGGCCGCTCGGCCTGATGGCGTTCGTCGCCTGCCTTTACGGCGCGACGGCGATGGGCTGGAACGGCGTGCTCTACGCCGAGGTGGCGCGTCAGGCCCCGGCCGGCCAATCCGGGCTCATGACCAGCGGCGCGGTGAGCATCAATTTCATCGGCGTCCTCGTCGGCCCGCTGCTGTTCTCCGCGACCATGGCGCTCAGCCACAGTTATGAAGCCGGCTTCGCCGCAATGGCCGCTTTCGTCACGCTCGGCGCCGCGATCGCTTCGATGAGCGGCGGTAGACAGGATGGCGCCGCGATATCACGCCCGGCGAAGGTTTAGAGCGGCCTCTTTCCGCGAGGCGCGGCGCGGGCTGGCGCCGTCGCCATCGCTCGCCTGGAAGGCCGGCGCCACGCCCTACTGGGCCGCCATTTCCGCAAAGAAGGCGCCGACGCGATCGAGGATCAGCTCTTTGTCGTTGTCGATCGTCGCGACGTGATAGGAATTGTTGAGCCAGAGCAGCCTTATGTCGTCGGAGTTGATCATCTCGACGACGTCCATCGCGTTCTTCGGCGGCACGACGTGATCCTCGCGCGAATGGATGACCAGCGACGGGCAGACGATGCGGCTCAGCATCCCGCGCGTCATCGAGATCAGCACGGTGACCTCGCGCAGGCAAGCGACCGGCGTCTCCTTGTAAGCGAGTTCGACCACGCCCGGCGCCTTAATGTCGGAGCCGATGCCGGGCAGGCGCTTGGGCGCCGGATTGATCGCCAGCGCGTCCGACAATGCTTCGCTCGACAGCCCCGCCGCGGCGGCGACCGGCGCGATAGCCGCGACTTCGTTGGGGAAGCGGGCCGCCAGGTTGAGCGTCAGCGTGCCGCCCATCGACAGGCCGGTGACGAACACCTTGCGCTTGCGCCGCACGAGATCGTGCAACGCGCGCTCGGCTTCGCCCAGCCAATCGAGATAGCCGGTCGTCTCCATGTCGTCGGGCGAGGTGCCGTGGCCCGGCAGGCGCGGCCCGACGACGGAGAAGCCAAACTTCTTGTGCAGCCCCTCGCCGAGAAAGCGCATGCTCTGCGTCGAGCCGGTGAAGCCGTGTACGACCAGCACGCCGACATCGTTGCCTTCGAACGCGAACGGCTCCGCGCCTTGCATGATCTCAACCATTGTCTTTTCTCCTCAGTGCGCGCGCTCTTGCCCGCGCGCGGCGTAGGCGATGGCGGCCAGGGCGACGACCGCGCCCTGCGCCATCTGTTTGCCCGGCTCGCCGAGACCGATGCTCGTCAGTAGATTGAAAGTGAACATCAGCATGAAGGCGGCGACGGCGGGCCCGAGCACGCCGCCCTTGCCCGAGCCGAAGCCGACGCCGCCGAGAATGACCGCCGCCAGCGAATTGAGCGCGAGATCGGCGCCGATGCTGAGGCTGCCGAAACCGACGAACCCGACCAGCAGAAACGCGCTGAGCACCGCGAAAACGCTCGAAAAGATATGCGCGACATAGATCGCCCGCACATAAGGGACGCCCGATGTCAGCGCCGCGCGCGGATTGGCGCCGATGGCGTCGACATAGCGCCCGAACACCGAAAGGCGCAGGAACAGCGCCATTGGGATCAGCGCGGCGATCCAGACGATGACCGTGACCGGCAGCATTCCGATCCGCGTCTGCCCGATATAGCGAAGTATGTCAGGAGAATCGCCCGGCGCGCGCAATTGACTGAAGGCGGTGACGACGCCGCTCAGAATGAGCACCATCGCCAGCGTCACAATCACCGAGGAGGCGCGCAGGCGCGTGATGAAGAAGGCGTTGATCGCGCCAATGGCGACGCCGAACATCAGGCAGATCCCGATCAGGACGGGCTCGGGGAACGGGAAATAGCCGCTCGTGAGGATATAGCTCACGACCAGCGCGACCCCGCCGAAGGAGAGATCGAGCGACAGAAGCCGGATGCACAGCGACTGCCCGATCACCGCCACGCCGAGCGGCGCCGCCTGTCGCAAGATCAGCAGCAGCAGGAACGGCTGCAACAGATTCGGCCGCGCCGCCGCGGCGAACAGCAGCAGCGCGGCCGTGCCGTAATAGGCGATCGGCAGCGCGCGCAGCGCGCCACCCAATCCCCGCGCCCAGCCGATGCCCGCCCTGTCCTCGTCCACCGCAGCGCCGCTCATATGCCGATCACCTTGCGACGCTGGAGGCTGATGGCGCCAAGCAGCAGAACGCCGGTCAAAGCCGCGCTGAAGAACGGCGAGACGCCAAGCAGGTTCATGCCGTTGGTGATGAGGCCGAGTGTGATCGTCCCCAAAACCGCGCCCGCGACGCTGCCGACGCCGCCGGAAAGCTGGACGCCGCCGAGCGCGATCGCCGTCACGGAATCGAGGCTGAACGGCTGTCCCATCGTCGGATCGCCCGAGGCGATGCGCCCGGTGAGATAGATTCCGGCGACGACGCCCGAAAGCGAGCACAGCACGTAGCAGGCAAGCCTCGGCCAGAAGGCCCGCACGCCGCTGAGCTCCGCGCTCTGCGCGTTGCCGCCGAGGGCGAATATGCGCAAGCCGAACCGAGTGAGATAGAGCAGCACGGAAGCGGCCGCGATCGCCGCGACGCACCAGAAGAATGCGGCGGGAAGCCCGAACGCCGTCGCCTTGGCCGCGAAGATGAGCGGCGCGGGAACCGTCCCGCCGGAGCCCGCGAGCCAGAGCAGCGACAGGCCCTGCAAGAAGGTCATCGACGCCAGCGTCATGATGAGCGGATGCACGCCGAAGCTGACGCCCAATCCATTCGCCAGCCCGATCACGACGCCGAGCGCCAGCGCCGCCGGCACGGCGAGCGAGGGGTCGAGGGAAACAATGACGACGCTCGTCAGGCTCACCACGGAGCCCACGGAGATATCGATGCCGCCGATGAGGGCGACGAGCAACTGGCCCAGCGCCACGATCAGCAGCGCGGTGATCTGATTGTTGATGTTTATGATATTCTGTAGCGAAATAAACTCGGGCGCAAAGACCGACAGCAACAGAAACATCGCCAGCGGCAGGCCGATCGCGACATATCCGAGGCCGGAACGGCCGAACCGCCGGGCGCTGTGGCTAGTCATGTCGAGGCCCCCTGCCCCGCCGCGCTCATCAGCGCGGGACGCATGAC
>Ga0078972_1017853_pt1 | contig 10044 bp, 2 predicted proteins | sample YelNatPaOPGAMG01_FD_67568 | JGI IMG/M metagenome (GOLD analysis project Ga0078972, IMG submission 67568) | Hot spring thermophilic microbial communities from Obsidian Pool, Yellowstone National Park, USA - OP-RAMG-01 (SPADES assembly) (version 2) | ecosystem: Environmental > Aquatic > Thermal...
ATTGATCCTAAATCAAAAATAGCGACAACTTGGGCATATTTAAAAAGTTAATAGTTATAGCTCCTTGGTATGTTATGAAAGAATATTCTTCATAAGACATAACATACCAAGAACTGAAAATGCCTGTAAAAGAATAATTCCATCAAACATTATGAATCAACATCCATTCCTCATCATTATCTATTCATTTACTTCAAGACTGTCCAACCTCATATCTGATTATCAGTAATTTTTCATATTCAACCTTTTTCTTAGTCTTGCGTTATGAAACTATGTGTGTTAATATGATTTCAGTATTTATATATAATCATATAATTAATTGATAGATAATTTTAGATTTTCCAATGATCGCAGTTTTAAGATCGCTTATATAACGGAGGGCTACCTCATGAGAATTTATTTATATATTACAGCCATTTTAATCTCATTATGTTGTCTGGTTGCTAATGTAGTTGCTCAAGAATGGTATCCTGTGGATGTAGGTTTTCAAACTTGGGATACCGAATTTAATGCTATTTATTTTACCGATGATAAAAATGGGTGGATAGTAGGCGATCAAGGGAAAATTATTCATACCAGCACAGGTATAAGTTGGAAAGATCAAAATAGCGGAGTTACAACTGACCTTTACGGCGTTTATTTTATTGATTCGCTTAATGGTTGGGCGGTAGGGAATTATGGAGTTATTCTTCGGACGACTGATGGCGGGCAAAATTGGCAATCTCAGCAGATCACAGCGACAGAAGCACTTTACGATGTTGAGTTTGTTACTAATCTTCGCGGTTGGATAGTCGGCTCTAATGGGACAATCCTATCAACAAATGACGGAGGACAAACGTGGGATAGTGAGAAATATTCCTCTGACGATCTCTATTCCGTCCATTTTTATAGCCCTGATAACGGCTGGGCAGTCGGTGAAAATGGGCTGATCTTATATTGGAACGGTAGCAAATGGAACAAGGAAAATAGCGGAACGGAACTCAATCTTTATGGCGTATATGCAGAAAGATATGATAATGTCTGGGCTGTTGGAGATAACGGGATTATACTTCATAAGTCTGGTTCAAGCTGGTTTTCCATAAGTGCAGAAGGCGTAAATATAAGGCTTCAGTCTATCTCATTTGCGAATAAGCAAAATGGTTGGATAGTCGGAGAATATGGCACAATACTTTCTACAAACGATTTTGGCAGTAGTTGGAGAAAATATTCCGCTTCTCCTGTAACGGGTCATCTAAACGGTCTATTCGTTATCAGCACAGAGAAGGCATGGGCAGTTGGCGATAATGGGGCAATTATTCAAACAGTTGATAGCGGAAAGACATGGGTAATTGCCCCTCCATTTGGGAATCTTCGTGATGTCTGTTTCGCGAAGACAAATCCATCAAAAGGCTGGATCGTCGGCGATAACGGCATTATATTATACACCGAGGACGGCGGGGCGAAATGGGTTGAACAATCAAGTCCGACATTAAAGACTTTATATAGTGTCTTTGCCTTAGATGACAACAATGTCTGGGCTGTCGGCGAGGGAAGCGTTATAATTAGGACTAAAAACGGAGTTGATTGGGAACTTGTCAATTCAAGTCCACAGGGAGTCGCTTTGCGATCCGTTTATTTCTCTGATACGAATAACGGTTGGGTTGTAGGAGACCTCGGAAATATACTATATTGGAACGGCTCCGTTTGGGCTTCTCGCAATTGGACTACTACAAAAAATCTATATGGAGTCCAGTTTATCGGAAATAGCATCGGCTATATAGTTGGAGATGGCGGACTTTTAATCTATACAAAAGATGGCGGGCTAAATTGGGAACGGATACCTACTAACACTGACAGGCTATTGACAAACCTCTGTTTTGTCACTGCTGACCTCGGTTGGATAGTTGGAGATGAAGGGATCATATTAAAAAAAGATAAAAATGACATCATAAGGCAAAACAGCGGAACAATAGTAACTCTATATGATGTTGATTTTGTGAATAATGCGGAAGGTTGGGTGGTTGGCGCTAATAGAACTTTGCTAAGCACAACAAGCGGAGGAAGTAACTGGAAAATAGGGACAATTCCTCATGCAAGAAGCACTATTTATGGAGTGGACTTTACAAGCAATAATTCAGCAATCGCTGTCGGCAGAACTGGCAATATCCTGAGATATACCGCTAACTTGCCACCTTTGAAGTTTGAACTACTCTCCCCTTATGGCGACATTCATACTTTAACTCCAACTTTTAAATGGAAAACCACAAGACGAGATATTACGCATACGATCTATATCAATAAAATTAGTAATCCATTTCAACCTCCGCTTCTCTATGTGATCCCTGTGGTATATGATACAAGCTATACACTGCCGAAAGAGATTCAGCTCAGTCCGGGAACTTACTATTGGGGAATAGAAGCAGCAGGCATACGCTCAAAGCCTGATGAGATACTTCGTTTTAACGCTTGGTCTTCAAAAGATATAGTGCTTGTATCACCTGTCGGTTATATAAAGGACACTAAACCAAAGTTTGAATGGCATTGGATAGAGAATGTGTCTTATATGATCTATATTGACACCGATCCTAATCCTTTTGATGGACAAGGCTTTGATGTCGGAAGATCAACTACTTACACAATTTCGGACATAGACCCTTGGAAGAGTCTGCCAGAAGGCATTTATAGCTGGGGCATTGTCGGAAATGATGATGGGAAATTGACAAAATCATCTGTTATGAACTTTGTCATTGATTTATCACCACCAACAGGCAAAATAGAGATAAATAATGGCGATAAAGCGACAAATTCACCAACCGTAACATTAAAACTATCAGCATCAGATTTAATTGCAGGAGGAAAGGCAAGTGGAGTCGGCGTTGTCCAATTCCGATTGAGTAATGATGGCTCAACATGGACAACACCAGAGACGTTTACGCCTGATACAATGACGAAAACTTGGGACCTACGATTATTCGGCGGTAATGATACTGATGGATTAAAAACTGTATTCGTCCAATACAAAGACGCACTTGATCATTGGTCTGATTCAATAAAAGCAAGCATATTCCTTGACAGAACACCGCCAACAGGGACGGTAGTAATAAACAATGGCGATGAAGTGACAGCATCTTTTGAGGTTACACTCACTCTATCTGCGACAGATACAGGCGTAGGCATGGACGGCGGAATAATGATCATAAGTAACGATGCGTCAACTTGGTCTGAACAACTGCCTTATGAGACAACGAGAAGGTGGGATTTACGTTATATCGGCGGAAATGAAAACGATGGCGTAAAAACCGTTTATGTCCAATATAGAGACCCCGCTGGAAACTGGACTACTCAGTCAATAACCGACACCATAAGGTTAGACAGAACAGGTCCAAGAGGAACGGTCACCATTAATAACGGAGCAGGAGAGACAAATTCGCTTATCGTGACATTGACTTTGTCCGCTACCGATGAAAGCGGAGTTAAAGAGATGATGTTTTCTAACGGTGGCGAGATATGGTCGCAACCTGAACCATATAAGACTACAAGAGAAAATTGGGATTTATCCCAATATGGCGGAAACAACAAAGATGGCTTAAAAAAGGTATTCGTCAGATTCATAGACAATGTCGGAAATCAATCCAAACCTGCAATAGAAGGCTCAATAAATTTCAAGTCAAAGGTAAGCATATCATCATTGATAATTTCCTCACCAAAAGCTGTCGGCAAGGTAAAAAATGGCGATACTGTCCAAGTAAGCGGAAAAACTGAGCCAAATATTGAGATAGTCTCAAAAACATTGATTGATGAAAACGGAAAACCAATTGATCTGGACTTATCAGGGATAACTTATGATAAAGCAACAGGACTTATAGGCGGTTCATTTACTCTTGGCGTTTTAACCGCTAAAACCATTCAGCTAAAAATAGTTGTGAAAGACATGCTCGGAAACCAAGCAGAAGGTCTATCAGAAAACACTTTAATAGTAGATAATACCCCACCATCCAATATAAGTATAAGCCTTGAACCTAAGGGAATAACTAACCAAAAAAATATCACGGTCAACTTGACCGCAACAGATGCAAAAGAGATGTTCGTCAGTGGCGATGTAAGCACGGTTTATGAGGTTGATAATGGACTGAGAAATTGGATACCATTTAGAAATGTCCTGAAAATAAGGGTCACAGATGGCGATGGTAATAAAATCGTCAGAGTAAAGTTCAGGGACGATTTAGGCAACGAGTCTGACGAGGTCAGCAGTAGCGTAACCCTTGATTCTACTCCTCCACAAGGCACTATATTGATAAATAACGGCGAAGACGCAAGCGCCAGCCTCATAGTTAATCTTAAACTTACTGCTACTGATCCATCAGGCGTAGTAAGCTATCAATTAAGCAATGACGGTCAAACTTGGTCACAAGAGTTCGCTTATCCAAAGGACGCTCAAAGTTATGATGTAAAAAGCTGGGATCTAAGGCTATTTGGCGGGACATCGGATGACGGATTGAGAAATGTCTATGTAAGATTTAAGGATACACCGGGCAACTGGTCTGGTCCTGTCTCAGATAGCATAAATATTGATGCAACTCCACCGAGTATCTCAATTCAACTCATCGGAAACAATAGAGAAGCTATGAAACCCGTCGTCGTAACTGCCATAATAAGAGACAACGTAAGCGTTAAGGAAGCATATCTCTATTACCGAAAGAAAGGGACAAGTGAATATACCGTAGTTCCAATGATAAAACTAACAGGCGATTATTACACCGCAGAAATCCCCGGAACACAAGTAACTCTTGAAGGAATTGAATATTATTTGCTTGCAAGTGATGGTAATTTAACCTCTACACATCCGATCAAAGATGCGCCATTAAGCCCAAATTATTTCACCGTCGTTGACACAACTCCACCAAATATTGATCACGATCCTATTACTGAAATTCCTGTCAAGACATCACCATTAATAGAGGCAAAGATCACCGATGCAGTTGGGATAGATCGTGTCAATTTGTATTACAAAGTTCAGGCAGACAAGAGTTACATAAAAGTTGAGATGAAGGCTGATACAAGCAATTTAACGTCCAGAGTCTATTCTGCTAATATACCCGCTTTTGATAAGCCTACTATTGTAGAGTATTACATAGAAGCCTTTGACGTTTCATCAAATATCCGCACAGCACCTGCCAATGGATCAAGACAGCCTTATGTTCTTATGTTTGTTGACACCGATCCACCAGTTATTTCACATACGCCGATACCCGATGGTCAAGAGGCAGGCAATCCTGTTTTGATAGGGGCAACGATAATAGATAACGTCGGCGTTGAAAATGTGATCTTCAAGTATAGTCCGCCGGGAAAATCAGAATTCATTGAAGTAAAAATGACAAAGGTCGGAGATTATTATAGCGTAGAAATACCCGGCAATATACTAATGCCCGGCACCGTTCAATATTCTATAAGGGCTTATGACGCCTCTCCACAATCTCCCGATGCTGAGGTAAAGTATTCGTTCACTGTTGTTGACACAACTCCGCCTTTGATTGAAGTCACATCAGCACCATCAAGAGAAGAGGTAAATAAGGACATCTCTGTCCAAGTTAAAGTTACTGACAACGTTAAAGTTGACATAGTTACTTTATATTACAAAGGTGTTACAGATACAAAGTTTACAAGCGTCGTTATGAAGGTTTCTGGCAACAGATATTCAGCAGGAATTCCTGCGCAAAAACGCACAGGCGAGGTTAGATATTATTTCCATGCCAAAGACACTCAAGGCAACTCCATAACATCGCCATCAGTTGATCCAGAGAACGCCTCATATAAAATAGAGATATTTGACTCATCTGCTCCGATAATAAAACATACCCCTATTATGACGACACAAGAAGCAGGGCTTGCAGTTACGATAACAGCAACTGTTACTGATGATGTTCAAGTTATGGATGTCGCTATACATTATAGACAGGCAGGACAAGAGAGTTTCAAGATCGCACCGATGATTGAGACTGCGACAAAATCGCTTTATAGTGGCACTATACCTGCAAATCAAGTCGCACCTACTGGCATAGAATATTACATAAAGGCAATGGATAATTCAGGCAATATGACAACTTATCCTGCGATAAACCCTGATAAAGTGCCTCTTTCCTTCCGAGTTGCAGATACTTTGCCACCTGAGATAAACTATGATCCATCAAAATTGGCAAAATTAGTTATAACAGACCCGATTACGGTTGTAACTGAGGTTACAGATAGAACAGGTATAAAGGAAGTAAACGTCTTTTATAGGTTTGAGGGGGCAAAGGACTTTATTTTATTGTCATGCAGAGATTTGGGAAATAACCGCTATTCAGTGACAATTCCATCGCCATTGGAGACAGGAAATGTCTATTACTATATTCAGGCGGAAGACAATTCGGGCAATAAGGTCACAAGCCCAAAAATAGACCCGACTAAACAGCCTTATATCGCCTATGTATATGATCCGTTTCCACCATTGCCTCCGACAAGGTTGATCGCTATCCCTATGCCCGGCGGAAAAGTTAAACTGACATGGGAAAAATCACCATCCATAGATGTTTTTAGATATAACATCTATACAGATAACGGAAGCGGGACTATTGATTATTCTAAGATTTTTGACTTTGTTGATGCAAACAGGAATTCATGGGACTCATCATCATTGGGAGAGGGAATATATAAATTCTCAGTCCGAGCGATTGATAGATCGGGCAATGAGGAGACCAATACAGTTATTGTCATCGTTGAAGCTGATTCAGTGAAGCCAGAGCGACCGACTGATGTTAAAGCGACAGCTATATCAGGCGGAAGAATAGAACTGACATGGAGATTGTCCACATCCAGAGATGCTACTGTATATAATATATACTGGGATAACTCACAGGCAAATATAGACTATTCATCACCGATAGCACGTGTCAATGACCCCGGCACAAAATGGGTCTCTGATAAGTTAAGAGATGGCATTATATATAGGTTTGTTGTCAGATGTCAGGATAAAGCAGGGAACGAAGATGATAATACAAACGTGGTCAGTGCAAGAGCAGATGCAGGTCCGCCAAGTGCAGTCACAAATCTGACAAGTTCTACTCATAAGATAGATGTATGGTCAAATCAACCGAAAGTATCTGTTAGCTGGTCGCCATCTATTGATGTGATAAGCGGACTTGATGGATATTCTATAAGTTGGGACGTAGGCGAAAGGACTTTGCCTGACGAGGTAAAAGATATAGGCGATATAAATCAATTAACTTATGACGCGACAGACCTATTAAAAACTGGCACTGCAAGGATATATTTCCATATCCGACCAGTTGATAAAGTTGGTAATTGGAGCGAATCAGCATCACATTTAGGTCCGTTTTTAATTGACATTCAAGCACCTCAGCCACCAAGTAACCTTATTGCAATATCACAGCCCGGCGGAAAGATAAAGCTAAATTGGAAGGCATCTGAATCAAATGATGTAAGCAAATATAATATATACTGGGACAACAGCACAGGTTCAGTTGATTATTCTAAACCTCTTGCAACAATTGCGGGAACTGGATCGGCAAGTTATGAATGGACTTCGTCTGCATTGACTAACGGAAAAACTTATAACTTCGTTGTCAGAGCAGAAGATCAGGCAACTAATGAAGAGAAAAACTCCAAAATTGTTTCAGCTATCGCAGATGATCAGCCTCCAACGATAATCCATAAGCCGATACAGGCATTGTTAGAGCAAGAAATTATGAGTGTTGATATAATAGCGACAGTTGATGACTCAGGCGGAGTTGATCTTGTAAAACTCTATTATCGTAAACATGGCGACAGCAAATACATGGAAACTGAAATGTCAAAAGAACCTGCAAACGTTTATAGAGGTCAAATACCTTCTTCCATATTATCATCAGTGGGCATAGATTATTACATATCAGCGACAGATAAAGCAGGTAATATGGCATCTAATACAGTTACAACTATATCAGTAGTCAGATCATTGCAGATGCCGATTGATCCTACAAAAGAAAGTGAGATTTTATTAGGTGACGGTTCATCAGTATATTTGCCCGCAGGTGCAGTGCCATCAGGGACAAATATAAACATAACTATCCCAAGCATCGTTCCAGACCCACAGGCAGGTCTAAAAAGACATATAATTTCCAGAGAATTTAGCTTGGATAAGGATTTATTGAAGCCGATAAATGTTACTTTACGATATAGCGATGCAAAGATCATCGGTGAAGATGAATCAAAACTTGCTATGTATCTTTGGGACGGTCAGAGATGGAATCATCTTGCCAATGTGAACGCAAAAGACAATTCCGCGACAATAGCAACGATGAAAACTGGCATATTTAGTATAATTGGTGACTATGATCCGCCTGTCATTAAAGATTTTTCGCCAAAAGGATATGCTGAGCCTGATTCGTTGATAATAGCGAAGGTAGAAGAAAACGGTAGCGGTATTGATATTAAAAAGATTGAGGTCATATTAAACGGTGCAAAGATTGACGTTCCTGATTCTGCGTTCAAAGATAATGTCCTATCATTAGCACCGCCGAAAAAATTTGATCTTGGGCATTATTCACTTCAAATCTCAGTGAAAGACAAGGTTGGAAATCAAGCCAGCGTGTCATCTACATTTGACGTCACAGGAAAACTGACGATGATCAACGTCTATTGTTATCCTAACCCATTTGATCCGAAGATAGGAGCTAACTTTGCATACACATTGACCGAATCTGCGGATACTGTGACGATACGGATATTTGGTATGGATGGAAGGTTGGTAAAAAAGATAGATGGGACGACAAATTTAGGCGAAAATATTGTCAAGTGGGATTGCATAGATGAAGCTGGCGAGCAGATTTTAAACAGCGTCTATATCTGTCAAATTGAGGCGAAAAGCCCAAAGGTAACAGTAGTCCAAACTATCAGAATTGCAGGGTGGGAATAATTCTGAAAAGACAATTGAAGAGGAAATCAAAATGAATAAAAAGACGATCTATGTTTCAAAACTTGGCGACGATTCAGACGGGTCGTCATGGCCTAAGGCTTTCAGGACAATACAAAAGGCACTTGATGCGATCCCAGATGATAAGGGAGGACATCGTATAATTGTCCGTCCTGATACATATATGGAATCTATGCTTTCAACACCGTTCAAAGGAGCGCCTAATGCTTATAACGAATTAATCGGCGATGTTGACGGTCTATACGGCTCTGGCACTGTTGGATACGTGATCATAGATTCAAGCGATCCTGCTAAAGGATTTAAAAGCTATGATAATACCTAGCACTCTAACCTCCTCTCTACCCCACTCCCAGCCATAAATTTCAAAACAGTCCAGAGTTTAACAACCCTTCACTCATTATCCATGCCCAGCAATAAACAGCTCTAAAAGCCAATGAACTTTACCCTCCCCTATATAACTTTGGGTGATTCGTTTTATGATGATCTTAAGGAATCGTGTAGAAGCCACATGATGTTGAGCTCTAGAGACGCACATGAATCTACGGTTTCAGGGTTTCTGGCTGGGAAATTGAAATAATGTGATGACAATTCATGGACAAACAATATTTTTGTGTACAGGGTAGTTATTTCTGGGTTCTTTTCAAGAAATTAATATAACTTGGGTGTCGTCTTCGCTTAGCTTGAAAAGTCTTAGATATGTGCCCCAAATCAAAACATTTCTAATTATATCATTGTTTATTCGTTTATAGTGTTTTTCAACTATTTGTATGAATTCGTCTATAGGTATTGATTTTCTTCTCTTCAAAGCCTCATATATTTCATGAAGAGGTTCTATCCTATTTTTCAACACAATTTCTCTAAGCAATGTCCTCAACTTTTTCGGGTTTGCTTCTGCAATCATTTTCCCTGCATTAGTTATCCTAAGGTATCCATTTTCATACTTAACGAAACCCAGAAGCTCTGCCATATCTATAACTTTCGGAAGAAGTTCTATAGATTCTTCTACTATATCTCCAATATGCATGGGGTCAGCTTGCCCGCCTAGGCTGTGGAGAGCTTCTATAAAGCCAATGACATGGTCAGGCAAAATATCG
>Ga0078972_1017856_pt1 | contig 10043 bp, 14 predicted proteins | sample YelNatPaOPGAMG01_FD_67568 | JGI IMG/M metagenome (GOLD analysis project Ga0078972, IMG submission 67568) | Hot spring thermophilic microbial communities from Obsidian Pool, Yellowstone National Park, USA - OP-RAMG-01 (SPADES assembly) (version 2) | ecosystem: Environmental > Aquatic > Thermal...
GAAAAGTATTTCAAGGCAAATATACGAAATATTTTTTAAAATGTTACAAAAAAATAAAAATATTTTTATTATAATAATATGGTATAAAAAAAATATTTCACTAAGATAAAAAAATTTGTAATATGTTGTAACAAATTAAATTTAATTTCGTATAATTGCAAAAAAATTAAATTATATGAAAGTATATACAATTAAATTTTATTTTTACGGAACTGATGTGATTGTTCCTTTTAATTATGGGAGTGAACTATTATCCTTCTTGCATAGAAAGATACTTGGTGAAAATAATTCTTATCATGATTCAATGAGTTTATATTCAATCAGTCCGCTTTTTGGTAGTAAAACATTAAAAAACGGTTTGCTATTTAAAAAGGGTGCTATTTGGTTAATAAGAACACCGAGCATTGATGTGTTTAAAAATTTTTATTTAAAAGCCAAAAATAGAATCGGAAGTGAATTTATTAATGGCTTTACATTAAAAAATGTTGAATTTTACATTACAAATTTTGAAAAGATAAGTGAACTTACCATTGGTGTTTCACCAATATTTTTAGGTCAAAATATTAATTCTAATAATCGAGACCATATAACATATTTGCATGGTATTGAAACTACATCTGCACTTATGAAAAACACATTAATTGGCAAAGCAAAAAAGCTTGGTTATAATTTAAATGAAAACGAATTCAACATTGAATTTGATTTAACTCGTCCAATAAAAACAAAAAGAATTCTAATTGATAATGTTTCTAATATTGCAACGCAAGGTAATGTTAAAATAACAGGTAATCCCGATATTATTGGTTTATGTTATGGTTTGGGAATTGGTCGTTCAACTGGTTGTGGTTTTGGATTTGTATATAACGTTCATGATAACGATAATTTATAATAGATAATATACTTTCATAATAATATTTTATAATGGATAATACATTCATAAAAATTGGAAAAGTAGTAAAAAAAGAAGATTGGTCGAGAATTAAGTATCACCCAATGGTTTTTGAAGAACGTCTTGTTGATAAAAAGAAAGACGGAAAAGTTGTGCCAATTGAAAATATTGCTATTAATGAATTAATCGTAGATATTGATAATAATAAAATAATTTGCGAATCAACCGATGCAATTTATGAAAAAGTCAATGTTATTCGTTTTGCGTTAGGTTATGGTGATAAATCTCCCGATTATTTAATTGGTAGCTGTGTTATAAAAAAAGAAAAAATATTAAGACAATTATCATATGATAATTTTGAGAAAAAATTTAATCAAATATATTCAAAAGTTTTTACTGAAAATTCAATCATTTATAAATATAGACAGGTATTAAATAGTCACATGAATTTAATTTCTGATTTAATTTCTCCACAAATTAATAATGATAAAATTGCCAAGATTGCCTTAATAATAAAAATTACTTATAATGGCGAAACTAAATCAGCAGAAAAATATATTAAATGTCTGGATGAAATAGATGAAATTTTTCTTTCGGCAAACTATGATAAAAAAAGAGGATATACATTTTATAAGGCGTTTTATAGCATGTTTAATTATGAAAAATATTATAAAAAAAATATGCATACTATGTATGACGACTCAATACCTTATTATAGTAAAGACGATTTTCTTTCATTATATTATGCAAGAAAAATATATAACGAAATAAGTTTCAGAATAAATAATGTATACTCAATATCAATATTTCCCAATTTTGATAATTTAAATATTGAGGAAATTGAAAAACTTATGTTTAAAAACATAAATGATGCTTTTAATTTCAATAAAATATGTGATGAAGTTGAAAATATCATTAATCAAAAAGTAAACATTAATCCCAAAGAAAAACTTATTATTCCAATTTTACTTAAATTTGATGTCTATTATAGATATAATTTAGGAAATGCTGGAAATCAAAATATGCTTCGTCTTTCTGGTATTCGTTATTGCCAATTACTTAAAATCAGAGATTATATAAATAATAATAAATATTATTCATTAATTCAGAAAAATGATAATGAAGATAAAAGAAAAAAGTCATTCTATCACATACTTACTGATTTATATCAGGATTATAATGGTAATTCAGATAAATATATGAAAATTATCATTCATACACTTGAAAATATATATCAGGAAAAATATACGGTACCAGAAGAAGCAATTTTTTGTTTACTTAATAGGTCAGAACATCTTATCAGAATAAATAAAATTGATGAATTTAAAAATACTTGGAATTATTTGTTTAATATATTTAAATTTTTAAAAACCATGGAAAATCCAAATTTTGTTTCAGAACTTACATCAAATCCTTCTTATCAACTCGGTGTTGAACTTGCCAAATTTGAGGCTGAATGGAAAAAAGAGAGAGAAAATTTAAAGAAAACCATTCAACGATTTGGGGGAAATATTAGTAGAATTGTTTTTTCCATCGAAAACATTCAAGAATATTATCAAAATCTTGTTGAACGAATGATACGAAATAAAATAGAATATTACGAACATAATGATTTATTGTACCTTCTTAATACAATAAAAAATAGCGATTTTGATGTAAAAGCATTTACTATGGGTTATTATACTCAAAAAAATCTACACCTACATGCCAAAAAAGATAAATCTGAAACACAAACAACCGAAAATAATAACTCCGAAACAGTAAACAATCATAATAATGAAAATAATATGATAGATAATTTATAATTCTTTAAAAAAATTGTAACAAATTTAAATATAATTCGTATAAATAAACAAATTAAAAATTTAATACCATGAATAATAAAAGTATTTATTTGATTTATGAAACAATTAATTGTACTCCTAATGGCGACCCCGACAATGGCGAACAGAGATATAATGAAATCAGTAAAAGAGCAGTAGTATCTGATTTACGTATTAAACGTTTTGGTCGTGATTTTCTTCATAATATCGGTTCAGAAGTCTTCTATTATTATGATAAAGAAACTATCATTACTGAAAATAAGGATAAAGTAACTGGAAGTGCTGCAAGATTTCGAGCATTTTGCGAAAAAAATGGCATTCAGCTAAATGAAAAAAGGGGCAAAAAGGTTCAAAAAAAGAATGATGAAACCGAATCCAGCGAAAATCCCAATAATAATGCTATTCTCGCTAAAGAAATACTTCTTAAATATTTTCTCGATGTCCGAATTTTCGGTGGGATATTGACACATGAATCATTTCCTGTACATATTACTGGTGCATTACAATTTGATGCCGAAAATGAAAGCATTAATGAAGTTATATACGGTAAAAATTTAATGAACAGAGGTATAACAACAGTATTTCCATCAGCATTAGATAAAACCACGGGAAGCATTGGAAGAGATTCCTATTTGAGATATGGTATATTTAACATCAAAGGTCGTTTTAGTGCAAGCGTTGCAAAAGAAAATAACGCAACCGAAAACGATTTAAATATTATGCTTTCAGCAATCTGGTTGGGAATGGAAAATATTAACACTCGCAGCAAATACGGTCATACGCCAATTACTTTTATCGTTATTGACCATCCAACAAAAGAAACAGAAAATGGCTATTTGGGTTTAATGCTTGATAAAACATTTTCTCCAATGATTATTAAACCTAATGACGGTAATCTTTCAAATATTTACAGCAGAAATGATTACGAATTTGATTTCACACCATTAAAAAATATTGCCAGAAACGAAAACGTATGTGGTATTACCATTTATTGCACCAACGATAACTTTATTGCAAAACATTTTTCAGATATTCCTTCAAAATATTCAATACTTAATCCCTTGGATGTTTTAGCAAACTTTATTAAATAATAACTAAATCATGAATAATGTTATATTATTTAATATAAAAAGTGCTTTGGGGAGCTTCCAAAGACCCCAAAGCAATAACAATTCAAGCACCTTTTATATTATGCCTAAATCAACACTAATCGGCATAATCTGTGGCGTAATCGGCTTGAATAGGGAATTCATGAAAGAAAATAACTTGTATAAAATCCTTACCGAAAAACTATTATATTCAATCAGACTTTGTTCCCCATTCCAAATTAAAACATGGAGTGAATATAAATATAATCATGGTAATGTTGATAAACCAAATCAAGCAAATTATACACCAGCTAAATTTGAAAGACTTGTAAATGTAAATTATAATGTTTATCTTATGTACGATGATAACGATAATGATTTAAATTTATTATTATCAAATTTTATCAGAAATATCAAAGCAAATGAATTTATATTCCCACCATATATGGGTATGTCAAATTTTTTGGCTGAAATCAAATACTTAGATGAATTTAAACCTAAAAACTATAATGGTAAATTTATTACGCATAATATATGTACTAACATTGTTTTAAACGAATCTCAACCATTCATAAACATTAGAACCGATGATATTCCAACTCGTAATATTTCATATCTTGCTTATGATTCCAATAGTTATAAAACAATTTATTTTCACGATAATTGCGGTACAATTGAAGCAGAAGGTAATTATTTTTTAATTGGTAATGACGCTGTTGAATTTATTTAATTATCAAAAAAACTTGCAACATTAAATAATTAATATATTTCCTTTTAGTGAACTTAATTAATTATTTAATAAGATTATCATTAAAATTTCTCATTTTTTCATTTACGATATGGATATAATCATGATGAATTTTTTCTTTGTTTATATATCCATATATGACTTGATTTGCTGCATCCTTTTCTTCCGGTGTATTAAATAATTTCATATGTTTCATAGCAAAAGAATATTGAACTTCTGTCGGAATATAATATCCACCAGCTGAATTGTAATCAAATTTACTACTTGCACGTCTTTTTGCCGCCTTTTCTTCTTTTGCTTTCTCATAAGCAGCTCTTTGTTCAGGATCTTGCATTCGTAGCGCAAATTCTCTTCTTTGACTTGCGGATGGTCTCCATCTATATGCTTCTGTTACATCATACGTCAGTTTACGTAGTTCTTCTTGAATAATTTTACTTATATTCATAATATTTTTTTTTATAAATACTTAAATATTTTTAGTTTTTCATTGGTTTTAAAAAAGTGCGAGATTTTTGAAGATGTTCTTTTTTTTGCAGAAAGGGTGCATAAACTGTGGCATGACTCTCATCAATCAATATGCATAGCATCTTTTCGTAAAGGTATTAGAATGAACCCAAGTATTGCATTAGAAAATATTAATGTCTTTTTGTCATTATCTTTTTTATTCTTACTGCCATTTTGTCTTTTTTATGAGCAATTTTACTGTCCTGGTGGCATAAAAATCAACCGGAATGAAATTTGAAAATCCTGCTCCGAAAAATTAATGTTAAACCTTTAAAAATTTACAACTATGAGCATCGTTCCTTTTCGTCCCGATAGCAATAATGCTATCAGGAATAATTTCCGCACTCTGTCGGATATAATTGATTCGTTTTTCAACAGTCCGTTTCTACCCGAATTCAATCCGGGTTACCGACCTCTAATGAATGTGCTGGAAACCGATTCGGAATACCAGCTGGAACTCAGTGCACCAGGCTTTGACAAAAAAGACATTTCATTGTCGATTGAAGATCAAGTACTTGTTATTAAAGGTCAGCACAAAGAAGAAAAAACAGAAAATTCAGTTTACCACCGTAGAGAGTTTTCTGCAAGTGAATTTTCTCGCTTCTTTGAACTGAGCGATGACATTGATACCGAAAAGATCAAAGCCACTCATGAAAACGGCGTTCTGAAGATATGGCTTCCTAAAAAGCCGGAAGCAGTGAAAAAGGCTTCAAGGGAAATCCATATCAACTAAAATTCCGAAAAAAGAGTATTCTGGAAAACTTTTGACTGGCAGGAGGAAAAACGACAGTTTTTTTCCCTGCCTTTTTTTACGTAAATTTGCTACTTACATATTCGTCTGTCGGTTCTTCTACAACAAATAAAGTCGGTGCGTCTGCAATTAGTTTTACTCTTTTTCTTGCGATTTCGCAGTATTCATGGCTTATGTCAATACCAATATATTGCCTGCCCAATTCGCAAGCTACTCTTGGGGTTGTTCCACTCCCACACATCGGGTCTAATACAATATCACCTTGATTTGTCCAAGATGTGATATGATCTCTCACAAGTTGGCAAGGGAAAGGTGCAGGATGTCCTTTGGCTTCTTGGTCTTCATCTTTTTTACCAACTACATATTCCCAAATGTTGCCCTTTATCTTTTTGTCTTTTACTGGTTTGGCAAGTTTCTCTCTTGTCTGCTCGTTTTTAGAGAAGTTTTTGTAAGTTGTTCCATTGAGTTCTAAACCTGCGTGCGTACAGTCAACCATAATTGGGTTATGAGTTTTTACAGCACCTTTGCTGAAAACAAACATATACTCGAACTCGTTAGTGTAACGCTTGCGGTAAATCTGCGGAATAGGATTTCTCTTGCGAAAAATCATGGTATCGTGCAGATTAAATCCTATTTCTTTGAAGTAAAGAGCTTGCTTAAAACTTGTTCCTGTTTCGCTTCCATCAATTGTTGCATCAGCAACAACCCATACCACAACACCGCCCAGTTTTGTAATGCGATAAAGTTGTTGTGCGATTTCTTCAAATGGGAAAACGTATCCCTTGTAGTTTCTCAAATTGTCATATGGTGGTGAAGTAACCGTAAGGTCTATTACATTGTCGTCAAACTGTCGCATTACTTCTACACAGTTACCTTCGATTATTTTATTTATAAAATTTTCCATTGTCTTTTATTTAAATGTAAATAGTCCGTTGTCAGAAATTGCACTAATAGTTTTAATTCTGCTTTCAATCTTGTGAACTTTAAAGTCTTTTTGATTTTTTGCTGTCCTTCTTATTTGCAAAGATTGTTCATTTAAAAATATATGTGAGTATTCAATTTAAATGATAGTATTTTACTTCATAAAATTGTTAGGTACTTGAAAATTCAAGCAATATTGATGAAATGTATTAGTAACAAATGATGTAAGTAAGTTGAATTTATTGTTCATTTTTTTGACATAAATATTATAGTGTGGCAAAGATACTATAAAAATTAGAAAAACTACAAATGTTTTGCGTATTTGAAAAGTGCTATTTGTAGGATGTTAAATTTTAATACAAATATTTTTGTGTCATTTCTTATATACGCTGTTACCTGCTGGTGCAATTTATTTTGCGGGATTTTAATTTGAAAACGAATAGAACTTTTAAAAAGTTTCAGAATATTTATAGGTAAAGTAAAACATTATGAGCAAGGAAATAAGGCAAATGATTGATAAAATAAAATCACTTAAACATTTTGTGAATGAAAATGTTGTAGATAAAAAGTTTGTGGTTAAGAATAACAAGTTTGAATTATTAATTGATAATATTTTAGTTGCAGAAGCAAAATTCAATATTGAAACAGAAGATGAATTTTTTAATGAAAAATATGTATCAATTTATGATTTAGAAACTTTTGAACAATTTAGAGGGAAGGGATACGCAAAACTTTTACTTGAAGAAATATTTAACTATGTAAAAAATACATTAAAATTGAATATAATAACATTAATTGTTTATAAAGATAATTATAAAGCACTTAATTTATATTTTAACAGTGGATTTGAAATCTTTATGGAATATGAAGATAGCTATTCATTAGTAAAAAAACTTTAATCGAAGCACTTTCATAGCATTGCATATAACGGATAGGTATATGAGCAGGTTTACCTTGCAGAATGTTTCAAATTACTCACAAACTTAATGGTAAACTTGCTTATATACCTTGTTATAACCACTATGGTAATCTAAGAAAATAACTAAAAATTAAAATGCCTTTTGAAGCAGTTGAGAAATGGTTTGAATTTAATCTGAAAATTTTTAAAGAAAATCCATTGCAGTTTAAAAATAAAGTTTTATCTTTACGCAATTTTAATAAAGGTTGTTATGTACAACCTTATGAAACATATTAAGTAATAATTTAGAACCTTGCGGTGTAAAGGCGAACCGTATATACATATGGCAAATACACAAAATTTTGCAAAGCAGGAATTGGATATTCTTGCAGCAACAGAACCCGATGCGATTGTAATACCTTTTGCAAAGGAAATTTTAGCCTTATGTGAAGCATTTAATAATAGTGGACAAAGTGGTGGGTCTGCACCATATACCGCTTCGGTAATAGCGGAAACGGTTAAAAAACTTATGTTACAAGAGCCTATTTGTGATGTAACAGGACACGAAAAAGAATGGGTAGATGTAAGCGAAAATGGCGGAGGGGGTTCTACCTTGTATCAAAATAACAGATGCAGTGCTTTGTTTAAAGATGGTATTGAAGGAAAAGCATACTACCTCAATGCTATTGCTTGGAAAGATAATAAAGACGTGTTTACTGGAGAGGTTTATATTGATAATAAAAGTTTTGAGTTAATTGGAAGTAGACAATTTGTGAAATTTCCATTTAAACCTAAAATATTTTATATTGACGTAGTTCGTATTCCGATTACCAAAGAAGAAGCAGAGAGAAGAAATGTATACTTTATCGAAGATAAAAATAACAAATGTTATTATTACATTTTAAAAGATCCGAAACAATTAAATAAGGTTTTCGAATACTATGATAGAATGTAATTTACCCAGTTATGTTGTTTGGTAGTTTGAATAAAATTGGTTATATTTGTTGTTATAATTGAGTTAATTTGATTTTTTTACAATAAAAAAATAAAAACAATGGAAAAGAAAGAAGCATTAGAAAAAACATTAGGTATGGATTATACACAATTAGTACCTTCGACAACAATGAAAAGTGAATTGTTTTTACTTACTAATGATGAGTTTGAACAATTGTACGAACACATTAAAGGTAGTAAATATAGAATGGAAGAAGAAGGTTGGGACACAATCATCGTTTGTAATACAATATTTAAAAAATCAAATTAATTGAATATAACGTTTATATATAAAAATCGTTGCGATATGAACACAGAACTATTTGGAGAACTCCACGAACAAGAAGAATACGGATTATTTGGTAAAGAGCACGAACGCCAGCAATGTTTTCTATATCGTGTTAGCAACCGTGCTTTATGGCGGATAGAACCGTATTATGACGGTATAAGCACCGAAGTAACAACATATATAGTAGTTGACCAAAATGGAACATTACAATACATAGGAGATAGAAAGCAATGTGAATACTTTATCCAGCATGGTTGCTAACGTTTTGCGTATATGAAAAGTGGCACTTGTAGAATGTTGAAATTTAGTACAAATGTTTCTGTGCCATTTCTTATATATGCTGTTAGGTACAGTTCTTTATTATTAACAAAAAAAATAAATATATGAGTCACGTAAGAGTAAAAACAGAATATCAAATTCAAGGGGCATACGGTTCAATTGAAAAAAGAACATTATATGCGCACCACAATAATAGTTGCGATGTTGTAACATTTTTTGATGAAGATGGAACATATCTATTTTCAGTTCAAGATACTATGGATAACAATTTAATGGATGCAATAAATAGATTATATGCACCACATAAGAACGCATCTGGTGAATTAATCGAGAATGTTCAATTTATGGATGCTGATGATATGTCGAAGTGCGGTCTTTAGAATTGCACCTAACGGTTACAGATATATATATTTTTTTTTTTAATTGAAACACAAAACTTAAATAATATAAATAAAGATAGTAAAAAGAACAAAAGTAAAAAGTCAGATAAAAAATTACATAAATCTGATGTTATAACCAGTAGTATTAAACCACTAACGTTGGTTAAATGGGATTATGAGAGTTTACTTGAAAATTGGAGAAAAAATAATCCAAACCCATATAAGGATATGACATTTATATATTTCGGTGAAGTTAATGGAATGAAAGGACATTCTTTTCTCCAATGTATGAAAACAGGTAAACCTTTCATATTACACACAGATGAATTACTACCTTTAACCGAAGACGAACTTTAACTATTGATTATAACGGATACAAATATAAAATATTTTTTAGTAAAAAGTTTCAATTTTATTTTGTGGTTTAAAAATAATTGCTTATATTTGTTGCTATAAAAAAAGTTAGAAAAAAAACTTTAG
>Ga0078972_1017857_pt1 | contig 10043 bp, 8 predicted proteins | sample YelNatPaOPGAMG01_FD_67568 | JGI IMG/M metagenome (GOLD analysis project Ga0078972, IMG submission 67568) | Hot spring thermophilic microbial communities from Obsidian Pool, Yellowstone National Park, USA - OP-RAMG-01 (SPADES assembly) (version 2) | ecosystem: Environmental > Aquatic > Thermal...
GGACCCGTTCTGGTGACTCGGATCCTGGTCCTCTGCCGTTGTCGTCGAGGTGCAGCTCCTGCACACGCTCCGCAACTTGAGACGCTGCCATAGATAGTGCCTTTGAACAAAGATGCTCTAGTCGAACAGTCAAAATGAGATTCCCGAGCGCTATCCGTACGAGCGCTGCTCTGTGGTCCGACCACGTTCTCTTCCTTCGCTGCACGGAAGAGTGTCCGGGTACGATGCGAAGCGAGGAATGCTTAAACTTCTAAGCACGGAATTTTCGTCTATTGTAAATAGAAGAGTATTTTAGAGAGCTACAATTGCGAGGTGTAGTCCGGGTTTGAACGCAAAAGCACCGCTCACAGGTGATGCCCTGAGCGAGCCAGCAAGCTCTGATGCGAGCGTCTTCTTGTTGCTCGGGTCCTCAAAGCCTTGTACTACACTAAGCCTACGTACCAAGCAGTTAGTTCTCTACCTGGAGTTCCACAGCAGCGCGAAGCGCTAACAAGACCCTGCCGGACAAGAAAGTCGCCTTAATAGGTCGCTGGACAAAGGTTGTCGCCGTGGCGAGGCCGCGCGGGTACGCACTCCAACTCCCAACAAAAGCTTTTGTGCCAGTCTCTGTTCAACGGCTGTGTTGCTGCGCTTAAGCCCTAACAGGGATCACTGACTCGTGATCCTGGGTAGACTCCGTTCAAGACGTACCTTGCCGTGGGGTATGTTTGTGGGACTCCTCACAAGACGCAATCTACGACCCTTGCAGTCACTCGCCCGGAAACAAAGCCAGTTGGACACGTTTCGGAGCCGCATGTCTTATTCGACTTTCTCTGGAGTGCCTGAGGCACCAAAGGACCCCATCTTAGGTCTGAATGAGCTTTTCCGTGAGGACCCTTCACCCCTTAAAGTAAATCTGGGCGTCGGTGCGTACCGCACGGAAGAGAACAGGCCATACGTGCTCGGTGTTGTGAAACGAGTCGAACAAGAACTAGCAAATAATCCGAATACCCTGCACGAGTATTTGCCGATCGAAGGCTTACCTGAATTTCGCTCCCTGTCAGCTCGCCTCGTATTTGGGGAGCGCTCACCGGCGCTCAAAGAGCAGCGAGTTGTCTCGCTACAAAGCCTGTCGGGAACAGGCTCGCTTCGCCTGGTCGCAGAGTTCCTCAGCAAGTTTTACCAGCGCGGCGCAGTCTGTTATCTGCCGCGCCCGACCTGGGGGAACCACTGGAACATATTCCCAGCGGCGGGCATAAAGTGCCGCGAGTACCGGTATTACTCAGACGAGACCCATGAGGTCGACATCATCGGTCTCCTGGACGACCTAACTGCTGCACCGTCGGGCTCAATCGTGCTCCTTCACGCGTGTGCACATAATCCGACGGGAGCAGACCCTTCCATGACACAGTGGCAAGAGATCTTGGACGTCATCCGAAAGAAACAACATTTTCCGTTATTTGACTGCGCTTACCAAGGCTTCGCCTCGGGCTCTTTTGAGCGCGATGCGGCAGCTGTTCGCTTGTTTGAACGCGCTACAGTACCGGCTTCCGAAGCGGATGGTGCCAGAGAGCGACCCATGGAGATGGCGGTGACGCAGTCGTTTGCGAAAAATATGGGACTTTACGGAGAGCGCGTCGGCGCAGCTCATATTGTCTGTGCTGCTCCGGCAGTAACGCAAGCGGTGCTCAGCCAAATGAAGCAGATAGCGCGCGGGCTCTATTCGAGTCCACCGGCACATGGTGCGACGATAGCAGCGAGAATTCTGAAAGATCGTGCGCTTTTTGCGGAATGGGAAACCGAAGTGCATGTGATGAGTAGTCGTATTCTACGCATGCGTCGTGAGCTCTTTGAGGCGCTGCATGAAAACAAAACGCCCGGAAATTGGGAGCATATTCTCTCCCAAATCGGCATGTTCAGTTTCCTGGGGCTGAGCGCGGAACAATGCCTTTATCTCCGGGAAAAGTACCATATATATATGACGACGAATGGGAGAATATCAATGGCCGGTCTCACTTCAGACAAGGTACAGTACCTAGCGGATGCTATCAGGGATGCAGTCGTGCGTGAGGCCGAAAAGTTCGAGCATCAATCTGGCATTCAAGCTGCGCTAAACAGCGGTAAGATATAAGAGATAAATTTTGGCGGAGTACACACTGGTTTGGTGTTTTGCCACACGGCAACGGAACGAAGCACCGTTCCCGTCAAGTCCAGCTAGACCGATCATCAGGTGCCGTGGAGCCATGATTCGTGAACGGATGCGTCGGTTTTGGTTGCCAGCGTCTACAGCAAAGGCGCGTAACGACGCGAGCGAGAGCGTCGACCCTGCATCCCGTGTGTGCACGGGACGTCGCGCGCATCTCAGGTGCCCTGTGGCAGCGAGTACCATGTAGTCAACCCCGAGGACTTGCTCCATAGATCCTAGCCGGTAACGAATACTGCAGTTAGCGCCTTGCGTGGACCACAGCTTGCGTCTGGGAGAAAAAATCTTTCATGAAAGGTGGTCACAGAAACTAGACGCTGGTGAGCTTTCTGAATAGTCCACGCCTTTCTTTCATAGAATAGATGCTTCCAGAGAAGCGAATGACTTCTTTTGCTTGCATGCCACCAACAGAGTTCAATGGATTTTTCGTATGTTTGCAGTGAATCATTACCAACACCAGCGAAAGCACCGCGAGCATCACCATCATCACCCATATTGTAATTATCATCATCATCATCATCACCATTAGCAGCAGCAGCATGCACCTTCATTGCAACCAAGGGTGCCCATTGCCTCCAACAGAGCTGCCATTTCTTGCACAGCATGCGTGACGCGCATGCGTGGCGGCGCAGCGCTGGCGGATCAGTTGCACGCATGCGATGCGCCATATCGTCGTCAGGGCCCTACATCTCCATCATGGACAAAATGGTAAAGCGATACAGTCCAACACCTCCGTCAAGAACAAAAAAGAACGTAAGAATGTGCTGAGCGTTGATGGACGCTCGGTCCGATACCGATGACAATCACGATATCAGGGATCGATGGTCAATGGAAACCTTTTGACATCAGAAAAAAACTTGCCTCATCGCCGATTGCGGTGTCGATCGACATCCACTTGTCTTTTTATTCAAGATATATACATTTATGTCTAGATAGAAAGTGGCGTTCAGCGGCCGCGTAGCAGGGCGTGCACGCGCGCGCCGGCGCATCCACTCCCGTCGCAGCGATGCATCGACGCTGCGGCGCGATGGACGGCATCGCTCGAGAAGCGTCAGTTAAGCGCCGGCTAAGTCCACTGGGCGCTCTGGACCTGAACGCTTCTATGGTCTTTGTGCCGATCACATCGGTTCAAGAGGCAAAGCATATTTTTCGTCATAGAAATAGCAGATCAACGAGTCAACTTTGTGCTTGTCGGTTCGCCTTGGCTCGGGCTTTCGTGTCTACGCGAGATAAAACGTGCTTTGTACCTGGTAGACCGTGTGTGCTCAAGGAAAAGTCAGCGCACACCGGCACTCTGAGACGCTCTCGGTTACAGCGGGGGTTCTGTTGCGCTCAGGTCGAAGCAACAACGGTACATTCTGATACGATGAGGAAAACGAACTCAACTTCAGTCATGGGGAACGGCGCTGTCGGGGCGCTGACGGGGAGAGTTCTCGTTCCCGAGAAGCTCGACAGCGACGGCGTAGCGCTGCTCGAGAGAGCCGGTCTGGAAGTAGTGTGCAAGTACGACTTGACAGAAGATGAGTTAAGCGCTGTTCTTGGTGACTTTGACGCACTGATCGTTCGATCCGGTACCAAAGTGACGCGTTCCCTTCTCGAGAAAGCGAACGCTACGCGTCTGCGTGTCATCGGACGGGCCGGCGTTGGTGTCGATAATATCGACCTGGCGGCAGCCTCCGAACGGGGAATCGTTGTTGTGAACGCACCTACGGGCAACTGTATTGCTGCTGCTGAGCATACGGTTGCGTTGCTTCTGGCGCTGGCCCGCAACATTGCCGCCGCGGACGCTACAATCAAAGGTGATCAGTGGAATCGGAATAAATTTGTAGGCGTTTCCCTTGTGGATAAGACCCTTGGTGTATGTGGTTTTGGAAGAATTGGTCGAGAGGTTGCACGTCGCTGTCGGGCGCTGGGAATGCGTATATTGGCCTACGATCCCTACTGTGCTGTCGAGGTGACACGCGCCGTCGGTGCCGAGCTCTGCAGCTCCCTCGATGAACTTCTTCGTGTTTCAGACTTTGTTACCGTGCACATGCCCCTGACAGAGTCCACGGAAAATATGATCGATCGGAATGCGCTCTCTAAGTGCAAGGATGGAGTGCGGATTCTGAACGTCGCCCGCGGCGGCATCGTCGACGAGGTCGCTCTGTTGGAGGCGCTGGAATCCGGCAAAGTCGCAGGAGCCGCGTTAGACGTTTTTGTTCAGGAGCCTCCACACAAATATCCCGGAAGTCCATCAGAGAAGGTTGCGAAACATCCCCGGGTGGTCGCGACACCGCACCTGGGAGCCAGCACTGTCGAGGCACAACTCGATGTGGCCCTTGAAGTAGCCGAGGCGGTCATCACAGCGCTGCGGGGTGACTTTGCGCCAACAACAGTGAATGCTCCATCGCTTCCTTCGGAGATGCTTTCGACTTTGAAGCCAGTTGCCGAGCTCGCAAAGGACTTGGGAAAGTTGGCGGCTGCCTTTAGTGACCGCATTCACGAAGTGAGCATCACATACGCCTTTCGTGATGCTGAGAAGCGGAATGCCACTCGCTTTCTGCGCGCTTCTGTGCTTCAAGGCCTCCTTGGGCAGACCTCGGCAGTGCCGATCAATTACGTGAACGCAGATGTGGTTGCGGAGCGTCGAGGCATCACCTGGACGGAGGTTTTACTCTCCAGCATCGAAACCAGCGATGCAGAGTTTCTGCGTTTGGAAGTGAATCGCCATGTCTACGAAGGCCGTGTAACTTCGGGGATGCCTCGGGTAACGCGCATCGACAATTTCGATATTGACATTTGCCTGAACGGCCGTGTACTCGCGTACGAACAAATCGATCGACCGGGCATGATCGGTCTCGTAGGCTCTATTCTAGGTGATGCTGGAGTGAACATCAGCTTCATGACACTAGGTCGCGATGACAAAGTCGGACGGGCGCTGGTCCTCCTCGGGGTGGACTCAGAGCCGGAACCGTCAACGCTCGATGCCATCGCATCCAAAATTGGGTATCGTCCGCGAATGATGTTCTTCTGAGGTGTTGTATACGTTGCAAAAGATGTAAGTGATGTACCATAGAAGCCGAGATGATCGCCGATTACAAACAAGGGTGTTCCAAACCCAAGGCGATCACAAATCTAGATACGATCCATGAATCCAAGGCGAGCTCCATCGTAAATGCACCCGTTTTACAAGCTCGTGTACTGGTCGCTCTTGCATTCGCGTGGTGTCCGAATGCTCTATATTGAGCAACTGCTTTCCTTTCTCTATAATGTTGGAAATGCCTGGATGACCAGATGCTCTGGGTTGCACGGCTGCTGTCGGTAACCGGTGAGCAGACGCTTGGCCTGGAAGGTGAGCGCTGCGGCCTCGGTGGCAGCGGAGCGCGTTCGCAGGTACAGTGCGAGCCCAGTTGCAAAGAATTCCAGGTTTTCTTCATGGGAGTCCGATGATCCTAATCGCATTTCCCCCGGTAACGCTCACACTACTGGAACATACGCAGCGGAGCGCCCGCACCGACGGTTCGTCGACATCGTCTTCCAATCAACGACGAGTCTTCAATTTGTCTGCTTTATTTGGGCAAGCAGCCTACCTCTTTCTCGCTAAACATGCTATTAAGAAGTATGCACGTTGACTTGTCGATCAAAACGACCTGGTTAAAACAACACCCAACCTATTTATGAAAGATGCGAAGCGTTCCGGCACCCGCCGTAAACCGCCAGCCCGGTGACCAGCTTCGCTTGCATGGCACCCCCGGTACCAAGACCTTGACTCGACGAGTTCCTACGCCGCATCCCGAGCACCCAGAACGTGCCCTGATCGGTAGCCAGTGCCTGAGCAGCGACGGAATACACTTGGCACAGCTCCAAACAATCCAAAAGACGAGTCCAGTGCCCGGGGTGCTGCTTCTACGCCTCAGCGCGAACCGCTCTACTTCTGCAAGTCGATACGGCTATAGCGCGCTCCTAATCGTGTGGCTTTCTGATAGAGATCCGCAAAAGCATTCCCGAACCCCTTATCTCCCAAGTTGCCCAGAGTGTCTACCGCTTTCGTTGCGTCTGCATCTGCAGCGATTGAGAATTCTGTTGCATTCTGTGCTTCGTGCCGATGCAGGCGGCTTGCAAGTTCTCGCAGAAAACGAGTGCTGAAGCGGTCCTTGCCGAGCGTCAACGAACGCACGGAGGTGTTCACGGCCACTGTCCTCGAGGCAGCAGGATCGCTGCGCGCTCGACCGTACGTTACGGTGGCGATGTCCTCTGAGAGAATCGGCCCTGTTGACGAGGAACGCTCACCTCGGGCGGCAGTGCCTCGTGACGGGGCGGACGACCCCAGCGACTCTTCGAGACGCCTCAGTTCGCCAAGCGCTCCGATTATAAGGAGGCCTGCACGCGTTTGCTGCTCCCTATCATTCCTGGACACAAGGCCGGATCGCGTCAGAAGCACGCGCATGTCTTCTAGTCCCAGAGCGGCGTCGTTGTCGCTGGCATTGTCCTCGATGCCGTGCAGGAAGCGCCAGTAAGCCGGAACATCCTGAAGACGCTGCCAAACGAGTTGTTGTCTTTCTGCCGGTGCGTCCTCTCTGCCGTTCTGGACGCGTAATCGCGGACCTCCAGTAAGCTCCATTGCCACGACGCCAGCGTAGGCTATGGTATCGGCCCAGGATACCTCTTTTATGAAAGGACGAATAGGCTCCAATGCCTTCAGCGCTTCTTGTAACCCCGATAGACCAGGTGCGCTGGCAGTCTTCCTAGGGCCGTTCTCTTGCAGCTTCGCCAAAACGTATCGAATAGAGGCGTTGCTACCCCCGACCTGGGTACTTTCGTCGAAGGTGAAGGCATCGGCAAGCGCCAAGCGTACGAAAGGTTCCAATAAGTGCGGCGACTGGGATAGAACGTTTCTTAAGTTCTGTTTCAGCCGGTTCAGGGTTGAAACTCTGATTTCCTTATCTCCGTACCGGTTGACATCAAAGTCCACAAACGCGTGGGCAATCGGAAGCTGTCCGTCCCGAAGCGTCTCGGTTTGCGCGAGAAGGCAACCAGTGGAGAGCGCAAGCAGCGTGCGCAGGAACGCACGTCGAGAGGGCTCTACTGCAGACCGCCAACACAGACGCTGCGTTTGACGAGTGCCCGTGAAACGAAGCCGACTCGCACGCCATAGACGTATGCTATTCCGTCCAGTGCCTTGACCAAAGCTTGCTGATGAAGAACCGGTACGGGTCCAGTTACCACATGTGAACGCAAACGCCGGTTCCTGTGTCCGAAAAAGTGCCTCTTGGTGGCTCACGGCTGACGAGCACTCGAGCGGCGAGGCCTTCTCCATAGACTCGAACAGCTCACTCCTTCAGAAGCGACCTGTAGTACCGAAGCCTGCCCTGGTTCACTGGTGAAAGAGCACCGCTGTTCCAGAATACCTGAAGGCGCCGCTGCGAAAAGCGTTCGATGTTGCGTGGTATGCAGTGAACGGCGCGCTCGAGTTCTACAGTGTGTCTGCCGCTTAGCCGCGGTGCAGCGTATGCTCCATAGCGCTCATACTTCGCCCAGTATACTTGTAGGAGGTTCAACTGAACCGACCAAGACGCCCTTAACCGGCTGACGTATTCGAAAGCGTTTCCGAGCGTTGCTCCAGAGGTCAGAGTTGGCTACTGCAGGCTGCGTTGCGATCTGGAAGCAGGGCTGCTTCCAGGTGCCCGAGCTCTTGTGCTTCATTATCTAGCAAGAGCCTTCACTCCGACGCATCTTCTACTGTCAAGTAGCTCTGGGGTTTTTGGCAACTGTAGTGCCTCTGTGTCGCATGGCGCCTACTGGCTCTCCAAACGAAGTGTGCGCGGGCCTACTCGCAGTGCCAAGAACGTTGCCAACGATACCGATAGCGCAAATAGAGCCATTCGAGCTGCCAGGGTTCCGCGTGGGTACCCTGGACTCCCTGCTCGCTTTATCGGAGACGCTTTGCCGCCACGACAGCGCAGCGTCTCAACTGGCCGTGAAGATCGCGCAGGAGTTCCCAGCCGAGTTCTCGTTATCCACTGATGGCTTGAGGGTACCACTGCGTGCATACTGTCCCTTCCGCTGGAATCAAGCCAAATACGGCTCAGTCGAACAGTGTCCACTAGCGCAACTATTTCAGTTCGTCTGGCGACAGGTAGAAGAGCTCGAACAGGGTTTTCGCACCCGCCACGAGCAGTACGCCGCAGCGAAACAGAACTGGCAAGCACTGGAACAAGCTTACTCGGGTGGACTGAGCTATCGACCGCTGTCAAGTATCGTTAGACCCGAGCAGATACTCGAAACAGAGCACCTCCTGACGGTGTTTCTCCTGCTCAAGGCCCGGGACGAGGATACGTTTCTGCGCACGTACGAAAGCTCAACACCGCATTTGGTGCCCCGCAGCGCAACGCTGCTTGCCCGCGACGATGAAGAAGTGCTGTATAGCGTAGTCGTATTCCGAAAAGGCCTCACGGAGTTTGTTCGAGCTGCGCGAGAACGTCGCTATCAAGTACGAGAGTACCAATCTGAGGCAGATTCCACACAGGGCAGCCTCGAGGAACGGCTTGCAAAGGCGCGAATACACTGGCAGCAGCTTGGTCATGCATTCCGGGAATGGATAACAGAAGCGTATGCGGAGTGCATCGACGCGCTCGTTCACTTGAAGGTGCTGCGTCTGTTCGTAGAGGGTGTTCTTCGGTACGGAGTTCCGGTCTCCTTCGCCGCTGGATGGATTTTGTATGATCGTTCGAAGATACAAAAAATCCGAAAGACGCTCCAGCAAGCGCTACACACACCCGAGCATCGACAGATTCTGCGACATGTATACCGCGAAGCCGGCGAACAGATAGAGATGCCGTCGATTCCTGGGCTCTCAGCAGCAGATATGGAACTGCCATACGACGAGGATGCTTTCGTGTGGCTCCCAGTGGACGATGCGATTTTTCGGCAGTAGACGATCCTATGCCTGAGATGCCTTACGCCAAGCGGGGAGCATCCTTTTAGTTGCAGTGTCGCGCTTTGTCGAAGGCGAGGAGCATTGGACGGCGTACTTTTCAGGTTCGGTGGTACGCGAGCATTCCGCTGCATTGCATCTTCTACATTCGTGTTCGAATAAAATGGGACGGACCCTGAACCTGGGCGTAAACGCTGACGTTTGGATCTCTTCGCACTGTCATCAATAATAGTCTTTGTGGGGTTTTTCTTGCGACTGCTTCTGCTTCCTCCTCCATACCCGACTTTGAATAAGATGCTCAATGCTTTCCTGGGAGCTAACTTGTCAACAGGTGAAGGATGTTTACGGCAGTGTGCAAATCCTGATTTTGCAGCTTCAACCTGTTGTCGACGCAGTCAATACGTACGTAAAAATTGCGATCGACGTGGCTGTTCCATTGTTGAGCTTGTTTGTACAAAGGCGCTGTGCGACCTTTCCATCAGTCATATCGTGTTATGGTCAGGTGTGTCCCTCTATATCCACCTCATTTCCTCCGTGCGCCGCGCTGGGGCGTGGAAACGCTTGCTTCACGCCCCCGTACATGTCCATGACTGCTACTGAAGGGTACGCTCCATGCACGCCTCCTTTTTTTGCAGCGTCAACTGTACCCCACGATCACGGGGCTTGTGCGTGGCAATCCCCTCGGCAAGTACACTATTCGATGCATACGAGAGTGAACGCAGTTCCGTTCGATAGCGGATTTGCGAAACGCAATGTTATTGACGATGGAACAATTACCAGAAACAAGATCCAAGCTGGAAAACGGGTCAAGAAATTTCGGTCTGTCTACGCTCCCTTCGTGCGAAACGGTGACGCACACCCTACTGGAATCGATCGCTCGGATGACTCCAGTTCTAGTACCGAATCCTTTCCCAAGCAAACAGAAGAGGCGGGAGCCCCGCAAGC
>Ga0078972_1017859_pt1 | contig 10041 bp, 7 predicted proteins | sample YelNatPaOPGAMG01_FD_67568 | JGI IMG/M metagenome (GOLD analysis project Ga0078972, IMG submission 67568) | Hot spring thermophilic microbial communities from Obsidian Pool, Yellowstone National Park, USA - OP-RAMG-01 (SPADES assembly) (version 2) | ecosystem: Environmental > Aquatic > Thermal...
CGTTGGCTCCGGCATCAATGGTCAGATAAACCCTCAGGCCCTGGCGCCTCCAATCCTGAACCGCCCGGATCAGAGCCACCGTGCCCGGAGCCCAATAGTAGATGCCGCTCAGCCACTCGCGGCCGGCAGGAGAAGAGGTCATGGCCACAGCATGCATGGCCATCGCCTGCCTTTCCACGGCCATTCCCAAAGTGCCCAGATCCCTCTCGGCCAGTGCGCGACGCACGGTCTCCAGCGTGGGCGGCAAGGCGGCAAGCCACGCCGCGTAAAACGGGCTCGTCTGGGCGGCCCGGTGTCCCTCAGATGAGGGGACCTCCTTCGGCCCCCCTTCAAGGATCACCGTGATGATGCGCAGATCCCAATGCTCAGGGGGGAAAAGCTGCCGGGCATAGGCCGTCTCATCCGTGCTCCCGGCCACGAACTCCACAAAGCCATCGGGGATCGAGCGACAGGCCGAGCCGGAACCTTTCCGCGCCAGGATGGAAAGCTCCCTCTCCGTCAAGCTCAGGCCGGCTGCCCTGCTGGCCGCCAGCGATAGCGCCGCGAAGGCCGAGGCCGAAGAGGCGATCCCCGCTGAGGCCGGAAAATCATTCCACGATTCCACCTTGGCCCGCGTTGTGATGCCCGCAAGCTGCCTCACCCGGTCAAGGTGCTTCACCACCCGCAGATAGGCCTTGGACGGCGCAGCCTGCCCGTCAATCGTCACCGAATCCGCCTCTGCGCCGGGCACAAAGACGACGGTTGTCGTCGTTGCCGCTCCGCTGAGATTAACGGAGATGGAAGAGCTGGCGGGAATATTCAGTTCCTCATCCACCTTGCCCCAATACTTGACCAGGGCCAGGTTGGGATGGGCCTTGGCCGTAACCTTCAACCCTTCAGCCCTCAATGCGCACCCCCTCGGCGCCCGTCCTGACCCGGAGCACCCGCGCCCCCGGGATCCCGGCCCCCTCAATGGCCCGCTCCACGTCAAGGCGCCGGCTTTCATCAACTAAAGCGATCATGCAATCCCCGCCGCCAGCCCCCGATAGCTTGGCCCCATAGGCCCCAGCAAGGCGAGCGGCGTGGATCAAACGATCCAATTCATCGGTGCTGACCCCCAACGCCTGAAGCCAGCCTTGATTGAGGTTCATCAACCGTCCCACCTCTGGGAGATCCCCTCGCCCCAGGGCCCCTTTCGCCTCATCTACAAGCGCGGCGATGCTCTCCAGGATGGTGTTCACGAGCAACGGAAACCTCTGTCGGCGCTGGGCGACCCTTTTGATATATTCCGTCGTATCCGCCTTGATCCCCGTGTAGCCCACGACTAACGGCAGCTCTCCCACCCCAAGCGGCTCAAGGACTCGGCCACCGGTGACGTAATACAACGTGCCCCCGTAGATCGCCGCGGCCACATCAAAGCCTGAACTCAAGCCCTCCTGGGCTGCCAGGGCAACTTCGTAGCCCAACTTGAAAAGGTCCCCTGGGCCTATCGCCTCCCCGGCGACCTCGGCCAAGGCTCTCAAGGTGGCCACGGTCACGGCCGACGAGCTTCCCAGGCCATACGAGGCGCTCAAGGCATCCTGGGGCCGTCCTTGGCCCCCGCTCTGAGGGTGCGGAACGCTCGTGATCTCAACGCCGAACGTCCTGCCCACATGTTGCCAGAAGCGCCTGAGCGCCAAAGCCACAAACCTGACCGCCGAGGGGAAGCGGTCCGCCCCCAGCACGTCTTGGACGCCCAGCGCCAAGGGCTCAGATACCCCCGGCACGCATAAGATCACTTGATCCCCGGCGAGCATCCGGACACAAACCCTCACTCTCGCCTCAACCGCCGAGACGATACAAGGGTATCCATAGACCACCGCATGCTCACCGAACAAGATCAACTTGCCCGGTGCCGAAGCGCAAACCGCTCTCTCAGAGCTCACTCCAAAGCCTCATGGCGAATGAGCGTGCCCTCGCGAAACGCGGGGTTGATGAGCGCTCGCTCTATCAAGCGGCTACGCCGCCCGGTGAGCACCTGCACAACCAGCTTGGGCTGCTCTTGAACCAACTGAAACCACAACCTGACCTGTCTCAGCGTCCCCCCATCCACCTCGGTGCCGAACGAGGTCGCCAGCGTGCGCTCTATCTGTTCATAGTTACGGGCATTGATCTCCGGGATCAGGCGCACGACCGCATCCCGCTGCGGATCGCCCGAATAGATCCCCGCCGCTTCGTCGGCGATGATCACCCGCGCCGGGTAGAGCCGCCGAGCCAAGTGGGCGAGGATCTCCTCACAAGAGATGAAGGTGCATCCACGCTGATCATCGATGGCCACGTCATCGTAGACAATGGGCATCAGACCTCGCCGCAACATCTCCGCGAGGGGTTCAACGGCCATCTCCACCAGCTCGCCATTGTGGCAGCGCGCCGAGGCAGAGGGCTGTAAAGAAACCGCACGCAGCCCCTCGGCGAGCATCGTGTCGGTGACGAGGCGGTTCAGGCGCTGCGCGCCGGCGGCCACCTCAGCGTATCCTCGCCAATCCTGTAGATTTCCCTCGCGCAGGTGATATTTATCGGCTATAAAGTGTCCGAAAGATCCGCTGCCATGGCCGAGCACAAGCTGCAAATCCGGCCGGGCTTGCAGCGCGGCCATGATCTCCCGTGCGGCTCGGGCGATCGCCGCCGGCCTAGGGGTCTCATAGCGATATTCGTCCGTGATCAACGAGCCACCCAGCTTGAGGAAAACCAGTTCGCCCACCGCCCCACCTCCTCATCGCGCTCCATCCCGGCCTCGGCCAGGTTCACCTATCGGCCAGCTCCACCTTCGTCACCGCTTCCCTGGTGATGCGATAAGCCTCCAGATCTCTGGGCACAATCGTGTTGGGGAAAATGGCGCGCGCCTCTCGCGCGATATCCCGTTCCGAATAGCGCCGCGAGAGATGCACCAAGAACAGGTTCTTGACTCCCGCCGTAGCCGCCAATTCCGCCGCCTGGGCGGCCGTCAAATGGCCGAAACGCTGGGCCATCTCCGCCTCGGCGGAGGTATACGTCGCCTCAATCACCAGCGCGTCCGCGTCGCGACAGACTTCTACCAGGTCATCGGTCCGCCCCGCGTCGCCCACATGCACCAACTTGACGCCCGGGATCTCCGGCCCCAACACCTGATCGGGATGGATGACCGTGCCATCGGCCAGCCGAACCGACTGGCCGGCCACCAGCGCCCGGCGTTCCGGGCCGCGTGGCACCCCCAGGCGCTCGGCTTCCTCCGCCAAAAAGGGCCGATGCCCCTTCTCCTGAAAGAGGTACCCGAAACATCCCGGCCCGCGATGGGTCACGGGGAAGGCCAAGATGCTCATGGTCGCGTTGCGCCAGATCTCGCCGGCGTGGATGGTGATCAATTCAATGTTCATCTCCACCTCGTCCGAGCGCAAGACGACCTTGATCAAATCTTCTACGCGCTGTAGCGCCCAATACCCCCCATAGACGCTGAGTGTGGAGATAGACTCCCAGCGCGCAAAGGTGGAGATCAATCCCCCCAGCCCCAGGATATGATCCAAGTGCCCGTGGGTCAGCAAGACCTTATCCAGTTTCCTAAAGCCCAGGCCACTGCGCAAAAGCTGCCGCTGGGTGCCTTCCCCACAATCGATGAGAAAGCGCTGGTCACGATAAAGCACGAGCGTGGACGATAGCCCGCGATCAACGGATGGCGCCGACGCTGAGGTGCCCAAGAACACGATCTCAAACACCGATGTGCCCGCCCTTCTCGCCCACGCCCGCGCATAAACGGCCGGCAAACGCAGAAATCATCTGCTCTCTCGCTACCGAACGCATCACCTCTCCCCAAACGACACGCAAGTGACCGCGCGCCAGACTGTGCTACGCCCCCTCGCCCATCGCCACAAAGGGCCTCATCTCCTCATGGCCCGAACGAGGCCTATTCTTCAAGGCCGACCACGGCCTTCCAGGGGCCATGGATGCCGTCCTCGGTCACGCCGTAGTAGATATGTATCTGCCCATCCGGATCCTTGCAGACGAGATCGTAATGGACACGTCCCGCCCTGAGATACTTGTGCCACAAGCCGAGGTTGCCCACCCAAGAGACCTTGTCTTCCTGGAAGGTGTGCTTCTCCTTCAGGGCGATGGCATAGCGCCACAGCCTGCGAGCTGAGGCGTGGGTGACGTTACGCACTTCGCCGCCATCGCGCAGGTCACGTATGGTGTGGTACATGACCCCCTTGCGCTCGACCGATTCCACGATCTCAACCCCGACCCGAGGGGGCTCCACACAAGCTTTAGCCGCCTCCTTCGCCGCCGGAGGCGGTGGCCCCTCCACGGGCACGGCCGCCTGAGGGGTGGGCGCCTCCGCAGGGAGCTGCGCCGTCGGCTCCTGGGCGGTCAAAGCACGCTTGATCAAGGCGACGATCTCGTCGCGCATGGCCAAGCTGGTCTCCGCCTCCTCCCGCACATAGATCTTGGAGCCTTCCAGCGCATAGGGGATATCGGTCCCCTTGGGCACCTGAACGCGCAAGATGTTCTTGCCCCCGCTATTCAAGACGCTGAAGCTGACCTCAATAGGCGGGGTGATCAGGCGCTGGATCTCGGTGCGCAGGGTTTTCATCGCCTCTTCGGGGTTCTCCACCCCTTTCGGGGGGATCTTGGGGTTGGGCCCAAGGCCGATATAGATCGTCCCCCCGTTGGTGTTCGCAAAGGCCACCACATCCCGCAAGATGGCGTGCAGCCGTCCGCCGCGCTGGGTCATCTGCTCATGAAAGCTCTGCACGATCGTAGGCCCCTCCTTGCGCGCGGCCTCCACGTAATCAAAAGGCTCTGCGCTGCGGCGATAGGGCCGGGTGCGGGCGAAATCGTTGCTCAAAAAGACCTCCTTCAGCGCTTGGAAGCTGACCTCGGGCAACAACACTTCCGTCGCCCGCTCACCGATCCCAAAGCTGTGGCCTGAGGCCTGGCCGCGCAAGCTATGGGCATCTGAACCCTGAATGCAGTGCATCCGCCGGGGATATTCGGGCCTGGAGCCATTGAAGAAGGAGGCCGTCGTGCGCCTTTTGCCGCTCTCCAGATCGGTCACCTCCAGGGCATGGAGGTTCCGGTCCTGGGTGTAAGCGATCCGCGTCTGGCCGCCGAACTCAAAACCGATCATGGCCACGCCGTTGCTCGCGTTGGCGTGCGCAGCGATCACCAGGGCGCCCGCTTCGGCCATGACCCGATAGGCGGTGAGCACATCGACCGTCGGACCGACTTCGGTCTCCCCCGCATCCAAAGATTCCAGAGGGACGTTCAACCTGAGCAACACATGCTCCAGCGTGCGCACCGGCACACTGGAGTCAAAGATGCCCAAGATGTGAAACCCAAAGGTCGCGGTGAACTCAAAACCCGGTAAAACCAGGATCTTGTTCAGAAGCCGGCGGTATTCCTCTAAGCGCGCCTTCTCCTCCGGGCGCAACCGCCCGCTCGCTTCCCAGCGCTCGAGATCAGAGATCTCTTGCATCATGGCCGCATATCCGGCCACCGTATTGTGATCTGTAAAGGCGATGATATCTAGCCCTACGGCTTCAGCTCGTCTAAGTATATCCAGATAAGAGACGTCGGGTTCTTGGTAATCTTTGGAGCCGGGTGTGTGAATGTGCAGGTCAATCCGACGCCATTCCATCTTCTCCTGGTTGTCCTTGCTTCCCTTGCTCTGTTTCGACCTGAGCACCTTTATTCCCTTCCGAGTTTCCGAAGGCCACGTCAAAGACCTGCTCCACTCGGTCGACGAGCACGAACTGCATCTCGTTGCGTACGGCTTCGGGTAATTCGTCTAAATCTTTCGCATTGCGCCGTGGCAAGCAAACTATCTTCAGCCCGGCGCGATGCGCCGCCAACACCTTCTCTTTGATGCCCCCCACCGGCAATACTTGGCCGCGCAGAGTGATCTCGCCGGTCATCCCCAACTCGCTGCGCACCGGCACGCCCTTCAGGAGAGAGGCCAGGGCCGTGGCCATGGCCACGCCCGCCGAGGGACCGTCCTTGGGGATGGCGCCGGCAGGAACGTGGAGGTGGATGTCCAGATTGTTGATCGCATCCTCATCAATGCCGAGTTCCCGGGCTTTAGAGCGCACATAGCTCAACGCGGCTTGTGCCGATTCCCGCATCACCTCGCCCAATTGTCCGGTGGTGATAAAGCCCTTGTTGCCCTTCATCTTGGTCGCCTCAATGAAGAGGATATCGCCCCCGGTCGGCGTCCAAGCTAAACCGATCGCTACACCCGGAACCTGGGTGCGTTCGGCGGCCTCGTAGAAATAGATGGGCTTGCCCAAATAGTCCGGCACCGCATCGGCGGTCACCACGACTTGTTCCGAGGCTCCTGCCGCCACCCGGGTGGCCACCTTGCGGCAGATCATACCGATCTGTCGCTCGAGCTCGCGCACCCCTGCCTCGCGGGTGTACTCCCGGATGATGCGCCGCAGCGCGTCATCCTCAAAGGATATCTCCTCGCTCCGCAAGCCGTTCTCACGGATCTGGCGCGGGATCAAATAATTCCGGGCGATGGCCAGCTTCTCATCCTCGGCGTAACCCGAAAGCTGGATGATCTCCATGCGATCCCTCAGTGGAGCCGGGATCGTGTCCAATACGTTGGCGGTCGCAATGAACATCACCTGTGAGAGATCGAAGGGCACATCCAGGTAATTATCGCGAAATTCGCGATTCTGCTCCGGGTCTAGCACCTCAAGTAGCGCCGAAGCGGGATCTCCACGGAAATCGCTGCCGATCTTGTCCACCTCGTCGAGCATAAAGACGGGGTTGCGCGAGCCCACGCGCCGAATGGCCTGAATGATCCGTCCGGGCATGGCGCCGACATAGGTGCGCCGGTGCCCCCGGATCTCGGCTTCGTCATGTACCCCGCCCAGCGACTGGCGAATAAACTCCCGGCCCAGTGCCCGGGCAATAGACCGACCCAATGATGTCTTGCCGACGCCAGGTGGGCCCACAAAGCAGAGGATCACGCCCTCGCGCTCGCGCCTGATCCGATCCCCTGTTTCGCTCCCCTCCCCTTCGGCCTGAGCGCGCTCCTGGCGCAGCTTGCGCACCGCGAGGAACTCGATGATGCGCTCCTTGACGCGCTCCAGATCGTGGTGATCCTCGTCCAAGACGCGCCGCGCCTCTTGAATATCCAAGTTGTCCTTGGTGGTCTTTTGCCACGGAAGATCTATGAGCCATCCCAAGTAAGTGCGGATGACCGAATACTCCGCCGCGGCCGGCGGAAGCGAAGAGAGACGCTCCAGCTCCCGCAGAGCCTCCTTTTTGGCCTCTTCGGGCATCCCCGCGGCCTCGATCTTCTCGCGCAGCTCGCGGATCTCGGCCGCTTGCTCGTCCTCTTCGCCTAGCTCCTTCTTGATGGCCTTGAGCTGCTCGCGCAGAAAATACTCCCGCTGCAGCTTCTCCATCCCCGATTGGGCGTCCGACTGGATCTTTTTCCCTAATTCCAGGACCTCCACCTCACGGCTCAAGACGGCCACCAATTTGCGCAGCTTGGCCGAGACGCTATCCAGCTCCAAGATCTCTTGACGAGTGGCCAGGTCCATCCGTGTGCTGGTGGCGACCAAGTAAGCCAATTGCCTAGGATCGTCCGTGTTCAGCGCATTCGCTATCACCTCCTCCGGCAGGTATGCGGCAAGGCTGACCAGGCGGCGAAAGAGGTCTATGGTGCTGCGCACCAGGGCCTCCATCTCCATGCCCTTCTCCACGATATCCGGGACCGTCTCCACCTTGCCGCGCATATAAGGTTCTGTCTGAGTGAACTCGGTGATCCTGATGCGCTCTAGCCCCTGGACGATGATATGCAACGTCCCGTCCGGAGCGCGAGCCATGCGATGGATGATCGCCACCGTGCCCATGCTATAGAGGTCGGCCGGCGTGGGTTCATCCACCTCGGGATTCCTGAGCGCGACCAGGCCCACCATGCGATCCCCTATGACGACATCGTCCACCAAGCGCACAGAACGGGGCTTCTGCACGACGAGCGGCAGAACCGTCAAGGGGAACACAGCCGTATTCTTCAACGGCAGAATGGGTAACTCCGCAGGAATGGCCGGGCCGCTGTCCTCAGACCTTTCGCCTTGTGCTGTTTTCACCAGTTGTTTGATCTGTCCAATGCCTGAAAATGCGTCCATATCACCTATTACCGTTCACATTAGCCTTGCTCTCCAGCAACGCGTATGGGCACGCGATGCTCCTTCGCCTTGGGGAGCTTGACAAAGAGAAAGCCATCCTCGTAGGTGGCCTCGATCGCCGCCGGATCCAACGCCCAGCCGATCCACACCTCGCTGAGAAACTCGCCGTAGCGAATCTCCATATTATGGTAGATCAGCTTGCCCACCGGGTCGCGCCTGCGGCCGGAGACGATCAAGCGGCGATCAACCAGCGAGATCTTGAAATCGTCCTCGTCCATGCCCGCCACTTCGATCTTGACCACCACGTGGCTATCCGTCTCATACACATCCGTCGGCGGCCGCCAAAGGCGGCGGTTGCGGGTTGTATACCACTCGTACTCCACATTCAAAGACCCCTGGCCGGGAAACGGCTCATCCCCTTCCTCGGCAGGGCTTACGATGAGGTCTGCAAAACCCATAACAGCACTCCTCTATCCCCAAAGACCAAGACCTGAACTTTTTAACATTCTACCACACTTGTGGATCAGATTCAAATGAATAGCCAAAGAGCCAAAAGCGCCTCTTGACGCTATCCCGTGTTTCAGCTATTATTTCTGCGTTTTGATCTTTAGCCATAAGGAGACCTTTCGTGCTGCGCGCATTGCTCAAGACCATGCGCCCCAAACAGTGGGCCAAGAACGTCTTTGTCTTCGCCGGCATCTTCTTTGATGGCAAGATCTATGACTTGCGTCGCCTCCTGAACACGTTGATCGCCTTCGCGATCTTTTGCCTGGTCTCTAGCGTCGTCTACCTGGTCAACGACCTCGTAGATATGGAAAAGGATCGCCAACACCCCGTGAAAAGGGAACGCCCCCTGGCTTCTGGGGCGCTCAAGCCCATCGTAGCTCAGGTGGCCGCCGTGGTGATCTTTTTCCCCAGTCTCCTAGGGGCCTTTTGGCTCAACACGCAGTTCGGCCTCGTCGTCCTCCTTTACGCTTTGGTGATGACCCTTTACAGTTTCGTGCTCAAGAACATCGTCATTATTGATGTGATGACCGTCGCCGCGGGCTTTGTCTTGCGGGTGCTCGGCGGCACCCTCGTCGTCCAGGTGACGCGCTTCTCCCCCTGGCTCTATGTCTGTACCACGCTATTGGCCCTGTTCATCGCCATCAACCGGCGGCGCCACGAACTCTTGTTGCTCGCCGGCAACGCCAACAACCATCGGGCGAGCCTTCAGGAATACAACGTGGCCTTCTTGGACGAGATGACCTCCCTGGTCACCGCTACCGCGCTGGCCTCTTACTCCTTTTACACCTTCTCGGCCCCCAACCTGCCCGCGAACCACCTGATGATGCTCACCATCCCCTTCGTGATCTATGGCCTCTTTCGCTACCTTTACCTCATCCATACCAGAAACCTCGGCGGGACGCCGGAGGAGATCTTTTTAAGCGACCGGCCTTTGCTGATCAACGTCCTACTATGGGCCCTGACGGCCGGCTTTGTGCTCTACTCTCCCTTGTTCCTCAAGAAATAGCCGCAACTGAAGCGAATAATAAAGGGGCGAGTGCCAACGCCCTCGCCCCCGAATGAGCTGTGAAGCGCCAACCGAAATCGGCCGGCCTAGCGCTTGGTGTACTGCGGAGCCTTGCGCGCCCTCTTGAGTCCCGGCTTCTTGCGCTCCTTGACCCGCGCATCGCGCGTCAAAAAGCCGGCCTGGCGTAAGACGGGACGCAACTCGGGGTTCGCAGCCAGCAAGGCCCTAGCGATGCCGTGGCGGATTGCGCCGGCCTGCCCCGAGATGCCCCCTCCTTCCACAACCACGGAGATCGTGAACTTGCCCTCGTTGCCTGTGACTTTCAGAGGCTCCAAGGCATGGACCCGATCGCTCTCGCGGCTAAAGTACTCCGAGGCGGGCGTGCCATTTACCACAAAG
>Ga0078972_1017860_pt1 | contig 10040 bp, 6 predicted proteins | sample YelNatPaOPGAMG01_FD_67568 | JGI IMG/M metagenome (GOLD analysis project Ga0078972, IMG submission 67568) | Hot spring thermophilic microbial communities from Obsidian Pool, Yellowstone National Park, USA - OP-RAMG-01 (SPADES assembly) (version 2) | ecosystem: Environmental > Aquatic > Thermal...
TTACTCATATTTATTCGTTTTTTACGGTATAATTACTACGGCGCTTTAGATGTCCTGACCAAGATCTTCGAATCGGTCCAAGGAGTCTTTGGAAAGGAAACCCTGTGAGGCGGCGTCTTCACACTGTTGTGTACGCTGGCCAGGGGCCGTGGCCCAATTATGTCGTTTCATTCGAAATTAGTGCCGTACATTGCCGCTATCTGCGTCTTTGCAGGGGTCATTTTCGTCACCATGGTGGTGGTGAATCTGGAAAAGCAGAAGCACATGCTGGCCCTGAGAGCGGAGATGATGCGATACGCGAGCGGGTGTATGTCTCGACTCGAAGCCTCGTTCAATAAACGCCTGTACCTGACGAGGAGCATTACCAACTATATTGCCACTCACAGAGACCTGACAGATACCCAACTCCAATCTCTCGCGCATCTTGTCATTGGTATAGACCCTGCCATCAAGGAAATTCGCCTTGCCCCAAAAAACAAGGCTCCTCTGGTGTATCTGTCGCCGCTCAGTCGTACACCTATCGGGACGAATTACTCGCTCGAGTCCCACATCCAGGAGTCAGCAGAAAAAGCCTCAGAAACTGGAAAAACAGTCTTCGCGGGTCCTTTTGCGAGTGCGGAAGGGCCCCGCGTATTTTTGATGCAGACGCCGGTCTATCTCGAGGAAGGAGGCAGCTCGGGCGCAACAGCATCGCTGTGGGGATTTGCCCAGATGATCTTGGATGCCTCTCGCTTTTTTGAAGAGGCGGATCTTCAAGAAGAATCTACGTTGGGTCGGCTTGCCATCCGATTCAGGAACCCAGATGGCAAGGTCTCGCATATCATTTTCGGAGACCCACGTATTTTCGACTTGGATCCCATCATCATGGAGATGCGCTTACCCCTCGGTTCTTGGCAGCTTGCCGCCGCGCCCCCTGGCGGGTGGTCGCGCATCCCCGGCAGCGCCCGATGGCTCATCATAACAGGCTTTGCCTTTGCCATCTTCTTAGGAATCATTACCTGGATTTTTGCCCAGACCCCGCAGAGACTCAGTCGCTTGGTGACCGAGCGTACGGCAGAATTGCGATCGTCCCAAAAGGAATTGCAACAGGCCAGAGACGAACTGGAGAACAGGGTGCAGGAACGCACGGCCGAATTGACTCAAGTGAATGAAAAGCTCATGACCGAGATTGCTGAGAGGGGCAAGGCGCAGCATGAACTAAAGCAATCAGAAGAGAAGTACCGTACTATCATCGAAAACATCGAAGAAGGGTACTACGAGGTGGATTTACGAGGGAATCTCGTTTTCTGTAACGATCCCCTTTGCCGAATGGTTGGTCTGACCAAAGACGAACTCATCGGTCTGAGCTATCGACAACTCTGCGACGAAGACACGGCAAAAGAACTCAATGCGGTCTTTTCAGACGTCTATAAAACCAATACCCCGCGCGGCTCCATCACATTCACGATTATTCGCAAAGACGGGTCGCCCCGGACGGTGGAGGCGTCTGTGGCCATCGTGCGCGATATGGAGCAGAAGGCCACCGGATTCCGAGGTATATGCAGGGATGTCACGGAGAAAAAATATACGGAAGAGTTGCTCCTGCGATCGGAGCGTCTTAAAGCTGTTGGCGAATTGGCATCGGGAATAGCTCATAACTTCAACAATCTTCTCCAGATCGTTATGGGGGGCGCGCAACTAGCCAAGACCAATCTTAAAGCAGGCAATCTTGAGGCAGCGGCTGCACGTTTAGATCAACTGTTCCAAAGCGCACGTCTTGGCTCGGAAACCGTCCGACGCCTCCAAACCTTTGCGCGGTTGAAGTCGGACTTCGCTCGGGAAGGATATATCTTCGATCTGTCTGAGACAGTTCGCAGTGCGGTGGAAATGAGCAACGTATGGTGGAAAAGCGCGCCGGAAAAAAACGGCATCACCATCGAGCTCAATCAGTCGCTCGAAGAGGGCTGCCACGTGTTTGGACGAGAAAACGAACTCTTCGAAGTGGTTGTCAATCTTGTCAAGAATGCAGTGGAGGCTATGCCGGAGGGTGGAAGCATCTTTATAGCCACCCGGTCCTCTGACGATGAAGTGCGCCTGACCATTCAGGACACCGGCGTTGGCATTCCGCCAGAACATTTGAAGAAAATCTTTGAACCGTTTTTCACCACCGGGGGGCTGCAAAGAACCGGGATGGGACTCGCCAGTACATATGGCATCATTTCAGAGCACTGCGGCGAAATTTCGGTGCAAAGCCAGGTGGGAAAAGGCACTACCTTCACCATCAAACTGCCCCGCGCCAGAGAAGAGCAGGCTTCGCAAGAAGCTGTCGCCCCTGATCCAGCCCTGAGAAACTTGAGCTTTCTCATTGTGGACGACATAGAGTACGTGGTGAACCTCCTGGCAGAAGGTCTCACCCCTTTTTCACGAAAAGTCCTCGGCGCGTATTCAGGAGACCAGGCGTTGAAAGTCTTTCGCGAGTCTCCCACTGATATCGTCTTATGCGACCTCGGTATGCCCAGAATGAGCGGGTGGGAAGTAGGCAAACGTATTCGGCAATATTGCGAGGAACAAGGTTTGCCCAAGCCCTTTTTCGTCGTTCTGACTGGGTGGGGAGGGCAGGACGAAGAGGCCCAAAAGATTGCCGACAGCGGCGTGGACGCCGTGATTGAAAAACCCGTCGATATCAACAGACTCCTGCAAATGATTTATGAATACATGAGCAAGTCCAAGGCCTAACACGTTGGTCCTCTCGTGAATCGACCTGTTGCCTGGCATCGGTTTCTCAGGGGGGCTCACGCCTCAAGACCAAAGTGTTTCAGCTTCCTCCAGAGGGTCGTCTTGTTGATGCCGAGTTCCCGCGCTGCCGCCGTCTTCCTGCCCTTGTTCCTGGCAAGCGCCTCCTGGATGGCCCTCATTTCCAACTCCTCCAAGGTCTCACCAGGCTCAGTCACAGACTCAGCCGCGACGCCCTTCCTCAAAGGATCGGGCAGGTGTTCCAGTTCAATGAGTCCGCCGTGGCAGAGTATGAAGGCATGCGCAATGGCATTTTCCAATTCCCGGATATTTCCCGGCCATGTATGCCGCATGAATGCCCGCATCGCGCGGTCGGACAATCCCGAGATGTTTTTTCCTCTTAACCTATTAAATCGATTGATAAAATGCTCCACCAGAAGGGGGATGTCTTCTTTCCGCTCCCGGAGAGGCGGCAGCGATATCTTAAAAACCTGGATTCGATAAAACAGGTCCTCCCGAAAATCCCCTGACGCGACTAACGCCTGCAAATCCTTGTTGGTTGCGGCAATGACCCGGGCGTCCGAACGCACGGTCGTGGTAGCGCCAAGGGGCTCGAAGGACTTGTCCTGGAGAAATCGCAGCAGCCGGACTTGAAGCGCAGGCGTGATGTCGCCAATCTCATCGAGAAAGATTGTTCCGCCGTGGGCCTGGGCAAAACGTCCGGGTTTATCCCGCTTGGCGTCGGTGAAGGCCCCTGCTTTGTACCCAAAGAGCTCCGATTCCAGGAGATTGTCCGGTATCGCCCCGCAGTTCACCGTGACCAACGGCTTGGCCGCGCGAGGCGACAGCTTGTGAATCGCCCGAGCCATGAGCTCCTTGCCCGTGCCGCTTTCCCCTTGGATTAACACGGTGCTATCGCTGGCTGCCACATCAGGGAGGATGGCGAACAAGGCTCGCATCCTGTTATTTTGGGATATTATGTCTTCAAAGGTATAGGATTTCTCCACTTCTTTGCGCAGCGTGTCCACAAGAGTCAAGTCGCGAAACGTCTCGACCCCGCCCATAAGCCGGCCGGCCCTGTCTTTCAACATGGACGTGCTCACGCTGATCGGTACGCGCCTCCCGTCGGATCTCACAATGTACACCGCCCTGTTTACCACGGGCTTGCCTGTGCGCACCGTCTGCTTCAACGCGCAGTCGCCCTCGCAGATCTCCGCGCGAAACACCTCGCAACAAGGTTTCCCAAGGGCCTCTGCCACAGGCACCCCGGTGATCTCTTCCGCAGCTCGATTGAAGGAGGTAATGATGAAGTTGCTGTCCACCGTGAACACCCCGTCTGCGATGGAGTCCAGTATCATTCGCATTTCTTCGTGGGAGAGCCCTTTTTTCTCTGGGACAAGCTTTGGCTGTTTTTTCTTCATGTCTCAATTAATGGTCACTCAAACGCCGTTAGTCAAATGGACTATACCCCCATTGCTGGACTTTGGGGCTGTCTCCTTTCATGACGGGCCCACCTCGTTATTCTCGAAAGTTTTGACGACATTGCTTCGCTTCGGTCTCAATGACACGCGAGGGGCTCTTGTCATTGCGAGGAGCCGAAGGCGATATGGCAATCTGAGCCGTGTTAATGAATCGGTCAAGGCCTTATCGAACTCTCGTTTACTTTCGAGCGCTGCTCTCATAGTCTCGTACGGCCGCTGAACTATCCTTCTCCTGCACGGTCTTAAACCCACGATATATATAAAGAACACAACTAGTTGGTAATCCATAGGAAAGTTTGACACGCGTTCCGCCATGTGTTATAAGCCTGTCCGTAACGTAATCTTAGGTAAGTATATAAAGTGGTTATCACTGTTAGTTATAAAGGAGATTAGACAAAAAATGAAAGCACGACCGGTATTATATCTTTTTGTCACTATGGTTGTGTGCTGCGTCAGCCTCCTCGGAGCCGCCGCGGTATGCGCCCAGAACGCAGTCCTTGCCAAAATAGGAACGCTCACCATTACGGAAAAGGACTTGAACGATTTGGCCAATGCCATACCGGAGCGATACCGGGACCTCTACATGAGCCCTGAAGCGAGGCAAAAGACATTGGATTACATCGTGAATATCTATGTCCTGGCCGCGGAAGCCGAAAAGCAAAATATCGACAAAGCCCCCGAAGTCCAGAAACTCATGGACTTCACAAAGAAAGACCTTCTGGCCCGCATTTACCTTGACCGCATGAGCAGGAATCTGAAGCCCCCGACGGAAGAAGAGGCCAAGGCCTACTATAATCAGTATAAGGACCAGTTTGTCACGCCGGAGAGCGTTCATCTGCATCACATCCTCGTAAACACGGAAAAAGAGGCCAAGGCTGTCATGGACAGACTGAAGAAAGGCGAAAAATTCGCGGACATTGCTTCTCAAGTCTCGATTTGTCCGAGCAAGAGCAAAGGCGGGGACCTTGGGTGGCTGCCCAAGGGGAGTCTCGTGCCGGAAATCGAGGAAACGGCATTTACCGCGAAACAGGGCGTCCCCACTGGTCCAGTCAAGAGCAAGTTCGGGTACCATGTGTTGCTTGTCGAGGACAGAAAACCTGCGGAAGAGGGGTCTTTCGATCAGGCCCGCGAGTACATTTTAGAGCAGCTCAAATTTCAAGCGCAGCAGGACAATTACGAAAGAATCGCCCAAGACTTGCGGAAAAAAATGAACGTCCAGGTTTTCGAACAGGCAACGCCGGCGCCTGCTCCTACCCCGTCAGGGGGACCTAAATAGGAATTTGCCGAAACCTTCAACCCCTCGCAATGACGCTGCCGTCGCAGTCGTCATTGCGAGCAGCACACCTTAACCGCCACGAGAGAACTATTCTTCCAGAGGCACGAACATGTCTTCTGCCTCCTCGGTGATAGCAGTCATATCGCCCACCTGCTGATGGATCCTGTCGAAAGCGTCCTCTGCCGTGCGCTGTTTCAAATCTTCTTCCCGCAGCATAATGGAGACGAGCTCGTTGAAATACGCGGGATCAGCCAGGTAAATCTTTGTCAATATGTCCAGGGTTTCCTCATCCGTGACCTCTAAATCTTCTGGTTTCAACTCGCCTCGGTCGAGTCGCACGAGGAAGTCAGCCGGAAAAGTGAGGTCTTCTTCTTCGGCGAGAGTATCGCTTTGTGTTTGCGTCCAGGGTTTGATGATCTTGTCCTGAAAAGCCGAAGCGACGACGCGTATATCCAAATGCAGCAGTAGTTTACTGAATTCGCTCTCATCCTCTTCAAGGAAACTCACCATCCAATGATAGGCCGTGGTGGGATCGGTGAGGCCTTTGGATGAGAATAACTCTTGATCCAAGTCCAGGATCGATTGAACCCTTTCAGGTCGCACCAACGGCAGCACCCCAATATGGGTGGAGCTCTGAGATTTCATAATCCGAAATACAGTGCGGTCGCCGAGCGCATCAACGATGTTCTTGCTCCGTTCGTCATCGAGGAGAAACAGCAGCTCTTGTGCGCCTTTGGGGTCCTTGATCGCCTGGCGGCTTACCAAGGACACCTGTTCCTCCTGGGAGAGCGATTCCATCAACATTGACGCCTCGCGGCGATCCGTCTTGATCAAGTCCAGGACTCGCTTGCCATCCTCGCTTATGGGCGCAAGCAAGTGTTCCTGATGTATCGTCGTCACATTTCCTCCTCATGTTTCCATCGAGGGTCTTCTACTGACCGGACTGTTTCCAGCATGGCCTCGTCGCCGCCAAAATCCTCGGCAGTCCAACCTTCCTCGGGGGGCGTATATGATTCCCCGTAGGTCAAGACGACCTTCTTCCTCTCTCGACTGATGGTCATAAGCTGAAACGCGCGCACGAGATTGGCCGAGACCGCTTCATCGTCTTGGTCTCGAAACGCAAACAACACTTGCCGCAGCCTCGGCGCGTGATTCTTGTCCAACTGGATCCCTCTGGTGGAGAGTATATCAGCCACCGTGATATGCGTATCACCGTTGAGAGTGCTCAATATCAGGTCCATGAGCTCTCGCGACAGGCGAACGAGGTTTCGCATGCTGAACGCGAGCGTCACCGCATCCATAGCAAGCGGCTCTTTTGCCACCACGTCGAAGTACACCAACTCACTCCCGCTGTTCTCGGCGCAAAATTCTTCGAAGGCCCTGAACTCTTCGCTCAACTCCGGACTGACTTGAACTTCATCGTCGAAAGCCATGGTCGTCCTCCCAAGGTAGTGGCTATATTGTACATGGGTGATGCCCAGGTTTCAATCGCGATCAGTACGAATGGATTCTGGAATGGATTCCTGAGATGGATTTTCGAAATTTTCGTCGGAGCGAGGGCCGCCTAGTCGAGCGTGTGGTCGCTTTCAGAACCTCCCTGAGGGCCGCCAAAGGTCAACCTTTGTCATTTCGAAGAAGCGAGTCTCGAACGAAGTGAGAGGCTGCGACTGAGAAATCTTGTTTCTCTGACCAGGATTTCTCGCCTCGCTCGAAATGACAGGGATAATACATTCGAAATGACCGGCGCCTCATTGAATTCGTGATTACTTTCGACAACAAATCTAATCAGAGCTCGCGTGCAGGCACATAACGCAAGCGTCGTTGATCTTGCTGGGAGAGATACATGCTGTCAGTCTGAAGAGTTTTGCGCACTCAGGTTATCCCTGCGTGAACCCGGGGTCAATGCACAATGTCTGAGCGGAGACGGCCGCCTCTTTGTGGTGGTACGCCCGCCCCGACTCGAACGGGGGACCTACGGATTCGAAGTCCGGCGCTCTATCCAACTGAGCTACGGGCGCATCTGAGGAGTGGGGAGAGCGGTGGGACTCGAACCCACGGCCGCAGGGGCCACAACCCTGTACTCTGCCAACTGAGCTACGCCCTCCGTCTAGAGACGAATTTACAAGTCCTGGGGCACGAAGTCAACCCCGTGGAGCGTCATGCGGCTGCGGCCTTTAAAACATTCCCTCGCGCTGCCCTGCCCGGGCGTATTCACGCTCCCCGCAGGGGCTCGATGCGTCATGCGAGACTCTCTTGCGGGACTTGCAGTGGCGTGAGGTCGCCGGTCAGTATAGCTTCCGCCTTTCCAGGACTCAGGGCCAGAATGGAGTGCGCGAAGAAGCGGGCTGACGCAATTTTACCTACGTAAAAGGCCGCGTTGGAACTTGTCTTTACCACGTGGTCTTTCGCCGCCTCGTCTCCCACGCCTTTTTCTTGGTATATCTCGGACAGCCGCCTAGAGGCAACCTCTGCCTGCCACAAGAGCATGAGGCCCACAGCCGCGTCTCCAAAAAGCTCCTGATAGGGCGTTGCAAACAATATGGGCGCCGCAAAATTACCTTTTGACGCTTCCATCGCGAAGCGGGTCGTGACCTGAATCAAGCTGTCCCTGGCCTGCTCACAGCGTGAGACGATATCTTTCAGTTCCTCTCGACCGCGCGCCCGCGCCAATATCTCATTGGCGAAGCCAATAAAAGCCTGAAAAAGCGCCCCTCCCTTGAGCGCCAATTTCCTGCCAATGAGGTCCAGCGCCTGGATGCCGTTGGTTCCTTCGTAGATCGACGTGATTTTCACATCTCTCAGAAACTGCTCCACAGGGTATTCACGGCAGTAGCCGTATCCCCCGAACACCTGTATCGCGGTTTCGGCAACCCGAAAACCCATGTCAGAGGCCCAGGACTTGCACACAGGGATGAGGATTTCTATGAGGTCTTTATGTTTTTGGGCTTCTCCTTGATCGTCCGACGCCTGGGCAAGGTCTTCGCAGAAACCGGCAAAATAGAGCAGCGACCGCATGCCTTCGGTGACCGACTTCATCCAGAGGATCATGCGGCGGACATCAGGGTGTTCAATGATTGGCACTTTGGGGGCGTCGGGCTGTTTGAAATGCTTGTACGACGGTCCCTGGAGGCGTTCTTGAGCGTACCGCAGCGCCTGGCGGTATGCGCCGCTGGCCTGGGCAAGTCCTTGCAGTCCTACCCCAAGCCTGGCTTCGTTCATCATGTCGAACATAATCCTCATGCCGCCGTTTTCTTCGCCAATCAAATAGCCTATGCAGTCGTTGTGATCCCCAAAATTCAGTTGGCATGTTGCGGAGCCATGCAGTCCAAGCTTTTTTTCAACTGCGGAAGTCGAGATGTCGTTGCTTACAAGCTGATCCCCTTCAATTCGTTTCTTTGGGACGATAAACAGGCTGATGCCGCGGGTGCCCGCAGGCGCGCCTTCAAGCCTCGCGAGCACAAGATGGACGATGTTTTCCGTGAGATCATGGTCGCCGGCTGAAATAAAAATCTTGTTCCCCACGATGGAATACGCGCCGTCATCTCTGCGGTAGGCGCGGGTCCTCAAAGCGCCGACGTCGCTGCCTGCCTGGGGCTCTGTGAGGCACATGGTGCCGCCCCATTCGCCATTGACCATCCGCTCGAGAAAGGTTTCCTTTTGCCAAGGCGCGCCATGGCGGTGAATGAGGTGGGCCGCGCCCAGGGTCAATCCGGGATAGGCCATAAACGCGAGGTTCGCGGCCAAAAAGTGCTCGGTGGCTCCGCAATAAAGGCTATACGGGCTGCCTTGGCCTCCGATCTCCGCCTCTAAACACAGAGAAGCCCAGCCGTCTTCGCAGAACTTGCGGTATATTTCGTGAAAGCACGCGGGGGCTTTGGCGTGGCCATTTTCGAGTTGCACGCCTTCGATGTCCGCACGCGCTCTGTTCGGCCAAAGTTCGTTTTCGGCAAATTTTTGCGCGGCGCTGAGGATCATCTCGCACACGTCGCGGTTGAATTCGCGATACCTCTCGGAAGACGTGAGTCTTTCTATATTGAATTGTTCAAACAGCACGAACTGGACGTCGCGCTGATCGACAAGCAGATTTGGCATATCGTTCCTTTCTCTCGGGTGTGGATGGCGGTTCACATAAGTGACCGCGAATGTCGCCGGTTCTCCGGCGCAAATACTTTGACACAATTCATGACAAAATTGCAGGGATTGCTCGCGCTGCCGGCAACCGGCAGCGGGACGTCACTGCCGCGGAAGCGTCTGCTATCCAGGCAATCCTGGCGCGCACATGCCGCAGGCGCTCTACTTCAGAAAAACCATTCGATTGGCAATCGCTTTGGACGCGAAACGCCCTCTTTGGCCATTCTGTGAAAAACAAGACCGGGGCAGCGTCGCACTGCGGGACAGCCTCCAAAAAACAAGCAGCGCTCACGCAGGCATGTCGAGGGCTATGAAAGGGGCGGCAGCCTACCGAACCGATCCCTTTCACAGCCCTACCCGGGGCCCCGCCCTCGGGGAGGGTGGGGTCAGCACGGAGAAAGCCGGCACGGCGCGGGTGGTCCGCGGGGGGTCGGGGGCGA
>Ga0078972_1017861_pt1 | contig 10040 bp, 7 predicted proteins | sample YelNatPaOPGAMG01_FD_67568 | JGI IMG/M metagenome (GOLD analysis project Ga0078972, IMG submission 67568) | Hot spring thermophilic microbial communities from Obsidian Pool, Yellowstone National Park, USA - OP-RAMG-01 (SPADES assembly) (version 2) | ecosystem: Environmental > Aquatic > Thermal...
CCTACGTCACGGGAACCACGGTCAACCAGCTTCTGCCCTAAGGAGGCTGGAAGGGGAAAGGTGGTTCAGGAATTCGGAGAGGGTTCCTGAGGTTCTATGTGGTCCCAGGGAAATGCTCAGGCATTTTTCCTAGAGGTAAGGGGGAGAGGGGCGGGATAGACCCGCCCCTCAGTTGAGGCTCTGTGAGAGCCTGAAAGTTTAAGGGGGGAGGAAAGGGGGAGGCCTGCTTCCTCAAAAGAAAATGCACATCAGGAGGTGGAAATATGGAGATTTCTAACTGGACCAAACTGGCGGTGGTGGTGATCGTCTGTATAGCGGCCATCATTTTGGGATATGCGGGGAAGTTGGATTCCCAGGCCGTGGTGGCTCTGCTTTCCGCATCTTTGGGCTACGTCTTCGGGAACGCCCACGGGGTGATCTCGGCCATCTCCTCCCAGAACTCCCAGGGTTTGAGGGGATTAAACGGTGCTTTAGGGAGCGTATCCTCTCAGAGCGCGGAGGGGACGTCCAGAAACTCAAAAGAAGTTAAGGAGTAAGAAAATGAAGATCGCCATAGATGCCGGACACGGAAAGGACGGGGATCCCGGGGCCATTGGACCTTACGGGACAAAGGAGGCTGACATTACCCAGGCTATAGCTCTGCAGTTGGGAAACTACATCATAGCCTTAGGGCATGAGGCCATGCTCTGCGACCGCTCCCTTTATGCTTCAGAGCGCGCTCAAGATGCTTCCAGGAAGGGGTGTGAGATTCTGATTTCCCTGCACACGAACGCTGGGGGCGCTCAGGCCCAGGGGATTGAGGCCTGGTTCGCTCACGGCAACGAGGAGGGAAAAAGACTGGCTTCAGGGATCCTGGGGGTTCTGACTGCAGAAACGGGGGCTGTCTCCAGAGGGATCAAGGACGACGCTGATTGGCGCCCTTCCTCTGATCCCAACTGGACAGGGGGAATGGGGGTTCTAAGATATTTCCCGGGACCAGCGGTTCTCTTGGAGCTCCTTTTTATTTCCAATCCTCAAGAGGAGAAGCTCCTCTCATCCCCGGAATTCCAGCAGAAGTGCGCCCACGCTATCGCCTGCGGGGTGCTGGACTTCATCAATTCATGGAAGAAGGGCAACCAGGGAACGGGCAAGTCCTCTCCAGTCCTCGATCCCTTCCTGGACCTCTCCCCTACCCTATGGGACGGCAAGGCGCGGAAGATCGCCCTGGCTCTGCGCGATCTGGGGATTCTCACAGGCTACGAGGACGGGACCTTCCGCCCGGACCAACCCATCACCAGGATTGAGGCTGCCTCCCTCATCTACCGCGCCCTCGCCTATCTTGGCAAGCTCCCGCTCCTCGAATGAGACGCTGAGAAAGGAGATCCTCAAGAAAAGATCTCCTAAAGGCCACAGCTGGCTACGGATTTCCCATCGTTGTCACGGCCTACTTTCTGGTGCAAATGGAGAAACGCCTGGAGAGGCTAACCGAGGCCATCAACGCCCTGGCAAGAGTTATAGCGGAAATGCAGGCGAAGCAGGCCGAGGCCAAATTACCCCTGAGCGGGAGCAGTACTGATCATTTTCCTCTGACCCAGTGTCTTGAGCAGGAATATTTACTATAGAAGATTTACTATAGGAGAGGGCTTGAGATGTTTCCACTATTCACAAGACCCACCCTCAGAATGCTGGGTTTACTGAGTACTTCTTGAAAACCATCTTAGCTTAGTTCCTCCTCTGACTTCAGCACAAATTTTTCAAGTCGGTGAAACTTTTGAATGGGTATCAAGACGAGGCCAGTTTACTTAAATATGGAAAGACCCCACAAGGCTATTGTAATTAGGGAAAGAGACCATTCAAAGAATTGATGAGTACGTGAAAAAGGTTTGTACAGTGAATAAAAATTATTGTATTACAACTCTTGGGGAATGGTGATCGAAAATTTTATTCCTTTAGGCTTAAAATCTTCAGGACGGTTACTATTAAAATCAAGTCGTTTCAATTGCTCAATTTTGTCCTGGGCGAATATTTTTCTTTGCCATCCAAGTTTTTCTAAAACCGGATCTGATCTACAATTAAAATTAATTTCCAAAACCTCTGGGAATTCATAATATCCCGTTCCCCTGATTTCTTTAAGTGAAATGGTAACATTTTCAATTGAATGCTCGAGGTGAAGATCCGCGGTACGTTCTTGGGTAAATTGTCTCCTACACCACTCCTGAAGTTCGTCGCACAAAATAAGCAAAAAAAGAATGGGGTCTTTGTTCAAGGAGACTTTCTCCTCACCGCTTCTATTTCGCTTTTCGTGAAGAGCAATCGCTTTCAGGAAAAGCTTTATCCACTTTGAGTCGATTGATTTTAAATTAATTGATTCATTAAAACTTGTGACATCGATTTTAGTAGGGTCAGCGCCCTTTTTCCAAAAATCAAGGTAGTTGGCTGCGTTTAAGGCCCCTAAATGGCCATGATCAAGGTGACTAAAGCTTAAATGATTTAGGTCCAAAGCCTTAAAGAGCTCATTCCCAAGAAATATTAATTTTCTTTCAATCTCTTTCCTTGTTTCCTCATCGGGGGAAGTACAAAATTTATCAACAAAACAAGTCAATCCGTACGAGCAGAAGGGGGTGACCAGATCCTTGACTAGAGCAAAAGGGAAGGGTCCCCCGCACGATGAATCATTTCTGCCTTGGCCGTAAGTGATCTCCTCCACCTTTTTCCAAAATGGAGTGATTTTAAAAAGCATTTCAAAGGGATAACCATGATCATGAAGCAACGCAGCGATCCACCATGAAAGCCTGATTTCTCCCGGAGAGAGCTCTGTATTTTCACTGATTTCATTTATCAATCTCTTATTTTCATTTACATAAACATTAAGTAAAAAATCACCAAAGGCTGCAACATTAAACTGGTGAAGAAAGTGATCCCTGTGCCACTTCTCGAAGATGTAAAGAGTTTGGTCAATTGACCTTGTTTTACCAACGAGTTGTTCTATTTGGTCTAGCTTCGCTCTCGACTCTACCGGTATTTGGGCATGCTCAGAAATCTTTTTTAAACAATTTATTATCAACTTTTGGAAAATGCTTCTGTGTTCTTCTGGCTTTTCATTAATATCTTCCAGCAACTCCGTTGTTGCATCAGAGGTCGGAAAAGAATCCTTTTGATTTTTTTGTAAAATTTCGGAATTGGCTAAGCCTCTTCCGATAACAGATTCTATTAGACATTTATTATTGACAGCAAAATTAGTTTCAACTTGAAGAAATTTGTTTTTCCAGCGTTGCCAGGTATCCAGAACGCCTGGGAGATTTGAAAAAATGATTTCTTTTATTTGTTCCCTCGCCACCTCCCTTTCTACGTTATCAGATGAGTTTAATTTTTCTTTGCACCCGCGAAGTTGGAAATAAATAGCCTTATCTGTTAACGCGAAAAGCCTAAGGAGGCTATCAAAGGCGCCATTCTCCACATTTGCATTTCCTATTAACCTCATCAATTTACTATACAACTTATTCTTCTCTGTCTCATCCAACTCCAAGAGGTCAACGGGAGGGGTAGTCTTGCTACTCAAAGGTGATCTGTCTTTTAGGTCTTTGAAGTCTTGGATAAAGATCAATTTTAGTTTTTTCCCTTCTGAAGTTTGGTCATTAAAAAAAACCCCTTGTATGGTTTTCCAGAGATCTTTGTGCTTCCAACCACTCAACAAAAAGGAAGACTCCTCAAGTTCTTCCATTAAAATTGCGGCAACGTCTAAAGCGAAATCGCCATAATTGAACCAGGATCCTTGTTCGAATGATTCTCTTTTTTCTTTTGGTAAATTTTTCCACTTTGTTTTAAGAGGATCTAGAGATTCTGGTTTTATTTTTCTCTTCAGGTCTTCGCTTTCTTTGACGATAATTTTCGGAGAAGATTGCCCTGGCGCCATTTTGTTAATGAATTCTTTAGTAAGACTCGTGTAAAGTGGGACGTCTTTCGGGTTGATATACCGCTCTGGATCCTGGCCTAAAATTATCGTTACCGTGGCATTATATTCCTCCGACAATTTTGCAAGAACTGCTAAGCAAAAATACTGCCCAAAATGAAAATTATTCCTGGGTTTCCAGAATGAAATGATTTTTAATTTTTTAGAACTGTTTAAGTCCCTTTTAAAGTCCTCAAAATCCCCTTTGAAAGGTTCTTCTTGGACAAAGTTTTTCAAAAAATCCAGAGTTTCAGGCTTTTCTTCGTTACCTCCATTAGACATGAATGTGATCCCTGCCTCTTCTTAAGGTTTTAATTGAAGGAAATTTATCTTTTAATCCCTCGTGGTAAAAGCGCTGATAAGCATAGCGGATCAGTTCTCTCAGTTCTTTCCCATCCAAAAACTCGTTGGCGGAATTCTCAGGGTAATAGGAGTACTTTTTCAGCTTTTCGCAGACTATTCCCTGACTAGATGCCCAGTCATCAGCTATTTCAGTTCTTGAGCGGAACAAATCGGTGCGGTCCCGTTTCTGCAGGTAGCGGAACAAAGAAGTCCCGTAATAAGGCATTAGTGGAAGAAAAACGGCGTCACTCAAGCCAACTCTCTTCAAGGAAACAGCAAAATTGATGGTGGCTAACATTTCTTCCAATTTTTCTGTGGGGAAACCAAGCATAAAGTATGCTTTTGTTACTATTCCCGCTCCTTGGCACTGATGAATTATTTCCGGAACAATTCTTAAATCTATGTTTTTGCCCATGAATCTCTGGAAATCCTGAACCCCTGATTCAATGCCGAACGTTAACTTATAGCAGCCACTCTCAGCCAATGTCTTGATTAACTCATAGTTTTTCAGTTGGTCAATCCGTCCGATTGCTCTCCACTTAATTCCGAGTTCCCGTGCACCGCTGCAGAAGATGCGCAAATTTTCTTCGCCCCAACCTAAAAACTCGTCGTCCAGAAAATGAAAATCCCTTATGTCGAACTCTTTAATGCGAGTCTGGATCTCTTTCAGAACATTCTCCGGCGATCTCCGAGTAACGGTCCTTCCCCAAATAGCCGGCGAAGCGCAAAAAATGCACTTATTGGGGCAGCCCCTGGAGGCGAGCAAACTTATTACCTTTTCCCTTTTCCAGTACTTCTCCAAAGGAAGCAAATCGACCGCCGGAAAAGGCAAACTGTCTAAATTCATTATGCGTGGGGATCTGGGTGTCTGAATTATTTTTCCATTGCGCCTGAATGCGATTCCAGGGATGTCTTCCATGCGGTCAGGGTCCTGGGCAAGGCGCAACATCGGCTCTTCCCCTTCTCCGAAGACAAGTACATCCACAGCGGTGGACAGCTCCAAAAGCGAGGTGCCTGATAATGTAGGGTGGGTTCCACCTACAACAACCAAGGCACGGGGGAAATTGGACTTAATGGTTTGAGCCAAATTTAGAACCGTTTCCACATTCAGACTAAGGCAGTTAAGTCCCACAATATCTGGTTTGAGGCGTTTAATTTCTTCAATTATTTGATCTCTATTTAGGCCCAAAATTGAAAGATCAAGAACAAAAACATCAATACTTGAAGCCCGGAGGTATGAGGCAATATACAACAGGCCAAGAGGCATTTTTCGGTCAGAGGTAGGAGTTGATAGCCTTAATGGGGCATTTATTAAAACTACCATTTTTGTTTGTTCTGAAGTTCCGAGTTACACCTAAAAGAATTCCCCAGTGAATTAGTGGGTATTTGTCCCTATACCTATTATTCCTTCTCTCGGCAACTTCATTATTCACCCCCTTCGGTAAAATAATATCACTTGTAGGATTTGGGAGTAAATAAAATTTTTACGGGAAAAAATATTTTCGGCCCTCGATTTTTCAGGGGATAATCGAGCCCTCTTAAAGCGAAAAAGGAAATTTTCCTTTCCGCTTAGAGGAAAAAGAGCAATGTCCTTGGAGAAACCCGAATTTATTCCAGTAAATCGTTCACTCAATTTGGAAGGTGAGGAATTGGCTTAAATTTCATCAAATTGTCGAAAACATTAAAAATTGACGGAAATTTTATTGCCAAACAAATAAAGGCCTTAAAAATCCTGAAATAATCTTAAAAAGAAACAGCTCTGACAGAAAAAAATGCGAATATTTCTTGCCTACAAGCGCACGGGAGAAATTAGGGATGAAATAGCACCCATTATAGGAGAATTTGTTCCAGCTTGGAAAAAGTCGGCCACCAATATTTCTGTTCTTTCTGGAAGCAGGATTTTTATGAAAAAAATGCGTTTGCAAAAAAACAAATTTGGGAATATGCCCCCCAGGAACTAAATAAATGTCATTGCATTCTCAGCTTTGTAAATTCAAAGAAAAAAGTGAAGGCATGCTAATAGAAATAGGGTAAGAGAGGGAATTGAGACTAATTTTATACGGGAAAGGGTTGACCAATTAATCGAATTTCAAAACCTTGAAGAATTATACGAGGGGTTAAGTTCCATCAAATAAGGGAATGCTGGCTATTCTTTCGAATTAGCACAATTCCGATAGATCAAGCTTGTTGAATATTGCATAAATTAAAATGGGCTTGGATCTCGGTAGAAGCAAAAACAGCCACTTTAATCCGCCTAATTAGCATGCCATTCTAATCTATCTCAGAATGCAGATGCCTAAGGTAGTTCCGATGCCAAGCCCTACACACCATTAGAATTTTCACATATTTTCTGTACCTTTATTGGATCTGATAAAATTAAAAAGACACCATCGGGGGTATCGCAATAAAGACAAGAAAACTTTCAAAACAAATGAGCAATGCGGAAAAGTGTTCTCTGAGACGGGGAATTTTTTCTTACACCCCTTTGCTTTTAACAATATATCGTCCAAATTAGTTCAAGCAAACTATACAAACCCCGAAGATGGAGGGAAAACCAATGGGGAGGCTAAAAATGAAAGCAAGAGAAGACATGGAAAAGAAGCGTTTTCAATTTCTCCGTAGATTATACGAGTTAACTGGAGGGGACGAATGTAAGTTGTTCGACAAGTTACAGATCGGAAAAGAACTGGGCTTTGAAGATGATGTAACCAAAAATATTGCGCAGTATCTCAATGGAGAGGGTTTAGTTGAGTTCCGAGCTCTTGGTGATAAAATTGGAATTACTCATGAGGGTATTCAACAAGTTGAGGAAGCTTTGTCTAATCCTGACAAACCAACCTGCTTCTTTCCAGCGGTAAATATCATATCTGTCGGTCAGATGAATAGTTCGCAAATTCAACAATCTAGCCCCAAGGCTACACAGATTTTTACTATTGGTGAAAATAGGTCTAAGGAGCTCGAGGAGGTAATCCAATCACTGAAAGAATCTATTGATCAACTTGGACTTGACCTACAGCAAATGAACGATCTAAAAGCCGAAATAAGGACAATAGAGGCGCAGATGTCTGCCTCAAAACCCAAGGCTACCATAATAACTGAATGTCTCGGTTCGATCAGAAGAATTCTTGAAGGAGCTGCAGGTAGTGTCATTGCATCCGGTCTATTAAGCAAAATTGCAGCCTTACTGGGAGGATGACGGATGTGGAACGACTGTTAATTCAAATAGAAGAAAACAAAAAGGGAGGTGTGTTATGGACATGGAATTAGCGAAGCCGCTCTACGCAGAGTATTTTTTGTCCATAGAACTTCTTTCAGACATCCGAAACATCTTACCATGGCCATATCTTCAAATTGATGGAAAAAGAGTATCCAAGGCAAACCCAGAGCCCATACTGCAATCAATATGGGAGAAAGCCAAGAAGTTAGGGATTAACCAGTCCCATTTTGGAAGATTACTTGCAACCCATATTAAGTCGCTGATAGCAAGGAAAAGGCCCACAAAAAGCCTGGAAAATTTTGTCATTTCACACATTAAAGAGGTTGAAGACAGAATCAGCACCATTCCAAATACTTTAGACAAAGCCCGTGATGCCCTATTGGCCTTAATAGAAGTAGAGGCTTTAAAAGATTTTATGGAAACCGATCAAGTTTATGATGCAATGGTATTACTTAGAGGCAGAGTTCCTCCTGAAATTATTAAGAAGGTCGTGCGCAACTGGAAAAAGGAGGCGAAATTGTACCAGGAAGAGGTACGCAAAGGCCTATATTCTGAAGCGAGTGATATATTCTGGGTCAGCAGGGATTTTATGGAAACCATTGACGGGGTATCAAGGTACAGATTCCGGGAATATTTCGGTATTGGGGAATTCGAGCCTGCATCTGCAGAAGTAGAGTCTATGTTGGGGTTTTTCCTTATGGAGGGTACCAGTGGGGCTGAAGCCATAACCGTACAATTTTGGGGGGATGTGAAACTAACTTCGGTGGCGTTTGACCTGTGGCTCGCAAGCCGAAGTCGTAACCTACCAAACCGAATAAGAGATGTTGTAAATATAGCTTTGCGAAGGATTGCTACCTGGCAATCACAAGAGGGTTGGTGGACAGATTTTCAATTAGCAGAACCGCCTGGAAAAGACCCAAGAACTGGATTAGAGAGGTCCAAGTTTTTGCCTAATACTTATTTAACAGCGCTCTGCTCCCTAGATCTTCTTAAACTCTCCATTTCGGAACCAATGAGAAAGAAAGGAATCCTAGGAGCGAGATGGCTCCTTGAGAAACAAAACCCAGATGGAAGTTGGTCAAGAGAATATATATCCAAAAATGGGATTGAGGTAAAGCCAGACATATTCGTTACCCTATTGGCCCTTGAAGCGATAGCACGGAGTGGAATTGAAAATCTGGATCACTCAATTAAATTAGGGGCTGACTGGATAATACAACAGCAAAATAACTTGGGCATGTGGGATGATGAGGGGTTTCCCTTTCCTTTCATGACTGTTATAGTTCTGGAATTTCTGGAATCTATCCAGTCAAAGGCTCTCTACCCAAATAGATTCGACCCATATTTGTCAATGAGTAAAGGTTTCCTGAATAGGAGCATACAGTTCTCCTTAGAGGAGAATTCCAACTCTCACAGGTTAGCAATAATTGCTGCTTTTCAGGGAATTGAAGCCTTTCTTTACTCGTTGTTAGCCACATTAAATATAAAAATATTTGAGAAAAAGAACAAAACAATAGGAATGAGCAAGGCATTAACACTATTCCAAGAATACCTGCAAAAGAAGAAGGAAATCAAACAAAACGAAGTAATACCACATAGAAATTCATTGGATAGGTTAGCCTATCTTCGGGACGAAGTGGTTCATAAAGCAGTAGATGTAACTCAGGAAGAATGTCGTCTTTTAGTAGAGGAGGCATTGAAATTTGCATCTGAATATTCCTTTAAAATTTTTGGATTTGACATTTTCGCTTGAAATTGACCTTGCACTAATATTATTTTGCTATTGTCTAGCTGAAATATTGTAGTTCTCGAATTGATTAGAAGTGTCTTCTGAAAACAAAAGAGGTATTTCTCTATTTGGGGTTTTTCCATTAGAAGAAACGCCTGAGGACTTTGAAACATATTTTGGGCAAGCAGAGGTAGCACGCAGGCGGTGGGGAGGCTTGCTGTTTCCTAAGCGGGCAGGGAGCAGGTCTATGCATTTAGGATGGGGTTTTCGTCCATGTTTTATTTACCCTGCCTCCCCTACCCTTTGGCATGAAAAAGCACGGAAGATCGCCCTGGCTCTGCGCGATCTGGGGATAATCACAGGCTACGAGGACGGGACCTTCAGGCCGGATCAGCCTATCACCAGGATGGAGGTAGCAAGCCTTATTTACCGCGCTCTGGCATTTTTAGGCAAGCTTCCACCCCTGGATTAAATCTTTTTTATATTATTAGTACCTTGGCTTGGTCAGGGATTACAGACCTTGCAGGGCCTGTAACCTGCGGAAATTGCTTCCTCCCTGGTGGAAAAGTAGACAATGTGCTCTGGCGCAATCTGGGAAACGTACTTGCAGGTGGGGCGGTGAAAGACCTTGGTGTTGCTGTTTCCAATGTAGTTGGCCGCGGTGGTCTGGGTCGGTGAAGGAGAAGGGGTGGAACTCGGAGTGGGAGAGATTGAGGCCAATGCCCAGAGCCCCAGCCCGTTTTCTCTGGCCTCTCTCTCCAGGGAAACAAAAAGGTCGGCGTACTTCACATCGGGTGGATAGGTAGCGGCCTGAGCGTAGCCCT
>Ga0078972_1017862_pt1 | contig 10040 bp, 9 predicted proteins | sample YelNatPaOPGAMG01_FD_67568 | JGI IMG/M metagenome (GOLD analysis project Ga0078972, IMG submission 67568) | Hot spring thermophilic microbial communities from Obsidian Pool, Yellowstone National Park, USA - OP-RAMG-01 (SPADES assembly) (version 2) | ecosystem: Environmental > Aquatic > Thermal...
TTTGTAGCGTTCGCATTGCGAATATAAGAAAAAAAATACTGCGTTTATTCCGTTCGCAATGCGAACTGTAACATATTTGTAACATAAATTTAATCCTTTCGTAACATTCCCGTCATAATCCCGTAACATTAGTTTGATATAATCGGATATATTTTAAAATTAGCGGGGTATTATTATGTTTATCGCGGAAATTATTTTATTATTGGCGGAAATCCTGTTTTTTGTTTATTTAATCCGCAAGCAAAAAACCATTTCAAAAATGGAAAAGGCGGTTATGCGGCAAAAAAGGTTCTTGGATAGTATGAAATCAATAATCGACGAGGACTACAAACGTGAATTAGAGGAAAGAAAAGGCGCTATATTAAAAGAATTTGCGGACAAGCTATACGGTTATCATATGGCGGGGAAATAGCTATTTCTTTCCCAACGCATCGTCAGTGGCTTTTCTTAAAAGCAACTTAGACTAAATGACTATACCGTTTCGTCATCTAAGTTACCCTATCCTTAATAAAAATTGTAAAAGATAAGCAAAATTTGTAATATATTCTAATGATATTGATGAAAAAGCAATGTGCAAAAATACACATTATAATTTACGAGTTTGTTCGTCATGCTGACAAAAAAACATTGCTTCTCTACAATATAAAAGTTATTATAAAATAAATTTGAGGCTGCTAAATGAAAAACATTGAAATGAACGTTGACGGCGATATTTTAACGATTAAAGTTGACCTTTCCAAGACATTCGGCAAATCCGGCAGCGGCAAGTCAACCATTATTGCTTCTACGGAAGGCAATGTATCCGTGCCCGGCAAAGAAGAAGTTAAAATAGGGTTAAATGTTTATACGAAATAAGAACATTTCCAAAAAGAAAGTTCGGCGTTTTAATAAAACTTGAATGACACTTAAATAAGGAGTAACCGCCTATGTTTAAAAAAATTCTATGCATATTCCATCCCTAACCGAGCACTAATTTAATATAAATTATCGGCGTATTTTTTAGTGCGCCTGACTTCAAACTTTTAAAATTGCCGCATACTGTAATAATATTAAAGCATTTTGTTCGTTTGTTAGTTCGTTTGTTAGTTTGTTTTTTGTTTGATTAACTGAGGGAAAGCATTTTGCAGAAGCAACAGGATTACTTCGCCCCAAAGCGCCGTTTTCATATTCTTGTGTAAGCACCGATTTTAAAATATGTCTTTTGCATAATAGGAGAGCCTACCATATGAAGCTCACTTGTAAATTGATGAGCAGAAGTATGGCAGCGAATAAATCCTAAAAACTTGATGTTGTGGAGAAATTGAGTCATCATTACAATAATAAAAAATTATGCAATTATTTTCAATTGCTATTTTGAGGAAAGCCCATTGCAAAAGTGCGGAATTTCGTTTGCATTTTCGGGGAAAAACTGTTTGCAAAATACATATTGGTCTTTAAAAGAAGCATACGACAACATATAGGAATATTTCAGATTTTAGAATAATGAAAGACCGCATCAGTCGTTAGGGTATAAAACGCCATATGAGGTGCATTTTGATAAGTAAAGTTGCTCACAGGTAAATTTTAACGATTTATCAACAGGCTTTCAGCCTAACGCTTACGCTTTGATAAATCTAAATTTACCTGACCGGTTAATCAACAGTTTTTTCAACAACATAAACCCGTTATTGAAAAAACTATCGATTAACCTTGACCAACTTTATTACGGCGGCGGTTAAAAGATTTTTTATTTACAAAAATAAAAGGCAATGATTTAATGTAAAAGCTATTTTATTAAGTCATTTTAAGACTAAATATTAAGATAATTTCAAAAGTTAATATTATTAAACAAATACTTAATTAAACAAGGCTATCGCACATTAAAAGTACTAAATTTTAGTCCGAACATTGGGAAGTACCTTATTTAGAATTCGTATAATTCAAAAAGACCATTTATAAAAGCTAGTTTTTCGTATTCACAAAAATCATCGGAAACATTTATTTTATTTTTTTCGTAAAAAGCTCTGGCTCTACAAGCCCCGCCGCAAATAAATCTAACATCGCAAGTTTTACAGCCTTTAATGTTTAAAACAGTTAGATCTCTACACGATTTAAGAATAGGTGATTCGTCGTAAATAGTTTCTAAAGATTTTTTCCTAATATTTCCAGCTAGAAATTGTGGTAGATGGAGAAGATGACATGGGTAAACATCTCCAGAATTTGAAATGCTAATTTCAGCGTCTCCAATAGCGCATTTAAAAATCCTTTGATCTTTGGCTAATTCTAGCGAGGTACACAAATAACTTAAAGGATTGGTATTAGCGGCTGACGAGAGAGCATCGTAATATTCTTTTCCAGTAATATATAGATTATTTATTTTTCTCACTCTCCCCGCTTTAAATAATGGTGCAAATGACAACAATGAACCAAATTTTTTAGCCATTGCTTCTATATCATTTATGTTTTTTTTAGTTACAGTCATTGATATCCGGAGCGGGGCATTATTATTAATAAGTAACTCTATTGAACTCATTACTTTATCAAATGTGCTTGCTCCCCTATGAAAATCGTTAATTTCAGGAGTACTACCATCGACACTTATTTTAATCAGATCAAAAGATTCTGCGATTTGTTTTACATTTTGGTTGTTAATTAGCAAGCCATTAGTAAGAAGATGAACATTGTTGCCTTTATTTTTTGCATATTTAGCAACATCAAGTGAATATGGTGATAGTAAAGGTTCCCCCCCTGTTAATACTATATCAACTTTACTGCTTATTTTATTTACAGAGTCAATAAGATTCAAATATTCTTTCAATATTAATTCATTTCCTGAATCATATAGTCCATCCGCGTAACAATAAGTGCATTTTAAATTACACTTATTTGTCATACTCAGGTGAACTATATGAAGTTTATAAGGATTATACGCACAAGAATAATCTGTAGGCGAAAAAATATTCTTTACATTTGAAGTAATTTTCTTAAAAAAAGTTTTAATTTCATCTGTCGTATCCCGTTGGAGTTCCATCGATGAAATCTGGATAATATCTTGTAATGTTCTTTTACCATCACATAATTTTAGAGCCGCAATCCCATTAGAATTTGTAGCTATCCAAATAGGCAAGTCAGGACGCAACAAAAGGCATCTATTACCCTTTCTTTTTACAACAATATTTTTTGGCAATTTAAATTTGCAGTTTAATAAATCGTCGGAATTATCTATCATCATATCTAAATCTTAGTTTTTAATCTCTACCGCCAGCACAATTCAGTCCCATGCCACACTGCCCTCCACCGCCAGCACAATTCAGTCCCATGCCACACTGCCCTCCACCGCCAGCACAACCGAGTCCCATGCCACACTGCCCTCCACCGCCAGCACAACCGAGTCCCATGCCACACCGCCCTCCACCGCCAGCACAATTCAGTCCCATGCCACACTGCCCTCCACCGCCAGCACAATTCAGTCCCATGCCACACTGCCCTAGTGCTTCTGGGACGCCCATCCGCAGGGTTTTAATTTTTCCTAAAGGGAAGCCTTCATCTTTTTTAAATTTAATTCCCATAATTGAGGCGACAGCAAAAACTCCAATAGATAATAAATACTTTAAAAAACTCCTACGCTTGATTGGCTTTTTCATATCTAAACCTCCTTATAACTCCTAATTTGTAATTCTTTTTCAATTAAAAAGCTTGTTATCTTAGTTTCTTTAAGTATTATAGATATTCAATTATTAAAAGTAAACATATTTTTTTATGTAATTTTAGTGAAATTTTAAGGATATTGCGTATTTTGGTATAAAAAATCTCTGTTATAATGCGAAAAAAAACGGAAATAATGTCGGATTATTGCTAAAAATTAAAACTAATCTATAATTAATCCATAAAGATAATAAAAAAACGATAAAAACTATTTATGGTTTAATTGTGAAGTTTCTAACGGTGAGTTAAGGTATATATTAAATTATAATATGTATATTATACAAGTATTAAAGAAAAAACATTGCTTCTCTATAACAAAAAAGTTATTATAAAATAAATTTGAGGCTGCTAAATGAAAAACATTGAAATGAACGTTGCCGGCGATATTTTAACGATTAAAGTTGACCTTTCCAAGACATTCGGCAAATCCGGCAGCGGCAAGTCAACCATTATCGCTTCTACTGAAGGCAATGTATCCGTGCCCGGCAAAGAAGAAGTTAAAGTAGGGTTAAATGTTTATACGAAATAAGAACATTTCCAAAAAGAAAGTTCGGCGTTTTAATAAAACTTGAATAAAACTTAGATAAGGAGAATCATCTATGTTTAAAAAAACTCTGTCATTTTCGTTATTGTTTTTATTAACTTTAGCCGTCAAATCTTACGCCACGCCTTACTCTGTCAATCAGTGTATTGACCACATAAGCGCCCAGTCGTATAAATCGGCAAGGGTCTGGGGAATAAGAGCGGTAAACAATCATCCTCAAAGTTTTTTTGCGCATTTATGTCTCGGGATAGCCGATGAGCGTCTCGGTTTATACAACCCCGCTATTTATGATTTTAAACATGCTATTCCGCTTGCAAACGACAAAAACAGATTAGGGATTGTCTATAATTGGATAGGGGAAACATTTGATTCAGTCGGAAACGAAAAAGACGCCCTGATGTATGATTTTAGGTCGTTAAAACTTACAAGAGAACTTAATAATATAAGTATTGAATCAAACGATATTAATAACATAGCTTTGATATACCTTAAAGAATCCAATTACAAAAAAGCCCTTAATTACGATAAAAAATCATTAGCATTAAGCAGAACCAAAAAAAGAAAGGCTATAGTTTACAATAATATAGGAGCGGTTTATTTTGACATGAACAATTACGCCGAATCTATAAAATACGCAAAAAAAGCCTTGAATTTAAACGAAAGCATAGGCTATTATTACGGAGCGGCGCAAGATTATTTAAATCTCGGAGCCAGTTATATATATGTAAAAAACTATCCTGCAGCCAAAAGATACATTCTTAAAGGTATTTCAATGGAGAAAAAAATTGGCAATAAAGAGTGGATTGGAACAGGATACAAGCATCTTGGCAGTCTTTACAGGAATGAAGGAGATAATAAAAAAGCTCTTTTATATTATAGTAAAGCTTACGATATGTTTAAAATAAGCGGAGATGCTTCAGGTATGCAGGATTGTCTTTCTATGGTAAATAAAATTAAAAATAAAAAATAAATGAATGAGGTGCGGATAAAAAAGTTTTGAGGAAGAATTTATGAAAAAATTAAGGATTGTTCTTAATATTATAGCTTATTTAATGATTATAGACGGAATATTACTTGCTATCACAAGCCTTTCTTTCGTTTGGGGTTTTGGAGCATTTGACGGAGGAAGTACGACAGCCCTTGTCGATATTATGTCGGAATTCAGTTTATTAATTATATATCTTGGATTCCGGGAATTATACAATAAATCAAAAGAAGAGCAATAAAACGCATTATAGAGCGTTTAAACGGTATATTTATTAAAGCAATAGAAAACCAATAACAGTGTGATTAAAGCTTAATATTTCAAGCTGGATAAACGAAAAATAATAAAATAAAGCATAAAAAGTATAACATTATGAAAAAAATATTATTAGCTTTTATTTTTATTCTTTTTTCAGCAAATACAATTTACGCTTTCGGCATTTTCAACGTTCCCTATAATAAATCCGATTCTAACTTTAATAAACTTGCAATGCGGGTTTATAATTCCGGCCGTCCTTATATTTACACACAAGGAGCCTATACCTATAATGCCATACCCATAACTACGACTATGTCCGGATGTAAGCTAATAAGCATAATAAGGCAAACCGAAGGCTTTCCAAAGCCGGTGTATTGGGCGATAGAAAATTATAAGATATGCGGCGGCAATATTGCGCAGGTTCAAAATACCAATATGGCGGGCTGGGAGAACTTGCCAAACGGCATTAAACCTGTTATAAATAAAGTTGTAGCGGAAGCCAGACAATACGGCAAAGCAAGCGCAAATTATTACGGATACAGGATAATCGGCAAGGCGCAAGCGTATAACAGCAATGTGGTCTATGTATATGTGCTTAATGGGATAAAGTTAGAGGCGATGATGAGATTTTCAGAATAAATAATATAATTAACCAATAAAGAGGTTAGTATGAATTTAAATATTGTTAAAGAATATTTAGATAAGCAAAAAATAATAGCTGTAGAGGTTTACGATTTTGAGAATAATAAGGTGAAATATTCCGACAAAATAAAGGGTTGGAATATTACAAAATTCAAACCGGAAGAGATAGTAAGAGCATTTATTCTTGCTAAACTTGCAAACGAACTTGGCTATAAACTTGAAAATATCGAGATTGAAAAAGAATACGATATTGGAACACCAAAGAAAAATAAGCCAAGAATAGATATTATCGTAAAAGACGAAAAAGGTAATGTTTTTTTGTATATCGAATTAAAAAATCCCGATGAATATGAAAAAGATAAAGATGAAGTTATAGAAAAACAACTTTTTAATCTTGCCAGCCAAGAAAAAGGACAGGGTAAAAATGTAGCATATCTTGTTCTTTATACTTTTGAAATTATAGGCAAAGAAATTAAAGATAAATGCATCTTGATTGATTATAATAAATTTCAATCTTTTGAAGCATGGAAAAAACAAAGAGAATCTACCGATGAATTACCTGCACATTATGGTAAGGCAATAAAAGAGCCTTTTGTAAAAGGCGGAAAAAAGGATTTAGAAACTAATTTTTTACCCGAACAATTAGACGCTATCAGAAAGAATTTACATAATGTTCTTTGGGGCGGAGGCGGAACAGACGATAACGATGTGTTTTCTTCGCTTGTAAATATTATTTTAGCAAAGATACAAGACGAAAGCGAAAAAAGAACAGGTGAAAAGTATGATTTTCAAATCTTTGAATCCAAAGAAGGACATAGCTTTGAAACTAATGACGAATTATTTAATAGAATTAATAATCTATATAGAAGAGCATTAAAACAAAGGCTTAATATTTTAGACGAGAATAAATTAAAAAAATCATTTGTTATAGATGAAAATAAATTCTCAATAAGTAAACTCAAATATACAGTTTCCGAGCTTGAAAGGTTTGGATTTGTAGATGGAAAAAATAGTTTTACAGGCAAAGATATTTTAGGAGACTTTTTTGAAGGTATTGTTAGAGAAGGATTTAAACAGTCAAAAGGGCAGTTTTTTACACATATTAACATTGTAAGGTTTCTGCTTTGGGGATTACAAATTGATAAACTTGCTATTAACAGAGTAAATGAATATTCGGAAATACCCTATATAATAGACCCAAGCGCAGGAAGCGGAACATTTCTAATTGAATATATGAAATTTATCACCAATAATTTAAAAAGAAGATTTAAAAATAAGCTCAATGAAACAAGAGATATAGAAGACAGATTTTATAAGTGGTTTATGCCGGAAAACAGAGAAAATCAATGGGCAGAGCATTATATTTATGGGGTAGAAAGCAATTTTAATTTAGGAACTGCTACTAAAGTTAATATGATTTTACACGGAGACGGTTCCACAAATATATTTGTAAAAGACGGACTTTTACCTTTTAATTTTTATGATAAAGAATCGGCGCCTAATTTCTTAAAACAATGTAATAAAGACAAAATATATTTCGATAAAGAAGTAAACGGACAGTTTGATGTAATTATTTCTAATCCGCCTTTTAGCGTTGATTTAGATAACGAAACAAAGAAAAATGTAAAAAAAGAATTTGTTTTTGGGGATAAAAAGAATTCTGAGAACCTATTCATAGAAAGATGGTATCAATTATTAAAACCGAATGGGAGGCTTGGCGTAGTATTGCCTGAAAGTGTTTTTGACACAAGTGAAAATAAATATATTAGGCTCTTTATTTATAAATATTTTAAGATTAAAGCGGTTGTATCATTACCACAACTTACCTTTGAGCCTTTCACAAGCACTAAAACGAGCCTTCTATTTGCTCAAAAGAAAACTAAAATGGAAATTGAACAATGGAATGAGCTTTGGTCTGAATATTCTAAAGAATGGAGTAATTTAAAAACAAGAGTTGAAAATCTTATTACGGCTTATATGGAAAATAAAGATCGCAGTAAACTATCATCAATCAAAGATTTAACTGAAACAGAAGAAAAAGAAATTTTAGCAAGGATGCTTAAAGATTACATTGAAGAAGATAATAGAAATTTATTACCCAAACAAATCATCGAAAAATACAAAGATGAATTACAAGAGCTTTGTAAATACGATAACGACATAAAAGACGTTTTCGGCTTTGTAAATACTTGGTGGGTGTTTGGCGAGGTTGCCAAAGAACTTGATTATAAAATCTTTATGGCGGAAGTGGAAAATATTGGATACAAACGAACTAAAAGAGGCGAAAAGCCAGCGCCAAATGAACTTTATAGAGAGGGGGAAATTACTTATCCAGATGGTAGCAAGCATTCTGGAATTTTAGTTGACGATGGCGTAAAAGAAACCGCTTTAGATTATATGAGGGAAATACAATGGGATTAAAAGTTTTTTCAGTAACATTAGCAGAATTAAGCGGAGATTCTTATTTAAGAACTGATGTAAAATACCATAGTTTTTTTGTTTCATCAAACTGGAACTTGTTTAATTCTTTAGATAAACGACTTATTCCTCTTAAAGATATTTTAATTAATGATTATACTCTTTTTGATTACCAAGAGGATGAAAAATACAAAGGAATACCAACAGGTCAAATTTATTTAGACGAAGATGGAGAAATTAAAGATTTTTTACCCATTAGCATAGAAGAACACCCAGAAAGACTAAAGTATAAAGTTTCAAATGAGAATATTCTTCTCTCAAGTTTAAGATTGGCGAAATCTCCAGCATTATTTTTTGAAAATGAAGATTTATCTGAATATGTTTTTTCAAATGGTTTTTATATTTTTAAAGTGAACGATGGTTGGAATAAAAAATTTGTTTATTATATTTTAAGAACAAAAAAACTAAAGAGTATTCTTGACAATCATATTTATAGAGGTATTGGAATTTCTGCTTACAAGAAAGAAGATTTGCTAAAAATAAAGATCCCCTTAATCCCAAAACCAAAACAAGACGAAATCGTTACACGAATAGAACCGGTTGAAAAGAAAATCAAAGAATTAAAGGCTACCATCAAAGAACCTCAGGAAATTATCAATAAAGTTTTTGCGAGAGAGTTTGGGTTTGATTTAGAAAAGTTTGAAGAATCTAAAAAGCAAAAGTTTTTTGAGGTAGAGTTTTCTATTGTTAGCAAAAATAATGATTTGAAACTTAATGTCTCATCGAGTTTAAATAATAAAATCGATTTTAAAATACCAAATGCAAGATATTTCAAGATAAAAAATGTTGCTAAAAACATTTTCGCAGGTGGCGATATGCCAAATGATTTTTCTGATGAAAAAAATAAAGAATACCAATATCCTATTTATTCAAATGGTAAAGAGAATTTGGGTTTAATTGGATATTGTAAAAAAGCAAGAGTTAAAGAAAAAGCAACTACGATTTCAGCAAGAGGGACAATAGGTTTTGCAGTAGCAAGAAATGAAGGTTATTTTCCGATAGTAAGATTAATATCGGTAATTCCCAACAAAGAATTGATTTTAAATGAATATTTGGCAAATGTTATAAATTTTCAAAATATTGAAAAAAGTGGTAATACAATTGCACAATTAACAACTCCAATGGTTGAAAACATTGAAATTCCTATACCTGATATAAACAAACAGCAATGCATCGTTGACGAAATCAAAGCAGAATTAGATAAACAAGAAAAGATAAAAAAAGAAATCGAAGAACAAAGAAACAAGATAGATGAAATTATTGAAGAATCTATTAATCAATAATTATGACAGATAAACGCAAAGAAATAATTATCAAAGAAATATTAGAAGCCGTAAAAGATGAGCTTGAGAGCGGTGAGCTTGCGGAATCGGTTTTTAATGTTTTGGCAGACAGTTTTTATTGCGAATATAAATACGATACGTATGATATTGATACGGGATACGATGT
>Ga0078972_1017863_pt1 | contig 10039 bp, 6 predicted proteins | sample YelNatPaOPGAMG01_FD_67568 | JGI IMG/M metagenome (GOLD analysis project Ga0078972, IMG submission 67568) | Hot spring thermophilic microbial communities from Obsidian Pool, Yellowstone National Park, USA - OP-RAMG-01 (SPADES assembly) (version 2) | ecosystem: Environmental > Aquatic > Thermal...
CGCCCGGCCCGCCGGGCAGGGCGCCCCGCAGCGGCCCGGCATGGCCCGTTTGAGGGGGACCGGGCGCCTGCGGGGCCGCATTTTGGCGGCAGCCTGGGGGCTGCCGCCAAAATGCGGTCCAGCAGGCGCCAGTTCCCCCCTTGAGGTAAGGGCCGGCGGCAGCGCAAGACGCCCGGCTACTATCTGCGACAAGGCACAAGGCGGGCAGACAAGCCTTTCCCATACCTCACCCTTTGCAAGAGAAAGAGCGCCCATGCTCCATCGCATCCGCACCCTGCCCCAGCGCCTATTCCCCTCCGTGCAGGGCAATTCCCGCGTCATCGTATTCACCGAGGGGGCCTGCGCCGTCCCGTACCAGTGGCTTGGCACCTACCTTCCCCTCTACATGGTCGCTCTCGGTGTCGGCAAGGTCGAACTGGGCCTGTTGGCCAGCCTGCTCAGCGCCGTGCAGTTGCTCAGCACCCTGATCGGCGGCTACATGGCCGACCGCTTTGGTCGCAAGCGCGTGCTCGTCGTGGGCGATATCATCGCCTGGGGCATCCCGCTGACCCTCTTTGCCATCGCGCGCAACCCCTGGTACTTTTGGGTGGGCAATGCTATCAATGGTTGGGTCTATGTCGTCGTGCCCAGCTTCCAGTGCCTGTTCGTCGAGGATGTCGCCCCGGAGGACCGCCCCGCGGTGTTCAGCGCGCTGCAGATCCTCTCCGCACTGGCCAGTCTCTTCAGCCCCCTGGCCGGTCTCATGGTCGCCCGTCTCGGCATCATCGGCGCGGGGCGCATTATCGCCGGCCTCACGGCCATGAGTGCAGTGGGAACGGCTGTCTTCCGCCAGTTTACCCTGCGCGAGACGACCATCGGACAGGCCAGGATCTCGGCGCACGCCCGGTCGAGCCACCGGGAGGTCCTGCGCGAGTACCTCAAGACCCTGCAAAGCATGGGGCGCAGCCCAGCTATACGCTCCTTCCTGACCGTGCGCATCCTCGATGCCTTTAGCACCGCCATGTGGGGCACCTACGCCGCCCTCTACCTGACCGATGCAGCAGGGCTGGGGCTGGCGAAAGCGACCGTCTCGCTCCTGCCCTTCATTGCGGCCATTGCCACCATCGCCATCCTTCTGGTCGGCTTTCGGGCGCTCACGGCCCGGCGCTCGCTCGATAACCTGATCGCCGGCCAGATGCTCTGGCTGGCGGCGGCCCTCTGTTTCGCCGCCTCGCCCGCCGGCACCCTTGTTTTCGCCCTGCTCTATGCCGTCTTCCAGGCCATAGCCAGGGCCCTCATCCAGCCTGCCATCGAAAGCCACTGGGCCAATATCGTGGGCGAGTGGGAGCGGGCCCAGGTCTTTGCCGTCAGCTCGGCGTTGAGCTCCCTCTGTGTCCTGCCGGCTGGCCTTATCGCGGGCGGGCTGTATGTGCTCTGGCCCCGGGCGCCCTTTCTCCTCGCCATCGCCCTGCAGGCGTTGTCATTGACGATTGTCCTCTGGCTGCGGCGAGTTGCCCATCCGGTGGCCGTACAAACGGAATAGTGGATGTGGCGGCACACAATGCCCCGTCCCGCCACATCCACTCCAAACCTTCAAACGGGCTAGCGCTTGACGATCAGCACGCGCACATCCAGGCTGGGGACGGTGAGACTGACTCCGTCACCCTCACGCACGAGTGGCTCGCCCAAGAGGTCCTCAGCCTGCCTCCAGCCGGCGACGTCGACCGTCTCGGTCACGTCGTGGTCGGTGGTATTGAGGAGCACCCAGGCCTCTTGCCCCTCGCCCACGCGCTTGCGCAGGGCCAGCTCGCCCACGCGTGCGGGGGCGACGCCGCACCGCGCCAGCAGGGCCAGCGCCAAGGCGTGCGTCTCGGCGCTGCGGTAGGCGGCGCCGCTGTGGCCCAGGTAGGTGCCCAGCAGCCAGGCCTGCCCTTTGCCCGCTGCACGCACGGTGCCGGCGACCTGCTCGCCATAGCGCAGGCAGGGCTCGCTCCCCTGGCACTGGAAGGTTTCGATGTAGACATTGGCGCGGGCCCGCCAGCCGGCGAGCGCCCCACTGCCCTCCAACATGGCTGGCTCCAGGTATTCGCCCCAGGTGCGCTCCTGCGGCGACCACTTGCGGCCGTCACCGGGCTCGCGCACCATGGTAAAGCTCTCCTGCGCCACGCCAAAAAGCTGTGCCAGGGTGGGCGAAAGCTCGCCCCGGTTGCAGGTAGCGTGATCGTCCATCCGCCCCGGCGCCGCCTCACTGATCAGGTGGCCGCCTGCCTCCACATAGCGGGCGAGCTTGCCGGCTACCGCCTCGGAGAGCGCGATGGGGAAGGGCAGGATGAGCGCCTTGTAGTGGGCGATATAAGGCGCCTCCAGCTCCGAGGCATCGACGAAATCCACGGGGATGCCCAGGTCCCACAGCAGGCGATACCAGCCGCGCACGGAATAGTGCAGGTTCTCACCGCCCTGGCCGAGCACCTGGCAGAAAGCGTAGGTCTCCTCATTGACGACGATGGCTACATCGGCCCAGGGGCGGGTGGGCTGGCCGAAGAGCGCGGCGTGCCGGTTGAGGGCAGCGCCGATACGCGCCGCCTCTTCGAAGCGGAGGGTCGTGTCGCCCGTCGAATCGAGCAGGCTGAAGCCATTCATCTCCGGCGCCATGATCTCGGCGCGGGTGACCCAGAAGGAGATGGCCGTCACGCCCGAGCTGACCGCCGTGAGCATCCAACGGCGGATGTCGGCGGGGGAGGGCACGCGCCCCTTGTGGAAGCTCGTCGAGACCGGGCCGCCCTGAAACTCGGCCGCCCACACCGGGCGCCCACGCTCGTTGCAGGAACGGATATAGTCGTAGGTGAGGGCCACATGCTCCCACATCTCGGCGTGCAGGGCCATGTAGCGGTCGGCGCGGCCGGTCTGCGAGACGTGCCCGTCATCCCAGGGGTGCCCCGAGCCCCAGGCCGGGTAGCAGGAGGAGCCCATAAAGTCGTGGCAGCGGGCATAGACCCAGTCCTGCGCGGCGCCGACGGCCACACCACCCTTGTGGGCAAAAACGGGGCGCTTCAGGGGGTCGGCCTCTTTGATGGCCGCGGTGCGGGTGCGCAGCACGCGTGCGATCTGCACGTTATCCATGAAATAGCGCCAGTCGACCTCTACCGCCAGCGGCAGCACGCGGTGGCCGCGGTCGGGCTGCACGTAGGACCAATCGAGGTAGCGGGCGTGCCAGGCGCGGTTCAGGCCATCGAGGTCGCCGTACTTGCTCTGCAGCCACTCGCGGAAGTAGGCCAGGGTGTGCTCGCAGTAGCAGACGTCGTCGCCCACCAGCCCCTGTGGCCAGTAGCCGATCTCTTGCCAGGTGTTCCATACGGCCACGTTCTCGTAACGGCCCAACGTGCGCACCAGCTCCTTGATAAAGCGCACCATATCGGCGCGGGCGCCGGCGTGATCGTAGCAGGGGCCGGGCTTGCCGTCGGCGGGCAGGGTCGATTGCGCCTCATAAGCGACCGGCAGGCCGTGACGGCCCACCATGCGGGCATCGGGATATTTACGCCAGAGCCAGTTGGGCGCCTGCTCGCAGGTCAGCCCCAGGTAGACGGCCAGGTCCAGCCGGCGAGCGTAATCGATGATCTCTTCGTAGCGAGAGAAATCGTAATGCCCCTCCAGCGGCTCATCGACCTGCCAGTTCTCCTGCAGCTTGATGAGGTTAAAGCCATGCCGCTTGAGGTTCTCCATGTCCTTTTTCATCTCCGACATGGTGGGCATCGGCTCGCGGCAGAGATGGGAGCCGAGTGGGAAAACTCGCGCAAACGCTTGTGGGTCCATGGTCTTGCTCCTTTGCCAGGCAGGCGCCGGCAGGCCGGCTTGCAGCCCAGGACAGCCGGCAAGTGCGGACGGGGATAGGGGATCCTGCACCCAGTATATATTGTGAATAAAAGTTCGTCAAAAGAAAACGCCCAGTTTTCCATCCGTATTGAACAAAACCTTGGCCGCCGGGCGCAAACATGCTATAATGACCGTAACTGTTCAGAATAGGGCTGGCGAGGAGCTTAATGACCCTGGAATTGACACAACAGTCGTAGACAGGCGGGTGATGATGGAACCGACGACACGATCGATCTTGCGCACGATCTACCAACGACAGCCGGTGACGCGGCGCGAGCTTTGCGCGCAGGCGGGTTTGAGCGCGGGGCGCATCAGCGCCCTGGTGGCGCAACTGATTGCCCGTGGGCTGGTGCGCGAGGAGGTGTCGCAGAGCGGCGTCCCGGGGCGGCCCGCGGCCTGGCTCACGATCGATCCAGAAGCCGGGCGCGTGGTCGGGCTCGATATCGGCGGCCGGCGCTCGCGGGCCGTGCTCAGCGACCTGGGCGGCCGGCCGCTCGCCACTCTCACCCGCCCTACGAATGTGGTGCAGGACCGCGCCCGGATCGTGGCCGATATCTTGGATCTGGTTGAAGCCGTCTGCCGTGAGGGGAACATCGCCGGCGCCGAGCTCCTGGCCCTGGGCGTGGGGGTGCAGGGCATCGCCGATGCGCGCACCGGCGTGGTGCTCGGCTGGCCCAATACGCCGGCCTGGACCGCACCCTGGACGGGCCTCGACGTGCCGGCTGCGCTCTCTCAGGACCTGAAGCGGCCGCTTATTGTGCTCGACGACAGTGTGCGCGCCATGGGCGTCATGGCGCAACGCTTTGGCCCCGCCCGCGGCTGCGCCAACTTCCTCTACGTGTTCCTGGGCAACGGCATCGGCTCGGGGGTGTTCGTGAATGGCTCCCCTTACCGCGGCAGTATGGGGTTGGCCGGCGAGCTGGGCCATGTGACGGTGGAGGAGGGAGGCGCGCTGTGCAGCTGCGGCAACCGGGGCTGCCTGGAGATGGTCGCCTCGACAGCGGGCGTGCTCAAGCGGGTGGATGCCCGGCTCAGTGAGGCACGGCTGGCATCGCCCCTGCGCGAAGCCCACGAGCGCGGAGAGCTGACCCTGGCCACGCTGATCGAGGCGGCGCGCACTGGCGACAAGCTGGCCTTCCAGATCCTCGACGAGACCGGCGCCTATGTGGGCCGCGTCATCGCCATCGCCGTGAACTTGCTGGGTCCGGAGCTCGTTGTGCTCGGTGGGCCGCTGGCCCAGGATGGCGGCATCATCCTGGATGCCGTGCAGCGGCAGGTGCGCCTGCGCGCCCTGGAGCACCTCTCGCGCCAAACGCGCATCGTCACCGATGACCAGGGCGAGTTGGCCGGCGCCCATGGGGCGGCGCTGCTGGCGCTCGATGCCCTGTTCAATTCCTCAAGCAGGCTGGCAGCGCTGCTTGGAGATTGAGACTGGTTATTCCCCAGTCTCGATCTCCCCCAAATCCACCTCATCGGAGCCATCGGGCAGGCGCAGGCGCTCGCCGGTGTTGGGGTCATAGAGGCCTACACGCAGGTGCAGCTTCTGCGGCGCGCTTTGCGTGGGCAGGAAGAGCCCGTGGCGGTCGACAATCTCCTCGCCGGGCTTCCAGCCGTCTGTGGGGCGGGCGCCATTGGCCGGCACCGAGTCGTGCTGGGCCAGCAGCCGGTCGCTGTCATCGGTCGCGTGGACAAAGACCTTGTACGACCCTGCGGGCTTGCCGTCTGCCCGCCAGCGCAGCTCCAGAGCGCAGGCATCGCCCGTCACGGCCCAGCGCGCGCTCACCAGGTGAATATTGCCGTCGAAAACATCAGCGCGGGCCGACTCGACCCAGCCGTCCTTGGGCGGCGCCACCTCGGCCAGGTAGAGCATATCCTCCTGCCATTCCCCACCTGCCGGGTAGAGATTGCGGTCGATCCAGGCCCCCAGCGCCGCATTGGGGCCATAGGTGCCCTTGTAGAGCACGAACCACAGGCGGGGGTGAGTCTGCGCCGCGCTCTCGATGCGGGCGGCGATCTCGTCCATGGGCTCGATGATCGGGTCCCAGCGCATGGCATAGGACCAGGCCGGGTCCTGTGCGGTGCGATAGGTGTCATACCAGCCGGCGCGGGCCAGGGCGTTGAAAAAGGCGATATCCTGCGGGCTGCCGCCATGGGTCGAGATATAGCGGTAATCGGCGGCCGGGTCAAAGGGGCCGGTCACTTCGAGCATCTTGTCATAGACAAAGCGGCTGCACGTCGGCCAGTAGCACAGGGCCAGGGCCACCAGCGCCACCGGCAGGAGCGGCCAGAAGCGCCGGGTCAGGCGGTCCAGGGCCCAGGCCAGGAGCAGCCCGAAAAAGGCGCAGGCGGGCACCAGGTGCCGCGGGGCGAACCAGTAGGTCTGCGCTACATAGGCCACCCCGAGTATGGTGGGCGCCACCGTGAGGATAGGTAGCAAGAGTCGGCGCGCCTCGGCCCACGACCAGGGCCCTGCAGCCACCCCCAACAAAAGCACCGCCCCCAAGAGAGGCATGGCCCAGCGGCTGCTGGCATAGGTGAAGGCCATGCCCTGCAGCGCGGGCTGCAGGTAGGGCACGAGCCCGGCCAGCGTGGCCTTGGCCACGCCCGAGGCACTCAGGCGCGTCTCGATGGTCGTGCGCGCTACCAGCAGCCAGGGCAGGTAGAGGAGGGCAGCGGCCAGGACCACGACGAGCAGGTGGAGCGGGCCGGGTACCCCCACTTTGCTGCCCTGTTGCTGCGAAGTGGGGAATCCCCGCGGGCGCTGCAGGCGCACGATCAGCGCGTAGAGCCAGATGCCCAGGAGCGCCCAGACGGTGTGGTAGAGGGTGTAGAGTGCGAAGAGAGAGCATACAGCCAGGCCGGCGTCATTCCCCCACGATGGGCGCTTCTCTCCGCGCAGGGCGAACCAGGCGGCGCCGAGCACGAGCAGCGCCGTGAGGGCGTACATGCGCGCAACCTGGCCATAGTAGACGAGGAGCGGCCACAAAGCGGCAAAGCCGGCGGCCAGGATAGCCATGCGCTCCCGGCTGGCGGAAGAGGCTTTGGCGGTCTTGCCCCCTTGGGATGTCTCTCCGCTATCCGCCCACGCGCGGGCGACGGCATAGGTGAGCGGCACAGTCAAGATGCCGACCACGACCGAGAAGAGGCGGATGGCCGTGGCGCTCTTGCCGAAACTGGAAAATCCCGCAGCATTTTCGCTCGCCAGCCAGAGCTTGAGCAGCGCAGCATAGAGCGGGGGCTGCCACTCCTCGGTAGCCACGCGCCAGAGCGCGCTCCAGGGCAGGCTGGCTTGGGCCAGGCTCCACCCCTCATCCCAGCGCAGCACAGGCCCGCCCAGGCGATAGAGGCGCACGCCCAGGGCGAGCAGCGTCAGCAGCGCCACCCAGAAGAGCGGCTTATGCAACGCCCGCCGGCCCGCGAGGGCCAGTTTCGCGGGCCGGGCGGAGAGAACTAACTTAGCGGACACGGCGGCGTATCGCGCTGAACCCGATGCTGGCCCCGACCAGGAGGACGATACCCCCCAGCACCAGGGGCAGCGACTCCCCATCGGTCAGGACGTCAACAACCGATGGGGCCGGCGTGGCGGTCGGGGCCGCGGTCGCCGTTGGCGGCGTGGTCGGCGCCTCAGTCGGCGCGGCCGTAGCGGTGGGTTGGGGGGTCGCCGTCGGCGGCTCGAGGGTGGCCGTGGGCGCCGGCGTATCGGTCGGCGGCACAGGGGTGGCCGTGGGGGGCACAGGCGTGGCCGTCGCGGGCCGCGGCGTGGGGGTCGGCAGCGGCGTATTCGTGGGCGGGGGAGCGATGGCGACCAGGCTGGCGTCATCGACATAAATGTTGTTGTCCTGGCTGCGGTACTCGGGGTAGGCGTAGACAAAGACGGTCACGGTCGAGTTCTGCGCCTCCGCCTCTACCTGGAAGAGCGACCAGGTGTCATAGGAGTTGTTCTCGGCCGACCAGACGATAGCCGGGTTTTTGAAATCGGTGCCGCCGGTCGGGTCGATGCCGATGCGGAAATGCATGTTCGAGGGCTTGCCCGAGGTGGCCTTGCTACAGTCGGCTGTCTTCTCGTTGTCGCAGGACCAGCTCATGCCCCAGATCTGAAAACGCAGGCGCTCTCCCGGGCGGATATTGCTCACCTGCTGATAGACCCCGCCCTCGAAATTGGCAAAGGAATGGAAATACTGTTGCGCCAGCTCGCCGCTGTGCACACGGTTGTAGGGATAGTCATTCCAGAAGGCAGCTTTGTACTCGGGGGCCACCAGGTAGCCCTGCCTGGTCTGGTCCTCGCTGCCCTGCACCCAATAGGCCACCCAGGGGGCGGCAATACGGCAGTTCTCTTTGCCGGGCAGGGAGATATAGGGCCGCTCAAAGCCGCCGTTTTGCAGCAGGTTGGGGTTGTCGGCCAGGGTGGCCACCGGCAAGAGAGCGCCCAAAGCCAGGATCGCCGCAACGGGCGAAATAAACCGCAGGAGGGAGCGCAAAAGCTTGGTTGAGTTGGGCATGGTTAGACCTCTCGTCTGGTTTACATGTGAATGGCGGGAAGACCGACAACGTGGAAACAGACTACGAGGGGCATGCCAGATCAGCCCCACAGGATGCTCGCCCCGGCGGCAAGCATCACAGCGGCCCCTGCTGGAAGCAGTGTGGAGTCAAATCGCAAGGAGTATACATTATAGGCGAACACAGCCGCGCGCCAAAATCGGGTCGACCTCCATTCAACTTGCATCGCCAGCGGGCATCTCCTCGCCGCACAGCCGGGAGCCCGTGGCCGCATCGACGAAAAAGCGCATGGTGCGCAATTGCCCCTCGAACACCCCCCGCACTGCGAGCACCCATACGCCCTCCGGGTGGCCGGTGAAAGTGGCGCAGGGACCTGCAACCTCGCGCGCCTCGGCCTCCGAGACGAGCCGGGCCGAGAGAATCTGCAGAGACTCCTTCTCCTGCGCCTCTTGCACCCCCTGCAGGGCCTTTTCTACAGTGATAAAAGGCCCCGCGCCCAGCGCCTGGTGCACGGGCGGCGTGGGCGAGGGCTCGGGCGGCCGGTCGAGGCGGAAGCCCTCCACGATGGCGGAATAGGCGCTCAACAGGGGCTGGGGCGCCTCATAGCCCGTCGGGTAGCGCAGGAACAACTCATAGGTGCGGCCGTGGGCGCTGAACAATACGCTCACATCACGCTCACCCGTCCCGGGGCGGCGGTCCACCCGGTAGCCGGCGAGCCCCTGCACGTCCCCCGCCTCGCCAGCCGGCGAGGCCCACCCCTGCTCATAGACGCCCCAGCCCTCCCCCTGCAGGAGCGGTGAGGCCCCGGCTGGGTCGTACTGGTCATAGTGCGTCTCGCCCGGGTGCATGCGCAGCACGACGGGGTAACGCGGCCACTCGGGCGCAGTGAGGGCAAAGGTCACGTCGTCGAGCTGCTCGGCGCGCCAGCCCCGCGGCACGGGCAGGGAGCAGCCCCACGCCGGAATAGCCCGGCGCGGCCACGCGGCGCGCCCCGCGGGGAGAGCGGGCGGCTGCGGCGGCTTTTCGGGGTAGACGGCTATCACCTGCTGCACCACAAAGATGCGCTCCGCCCACTGGCAATCCGCCGTGCGCGGATCCCCCAAATAGCCGCGCAGGCGGGCGTGGTAGGGCAAGTCGGGCCGGGCGCGCACGCCGGGCTTGAGCATCTCCTCCGTCACGGCGATGAGCCAGGGCTCGCCCGCCGGCAGCTCATTGGAGCAGACGCCGTTCAGGAGCGCCAGCATCGGCGTGAAAGGCCGGTCGGTAAGGGCCGCCTCCCAGGCGTTGGGGCAGGCGATCTGGCCCTCGGGGGGCGGCGGGCCGCCGGGGAGCGCGGGGGCGGCCACGCCGCTGAAATAGGCGTCGATCTCCACCGATTGGCCGGCCGCGGGCGGGTGCGCCATCAGGTCTGCCACACTGGGGCCGGCAATGCTCAGCGTGGGCGTGGGCTGTGGCGAAGGCACGGCCATGGTATCCATGGGCGCAGCGACAGGCGCCCCGACCCAGGCCGGCCGGCAGCCGGCCACGAGCAGCAGCAGAGACAGCCAGAAGGCAGAGTATGCACGCATGGGCGCTCCCTCCTGCCGTAAGGACGCTGCAGTGGCAGGCAAAGTTCCCTTTGGTACCCATCAAGGCCGCTGCACCGGCGCCGTCTTGCGGGGGGACTTGTGGCGGGGGGTTTAGTACTGCAACC
>Ga0078972_1017865_pt1 | contig 10037 bp, 10 predicted proteins | sample YelNatPaOPGAMG01_FD_67568 | JGI IMG/M metagenome (GOLD analysis project Ga0078972, IMG submission 67568) | Hot spring thermophilic microbial communities from Obsidian Pool, Yellowstone National Park, USA - OP-RAMG-01 (SPADES assembly) (version 2) | ecosystem: Environmental > Aquatic > Thermal...
CCCCTTTCTTTAATTTCAACCTTAGTGGAACTGGTCTCCGATTATCATCAAGACAGAAATTTTTTATAATGGGTGTGAACAGGTAAGGAAAAGATAGGTATCTCGGCATCCTTATCGGCATCAAAATATTAAGAGATATTTTTGATAGAGATAATGATACAGCAGAATCAATAATTGGTATGATTGATTTTTACAACGAAGATTCAAACAAACTCCTTGCGGATTGTTTCATTCATCTAAATAAACCTCAGATGGCTCTTAACCTTGTTAAGAACCTTAAAGGAAAAGAGAAGACTGAATATTTAGAGAAACTGATTAAAATTTTAGATAATGAAGATATAAAGAGGGAACTTGCAGAAACATACATAATTGAAAACAGGATGGAAGATGCGAAAAATATTCTTTCAAATTTAAAAAGTAAGACAGAAAGAGAGTATATTATGCTTTATTTTGCAGGTGAAGATATAAATGTCCCTATTGATAAGATAATAGAATTTAAAAAGGAACTTTTATTAAAAAAACTTGAATTCACAGAAGATAATGAGGAAAAGTTTTCAATCGCCTTAAAGTTAAGAAGATTTGATATTGCCCGTGAAATCTTAAATAGTTTTTCAGGTGATAAGAAAATTATAAAGATGGCATGGCTTGAACTATATGAAGGTAGGTTCTTTAATGCACTTGAATTAGTAAAAGGAATAAAGGATGATGAGGCGAAAAGAATACTTTTTATTGCCTCCTCAAGACTTGGATTTGAAAAGGTTTCAAGAAAGTTGGGTGCCATTATAAATAAAGAAAAAGAAACGATTAATATTTTAAATCCAAAAAAAGGTGTATTTAAATTATACTGGAGGTAAAAATGGGTATTTGTCCAATACTTTCGGGTTTTAAAATGAGTGAAATAGATGGTAGGGAAGAGGTAAAAATTATAGAAATAGAATGTTTGAAAGAGAAGTGCATTTTCTATGACCAGGAAAATAATAATTGTTCTGTTCAAAATATCTCCGAGATTTTCTCTATAAAAAAGGGTCTTCAAATTTTGAAAACATCCATACACGATGAGATTTACGATTTTAAATATGAAATCTCTTCAAGATTGCAGGAAATTTTTGAAAAAATAACAGGTAATATAAGTAATTTAGGAATCCTTTCTGAAATTAATCAGAATATAGGAAATATTCTCACAAGTATTAATGAGATCAAAGAAAAAAGTTTTACAGATGAAAAAATGAAGAATATATTTAGCGATATTTTTAATCCTGTTAATGAGAGTATATCAACATTACAGAATAATTTAAAAAATATCTCGGTAATAAATGATGAGATTAAGGGGAATTTAATATCTATTGCTGAAAAAATTTCTATTCTTGAAAGTATAAAAAGTTCTGTAACTGAAATAGAAAATACAGGTAAATCTTTAAAAGATAATATCTCTACATTCCAGACGAGTATTGAAGAAATAAAATCACTATCAGGAAAAATAGAATCCTCTTTTACTACATTTTTTGATTCTGTAAATTGGGTAAAAAATATTCTTTCTGATATAGATGGTAAGTTTGAGGATGTGAAGAAATTATTATTAGAAAATAAAGATAATGTTAGTAATAACTTCTCAGAATTAAGTTCAAATTTCAGAAAATTTATTGAAGAAATTATGAATTTAAATAATACTTATTTAAAATCATTTGCAGATAATATTGAAAATTTAAGAGGTGAAATGGCGAAGATTTTGGACGGAATGAATGTCTTTCTCTTCCCGTTATTAACAGAACTGAAAGAGATAAATTCCGAGAATTTTGAAAAGATTTATCCAAGGATTGATAACATTGGAGAAAGAATATTTGAATTATCAGGTTTCTTAAATACATTTAGTGAAAAAATGAGAGATTTTTCTGAATCAGTTTTTACATTTATAAATGAGATAAAGAGTGATTTTAAGACGATAAAAGAGAAAGAGGAAATAAGGGAAGCGGAAGAGATTAACGATGAAGGTGTCCTTCATTTTTATTCAGGTAATATTGAACTTGCAATATCAAAATTCAATGAAGCACTTAAAATTTCTCAAAAACCTGAGATCCTTTTCAATCTTGCTTCTGCACTCTCTTACAAAGGTGAAAAGGAGAAAGCGGAGGAAATATTTATAAAACTGATAAAAGAATATCCTGATTACGCCCCTTCATTTTCAGAACTGGGAATGATAACATTTGAAAAAGGAAAAACCGAAGAGGCAATAAATTTAATGATGGAAGGTCTTGAGAAAGAACCAAAGAATCAGTATATACTTGCAAATATCGGATATGCCTACGAAAAACTTAATGATATAGAAAATGCTTTAAAATACTGGAAAAAAGCAATTGAGATAGATTCATCACTTTTTGAGGTTCAGGATAGTATTAATTTTTATACTGAAAGGAGGATTTGATGGAAGGTAAATCTCCATTTGAGGAAATATTTGAAACAAAAAAGAAAGATAAAGAAACTGAAGAAAGTTTCATAAAAGAGGAAGAAGAAACTCCATTTTCAAAGTATTTAAATCTTATAATAGAACTTATCAAGAAAAAATATTACTTTGAGGCAATTGAGGTGATAAAGGAACTTGCAACTCAAAACTTCTGACAGAATATTACTTATAGGTGATACTCATCTTTCCCCTGTAAAATTTAACGATGAGATAGAATCCCTTACTTGTTTTTTAAATGAAAAAATAGACTATAACTATCTATTCTTGCTTGGCGACATATTTGATTACTTCTATGAATTTAAATATTACATACCTAAAAATTATTTTTATTTATATAACACTTTATACAATTTATCAAAGAGAATGCAAATACATTACTGGCTCGGAAACCACGATTTCTGGCATATTGATTTCTTAAAAAAAATAGGAATAAAAATACATTTTAAACCTGAATTAATAAATATTGGAGATAAAAAATATTTTATTGCACATGGTGATAATTTGAAAAATGAAGATATATTTAATTCTTTTATCAAGAATGAGATAACGCAGTGGTTTTATAAAAAGATTCATCCAGATATTTCTTATGAAATAGGGAAATTCATTTCAAAGTTAAGTTCAAATTCGTCAAGAAATAAAAATATAAGAATGGATAAATATATTGAATTTGCAGAAAAAAAATTTAAGGAAGGAGTTGATGTTGTTTTGATAGCACATATCCATAATCAATTTCTTTATAAAAAAGGTAATAAGATATTTGTTGTTATAGGCGATTGGAAATATAGAAAAAATTATTGCGAAATAATTGATGGCAAAATATTCCTTAAATGTGATACCCAATCACCAAGATGAAATTCTCCATATTTTATCAACACATCAATAAGAAAATTATATGAACTTTCTTTTATATCAGAAATTTTTCCTGAGTAAATCTTCAAAAAAACATTAAACCATTCGTTAATCTCAATATCTTCCTCACTCTTATGTTCATTACAAACAGTGCCATTTTTAGTTATTGAGAAATATCTTATATCTTTCTTTCCACAAACACTGCATTTTTCAATTACAGGGAATATTCCTTCAATATAATAAAAATATAAAAGAAAATAAGCAAAAACATAAATATTGTCTTTATTTTCAATAAAATTAAGTGTTTTCAATGTAATATTCCATAGAGGTAAACTCTTAGGAGAATGTTCAAGTATGTATAATATTGAAAAAAGAATTTTTAATTTATCACTATTCTTTCTTAACTGGAAGAAAGGGGAAATTATATTTGCTTCTTTTATTATTCCCATATCTTGATACTCCCTTTTATAATATACAAAAGAAACAAGATATCCTGATTCAATTGAACCAGAAAGTTTGCTTTTCTTATAACCTTTTATAACAAATGACAGATTACCTGATTTTTTTGTATATATGTGGGTTACTATACTTGTATTCTTAAAAGATATATTTCTCAGGATTATCCCTTCATCTTTGTGAAGCATTAATACCTTGATTTGAAACCTTTACCAAGAACTTCGTGAACATTATAAATAACAACGAAAGCGTCGGGGTCAATCTGTTTAACAAGATATCTAAGGATTTCAACTTCTCTGATAGATATCACTGTTATAACAATATCTCTTGCTTCGCCAGTATACATACCTATCCCTTTTATCAGTGTGGCTCCCCTGTTCAATTTTTCCATAATAATATTTGAAATTTTTTCACCATCTTTTGTTGTTATCATTACACTCCTTGCATAATCTGAGCCTTCAAGTATTGTATCAATAATTTTACTTGAAACAAATAGGGCAATGAAACTGAAAAGAATTAAATCAAATGACTGGAATGTGAATCCAGATAAACATATAATAAATGAATCTATAATGAAAATTGATAAACCAGTTGTAATACCTGTGTATTTATTCATTAATCTTCCAAGTATATCTGTTCCACCAGTAGAGCCACCACCTTTAAAGACAAATCCAATCCCTGCTCCAAGAAGGACAGCACCATATAGACTTGCAAGGAGAAGATCACTTGTTAATAATTTAGGCTTAAATATATATTTAATTGCAAGAGAGAAAACTGAAATCAATATAATAGATAAAATTGTAAGAAATCCAAATCTGAAACCAAGATTTTTTATACCCATTAAAAATATAGGTATGTTTAAAATTGCGTAAGTTATTCCGAATGGAAAATGAAAAAGATTATATATAACAATCGCAATGCTCCCAACTCCACCAGGGGTTATCTTTAAAGGAACAAGAAAAAGTTCAAATCCCAATGCTGATAATAAACTCCCAAAAATAATAAAAAAATAGTTTCTCATTTTTTCACCACCATAACCTTTCTTATCTCTCTATCTGTTGCATCAATTATTTTAAAAATATACTCTTCAATATTGAATTCTTCACCTTCTTCGGGTATTCTTTTTAAATGTTTAATAAGATAACCTGAAACCGTTTCCTCTGTATCAATACCTAATAAATTAAGTTTTGCATCGCCTTTCAATATGTAAGTTCCTTTCGTATGTTTTTCTTCAACTATTGTTTCTGAAACAAAATTAATAAATAAATCATCAAGTTTAACAAAACCTGCAGTTCCACCATATTCATCAACGATTATCGCTGTTTTATTTGGTTCTTTTAATAACTCAATCAGAACCTCATCACAGGTTTTTTCTTCTGATATAAAAAGAGCAGGCATAATTAAATCTTCCAGTTTTTTGTCTTTTTTCTTAAACGCATCTCTTACATTCACAATTCCAATTATATTATCAATATTTTCTTTGTAAACAGGAATTTTTGTAAATCTTTTTTCACAATATAATTTGAACAAACCTTCAACACCTTCTCTAATGTCAATTGCTACTATCTTTGTTCTCGGTATCATAATATCCTGCACCTTTCTGACGCTGAGAGATATTATTTTCTTTAAGAAAATGTATTCTTCCTTTTTTAAAATTTTATCTTCAAAATTTTTTCTCAATATTAATTCTATTTCTGATTTTGTAATATCTTTGTCTGATTCTTCAATATTTAAAAATCTCAATAACCAGTGAGAAAACATTTTCATTATAAATATTATTGGGTAAAAGGGATAGTATAAAAATTTTATTGGAATAGCGTAGATAGAAGCAAAAAATTCTGGTTTTTTTAATGTTACAATTTTAGGTATTATCTCTCCAAAAATCAAAATAAATATTGTAGAAACTATTGAAGAACTTATAATATTTCCTTTGAAAGATGCAATAACTGAAAATATAACTATTGAAAGGTTTATACCTGTCAATATAACAGGAAAATAAATTTCTGGATGTTCTACAAGGTTATCAACTAATTCGTAAATTTTATGTTTTTCCCTTAATCTTTTTAGAACATACTTATTAGAAGAAACAAAGGATATCTCCGCTGAATTAAAAGTCATAACAAGTAATAAAAGAATAAGAAATGATAGAAATATCATAGTTATTTTAACTTTTTTATCAACTCAATTTCAATATGTTCAATATCAACAACACCTTTGAGAATATTGTTTTCTCCAACAATTAGTATCATTTTTTCTCTCGTCCTTTTTAGGTATTTAAGAAGTTCGGAAACACTCGTATTTTCACTAACAAAGACAGCAGACTTTATATATTTTTTCAAATCTCCTTTTTCACATAAAATGTCCTTTAAATCTATTATTCCAACCACATTTTCAGGGTCTCTTCTATAAACAGGGAATCTTTTTATATTTTCTGGTATAAATGTTATTATATCTTCTATTTTAGAATTTTCATTTATAAAATAGTATTTATCTTTTGGAATCATTATTTCTTTTGCTTTCATTTTTGAAATTGTGATTATAGAACTGGATAATTTTGACTCAATTTCTTGCAAAGCACCTTCTTTTTCACCTACAAAGAATAAATCTTCAAAAAATTTTTTCCCTTTCAACATTCTTCTTGATTCTTTCAAAGGGATTATGATAGAAAATATTAGGTGAATAGGGTATTCTATAAAATATATCACTGAAAAAATGGGTAAAAAATATTTTAAAAGAAAATTTTTTCTTTTTATCCCGAATATCTTTGGTGTATATTCACCGAAGATGAGAAGGGAGAGAGTTGTAATTAATGTTATTAAAATGGTTGGTAAATTTTGATGGAAAGACCTCTCTATTAACTGAGCAAATAGAACATTCACAAATGTATTTGAAATAAGTATTGTTGTTAATATTCTATTTTTTGAAGAAAATACTATCCTGACAAGTCTGTTCCCAATAGACTCAAAATAAAGGTATCTGTATGGATTTAAAGAAAATATTGCTGCTTCAAGTGAAGAGAATAAAAATGAAAAAAATATTAGAATAGGAATAAGTATAAATATCAAAGATATTCCCTTTCTTTTTTTCTCATAATCTTTCTTTCTTTTTTTGTGGTATCATTATATCCCGCTAAATGTAAGAGTCCGTGAATAACAAGGAGTTTTAACTCTTTTAAGAGATTACCCTTTTTCTGCCTTGAAGCCTGTTCAATAGAAATGTAGATATCTCCACCTATTGTTTTGAATTTTTCATTCTCCTTATAATAGAAGGAAACAACATCAGTTGTTCTGTTTTTATTTTTATAATTTCTATTTAACTCTTTCATATACTCATCATCAACAATAGTTATGCTTATCTCACCTTTTATTTTTTCTTTTTTTATCACCTTTTTTGCTATCTCTATTATTTCATCCTCAAAAAAGGGAAGCACATTTACTTTTACTCTCATTTTAATGATACCTTTGGATATTTTATTCTCGTGTGATATGCTGCAATCAATCTTTTTGTGAAAACCTCTTTTATTATTTTCAAGTCTTTAAAAGAGATATTTCCATTATCAAGTTGCTTCTCCTCAAGTTTTATCTCTATGATTTTATCCACAAGTTTTTTAATGTCTTCCTCGCTTTCAAAATCCGCACTTTTAGAAGCTGCTTCAACAGAATCTGCAAGCATAACAATTGACGATTCTTTTGTGGATGGTGTAGGACCATCATAGGAATAATCTTTTTCATCAACATTGTCATAAATATCTTTTGCCTTTTCATAAAATGACCTTATTATAGTGCTACCATGATGTTCCATTATTATTTTAATGATTTCTTCAGGAAGATGATATTTTTTTGCAATTTTTACTCCATCATATATGTGTGATTTCAAAATTGAAACTGATAATTTTGGTGGGAGTTCATTATGAGGATTTATTTGTGGATTTATGTTTTCAATAAAATATTCTGGCCTTTCAAGTTTACCAATATCGTGGTAGTATCCACCTACTTTTGCAACAATAGAATTAGCACCTATTGCCTCAGCGGCAGCCTCTGAAATATTTCCAACCATAATAGAGTGATGATAACTTCCTGGTGCTTTAATTATTAATTCAGATAAAATTGGGTTACTGAGGTTAGAAAATTCTAAATACGAAAAGTTAGTTGAGATTCCAAATATTCTCTCAAAAATGAGAAGAAGCCCTAACAAGAAAGCAATTGAAAACCCAGAATTCAATATAGAAAAGATGATTTCAACAAATAATTTTTGAATGTTTTTTCCCTGAATAATTTCAGTTGTTAAAGTTGCAATTGCTGTAAAAGTTGAAACATAAATAAATAATTTTATAATATCATTTCTCCCTTTAAGATTCTTTATGTATATACTACCAACAATGCTTCCTAAAATAATGGGTAATAAACTAAAAATTTCGTAAGGACTAAATATTAAAAAACAAGATGTAAGAAAAAATGTATATATGAGTCCTGAAACCAATCCGCCTTCAAGGGATAATAGCATTGTGCATAAAGAAACAGGGGTAAGGGGTATGAGCACTAATTCCTGAAAAATCCTGTAAACCCAAAAAATCCCAAATGTTATCAAAACTGTAATAATAATATATTTTTTCTGAGAAAAGAAACCATTCCATATCTCTTTAAGAATAAATAGAAAAACAAAGATTAAGAGAATAATAAGAGGTTGCGTTCTAATAAACTTCGTTAATATATTTGTTTTTTTTGTGTTTTTTTCCGCTATCTTTAAAGAATTTATAATATCCAGGATTTCCTGTGTTATAACATCGTTCCTTCTCACAATTATTTGCCCTTTTTTTATAAAAGACTTTTCTCTTGAGACTGACTTTTTTGCATTTTCTCTTCTTTTTTCAGTTTCAGCAATATCAAGAAGAAGGTTTGGCTGAATAAAAGGTTCAATCTCTTTCAAAATTTCGGAAGAATAGATTGAATCATATTTTGATAAAAGATTTTCATAAATCAATTTTTTTATTTCATTATAGGAATAAAAATCATTTTTTGTAACTATTTTTGACTGGTCATTTATTGTTATCTCGTAAAAATCTCCGAAACTCTGTGGAAGTGAATTTTTATCAAAGACAATCCCTTTTTCTCTTGCATCAATTATCATTTTTTTTATATTTTGTGGAATGTTTTTTTTCATACCTGAAAATTCAATGTTGTATTCAACTGCTCTTAAAACAGGAGGAACAGATAAAGATGTTATGTTCATTTCTCTTTTTAGTTCCTCATCGTTTTTAAGGACAGGGAAATCAAATGGTGCCATTATATCTTCTTTTGAGATATCTCCAACTTTGTAATTAGTTATTCTTGACCTATATGGATAGAATAGATTTAAAGTTAAGTAAAATAAAAAAAAAGATAATAAAAACTCTTTATTTATTCTTTTCATAATTTTCGTAACTTTCAACAATCTTTCTCACATACTCATTCCTAACAACATCTTCATTGGTGAGATAAACGAATTGAACACCTTCAAGACCCTTTAATATTTTCTGAACCTCAACAAGACCAGATATAACTGTGGAAGGAAGGTCTATCTGCGTAATATCACCTGTGACAACTGCCTTTGAATTTTCACCTAACCTTGTAAGCAACATCTTCAATTGTGTATGTGTAGTATTCTGTGCTTCATCAAGTATAATGAAAGCATCATTTAATGTTCTTCCTCTCATAAATGCGAGTGGCGCAATCTCAATAACGCCTGTTTCTATGTATTTGCCAACCCTTTCGTTCGGCAACATATCAAATAGGGCATCGTAAAGTGGTCTTAGATAAGGGTCTACTTTCTCTATAAAACTTCCTGGTAGGAAACCAAGGCTTTCACCTGCTTCAACAGCAGGTCTTGTTAAAATAATCCTTGAAAACCTTTTTGACAATAATTCCTTTAATGCGGATGCAACAGCAAGATATGTTTTACCAGTTCCCGCAGGTCCTATTGCAAAGGTTATTATGTTTTTCTTTATTGATTCAAGATAAAATTTTTGCATAGGTGTTTTTGGCTTTATAGTTTTTTTAGGGAGGAATATCTCATCTTCCTTTTCAATATTCCCATTCATAAAAATTCTTAAATCTTGAATTGAAATAAAATCATAATCATCTACCATTTTTAAAATGTCTTTTAATTTTTTATATGCATTCTCAACATTTTCTTTATCACCCGATATCTTTATTATCTCTCCGCGATGAACTATTTTCACATTGAAAGTCTTTTCAAGAAATGGAAGATTCTCTTCAAATCTCCCAAAGATTTTAAA
>Ga0078972_1017868_pt1 | contig 10035 bp, 8 predicted proteins | sample YelNatPaOPGAMG01_FD_67568 | JGI IMG/M metagenome (GOLD analysis project Ga0078972, IMG submission 67568) | Hot spring thermophilic microbial communities from Obsidian Pool, Yellowstone National Park, USA - OP-RAMG-01 (SPADES assembly) (version 2) | ecosystem: Environmental > Aquatic > Thermal...
ATACGATGAACTATTTAATAATCACAGACCACATATGGGTCTTGGTGGATTAACTCCCTTGCAAAAGTTACAGAGTTATGTTAAATATAGGAGTGTTACCTATGTCTATAGTTAATACAAAATATAAAAAAGTAGTTAGGAGTTAAGGGTTAGGTATTAAGGTTTTTAGGTGTTTAGGTATTTAGGGATAAAAGAAGAAATTTTAGTAAAAAACTATCTAAAAATAATTAAACAAAATAGGTTTGACCGAAAATGTATAGTTAAAACTAATTAAACGAACTTAACGAAAATAACCGATGGATGAGAATAATATTTTATCTGGACTAAATCCTCAACAGAAAGAAGCAGTAACTCATGGTCAAGGACCTCTGCTTATTATTGCTGGCGCAGGTACAGGAAAAACCACGGTAATTACCCGCAGGATCGCCTATCTTATCCAGCAAGGATTGGCTAAACCTGACCAGATACTTGCCCTTACCTTTACGGATAAAGCAGCCCAAGAGATGGAAGAGAGGGTAGATATTTTAGTTCCCTATGGTTATACAGATATCTGGATTTCTACTTTCCATGCCTTTGGAGATAGGGTCTTAAGAGAGAATGCTTTGATTTTTGGTCTTGATCCTGACTTTAAGGTTCTTACTCAGGCAGAAGCAAGCGTTTTTTTAAGGGAGCATCTTTTTGAATTTGACCTTTCGTATTTTAGGCCACTTACTGATCCTACCCGTTATATCAGTGTATTCATTTCCCTATTTAGTAGGTTAAGGGATGATGATATCTCTCCTGAAGAATATATTGATTATGTAAAAAAACTGGAAATTAAATTAACCGAAGAACCCCAGAATAAAGAACTTCAGGAATATTATCTTCAACAAAAGGAAATCGCCTATGCCTATAATAAATACCTTGAACTTTTAGAAAGAGAAGGGAAAATAGATTTTGGGAATCAGTTTTATTTAGTTTTAAGACTTTTTCGTCAGCATCCTTTGATATTAAAAAAGTATCAAGAAAAATTTAAATATATCCTTATCGATGAATTTCAGGATACCAATTTTGCCCAGTATCAGTTAGCAAGGCTCTTAGCGCAGGAATCAAAAAATATTACGGTAGTGGCGGATGATGATCAGTGTATCTATCGTTGGAGGGGCGCAGCGTATAGTAATGTATTGAATTTTATTCAGGATTTTCCCGAAGCAAAAAGGATAAGTCTACTTATAAACTATCGTTCAAATCAGGCTATTTTAGACAGTGCCTATCGATTAATTCAGCATAATAATCCTGACCGTTTTGAGATAAAAGCAGGTATAAATAAAAAACTCATCGCCTTAAAAGAGGGCCCGGGTCCACAATTTTTTTATTTTGATAATCATCTGGCAGAAACAGATTTTGTCGCTAGGACAATAAAAGAGATGGTTGAGAAAGATAACTTTAAGTACAATGATTTTGCAATTCTGGTGCGTTCAAATTCCGATGCCATAGATTATATTGAGTCATTAAATATGTTGGGGATCCCTTGGCGTTTCAGTGGGAATCAGGGGCTTTACCAGCAGGAGGAGATAAAGCTATGTATTCATTTTTTAAAATTTATTGCCTCACCCTCTGAATCTCTGAGTTTATTTTATTTAGTCTCTTCAGAGATTTATCTAATGGATATGGAAGATTTAAAATTATGTATGCATTATGCTAAAAGGAATAACCAACCTTTATACTATGTATTCAAAGAGATAAATAATATTGAACAGTTAAAGGGGTTGAAAGAAACTACCTTTTCGTTAATAGAGAAATTCCTTAAAGATATGGAGCATTTTTTAGAACTCTCTCGTAATTTAAGTGCAGGAAGATTGCTTTACACATTTTTAAGTGAAAGTGGTTATCTAAAAAGACTTGTAGAAAAGCCCAGTTTAGAAAATGAACTTAAAGTTAGAAATCTGGCTAGATTTTTTGATATTGTAAGAGATTTTGAGTTAGTAGCCCAGGATAACCGTACTACTAATTTTGTAAATTATCTTGACTTAATGATCGATGCAGGAGATGACCCTGCTACGGTAGAGATAGAGCCGGATGTGGACGCGGTAAATGTTTTGACTGTTCATAAAGCAAAAGGTTTGGAATTTAGAGTGGTGTTTTTGGTAAGTTTGGTAAATGACCGTTTTCCGGTGCGTCGTCAAAGCCAGCCTATTGAGATACCCGAAGAACTAATCAAAGAAGTTTTGCCCGAAGGAGATTTTCATATACAGGAGGAAAGGCGCTTATTTTATGTAGGGATGACCAGAGCGAAGGAAAAACTTTATTTTACATCAGCCCAAGATTATGGTACTGCTCGACGTAAAAAACCCAGTCAATTTATTATAGAAGCCTTAGGTGAGGATGTATTAAAAAAAGAGAAAAAATCTTCTTCTACTTTAGAGAGACTTTCCCGTTTTGCCACTCCTTTAGAGCCAAAACCTGCATCTATGAGTTTGTCTTCTTTGGATAATCTTATAACTTTAAGTTATTTTCAGATTGATGATTACCTTACCTGTCCTTTAAAATACAAATATGTACATATACTGCGTATCCCTATTATGGAACACCATACCGTACTTTATGGTCGGGCAATGCATGAGGCGATAACTAAATATCTGCGTTATAAAATGAGCGGGATAAATCCGGAACCTGAGTTTCTTATCAGAAGTTTTGAAGAGTTTTTTAAGCCGGAAGGATTTTTAAGTAAGGAACATCAAAAGGAAAGAGAAAAAATTGCAAAAGATGCACTTTTGAGATTTTACTACGATGAGGAAAAAAGAAAGAAATTGCCCACTTATATTGAGAAGGATTTTTCTTTTATTTACGAGAATAATCGCATTATCGGTCGTTTTGACCGCATAGACTTGGAACCTGAGGGAGGGGTGATTATTGATTTTAAATCCTCGGATATAAGTGAACAGGAGGAAGCAAATAAACGCACAAAAGAGAGTTTACAGTTGATGATTTATACTCTGGCGTATAAAGAGATATTTAAAGAGTATCCTAAAGAGGTAAGACTTTACTTTTTAGAATCAGGGATAATCGGAAAAGCTTGTTTTGAAGAAAAAGACTTAGAGAAAGCAAAAGAAAAAATCCTCAAAGCCTCCTCTGGCATTCGCAGTCAAATATTTGAACCTAAACCCGATTATATGAGCTGTCAGTGGTGCGCTTATAACTCTATCTGTAAGTATGCAAGATTTGATAAATAAATAATAATAAATCCTTGCATAAATTTTATATTATGTTAAAATTAAAAACCAAAGAGGATAAATATGATTGACCGCAGGATGTTTGAGAGATTTAAGGTTGATCTGCCCATAAGATTTCTCTGTAAAGAGACTAATAAAGAGGGCAAAGGTAGAATGATTGATATAAGTGCAGGAGGCGGAGGATTGATTTTGACGACTGAGGAGGTTGGTGTAGGTATGCATCTGGAAATGTGGATAGAGGTACCTGATGATAAAGACCCTCTTTATATTACCGGTATAGTAGTCTGGTCTACAAAGATTGAGCAGGAGGTCTTTCGTGTGGGTATACAGTTTGATAAGGTAGATTTTATGAGTATGTGGCGGATTTTAAATATCATTAAACCGTAATTAGTTTTACAGATATAATTGGACTTTTATTGTTTATTTATGCGAAGTATGGCAATTAAGACAAAAATGCATATCCGCAAAGTTTGGAAGATAAATCCTAAAACCCGGATAAAAGAGAGTAAAAAGATTTATAATCGTAAAAAGATCAAACAAGAAATTATTAAAAGTTTAAGAAGGGATGAATAAACAGGTTCTAAAGTTGGGTTTACCTAAAGGTAGTCTCCAAGAGGCAACCTTTAAGATGTTTAAAAAAGCAGGTTTTAACCTTACTGTCTCAGAGCGTTCGTATCTACCTTCGATAGATGATCCTCAGATTGAACCTCTTTTATTAAGGGCACAGGAGATTTCTCGTTATGTAGAATCAGGAAATCTTGATTGTGGGATTACGGGTAATGACTGGATTTTGGAAAATAACTCTAAGGTTGAGCGTATCTGCGATTTAGTCTATGCCAAACAGAGTTTAAATAAGGTGAGATGGGTTTTAGCGGTTCCTGAAGATTCTTCTATAAAATCGTTAAAGGATCTTAAAGGCAAAAGGATCGCTACGGAATTGGTGAATGTTACCCGTGCTTATCTTAAAAAAAATCGTATCTCTGCCCAGGTAGAGTTTAGTTGGGGAGCAACCGAAGGAAAAGTGAGTGCTGGTTTAGTAGATGCAGTGGTAGAGTTAACTGAAACAGGAAAGAGTTTAAAAGCGCACAAGTTAAGAGAAATTGATTGTATCTGCGAGTCTACAACCCAATTTATTGCTAATATAGAATCATATAAGCAACCTTTTAAAAAAGCAAAAATAGATGAGATCGCTTTACTTTTACAAGGAGCAATTCTGGCAGAGGAAAAAGTCGGACTTAAAATGAATGTGAAAAAAGAAGACCTTGAGAAAGTCCTACTTAAACTACCCGCTTTAAAAAAACCGACTATCTCTGAATTAAGTCAAAAAGGCTGGGTTGCAGTTGAAACTATAATTGATGAGAAAATGGTGCGTCAGATTATCCCCCAGTTAAAAAGAGCAGGTGCACAGGGGATAGTGGAATACTCTTTAAATAAGGTGATATACTAAGGAGGTTTTTATGCCTTGTGGACGCAAGCGCAAACTTCGCAAGATAAAAACCCACAAGCGTAAAAAATTACGCAGACGTCTAAGACATCTCAAGAAACGTCCCTGGGGTTAATAAAAAATCTATAAATTATCAGAAATTTTAAAATTGAAAAAGGGATTATTTTTGGGTGTGATTTTTTTGTGCTTCGGTTTTACATTCTTAGAGGCAAAAACCTTAAAATTTAATCAGGCATTATCACATCTGATCATGGCAGATATGTACCTATCTTTAAATCAATTAGACGAAGCAATTAATGAATATAAAAAAACATTAGAATATGACTTTTCTTCTTCGGTTCTACATCAAAAATTAGCTTCAGTTTATATAAGGAAAGGCGCATTTGATTTGGCTATAGGTGAACTTAAATTGGCACTTAAGTATAACCCTAAAGGCTTAGATGCGCATTATCTTTTAACAATGGTATATCTTTTGCAAAACAAATACGATTTAGCCAAAGAAAATTTTGAGAATTTTTTAAAGACCGCGATTGAACTTAATCCAAATGAACTTTTGCTTTATCATAACTTAGGAGAATTCTATTTCCAGCAGAACAGACTTAAAGAAGCTGAGGATATCTATAGATTTATTCTTAAAAATTCTAAAGATGACCGCAAAGCCCATCTTATGTTAGCAGAAATTTATATAAAAGAGAAAAAGATAAATGAGGCGATTATTGAATATAAAGAGATTCTTAAGTTAAATCCCGATGACCATGTGGCTTTAAATGCCTTAGGTTATCTCTATGCAGAAAATGGAATTAATTTAGATGAAGCAGAAATCTTAATTAAAAAGGCGTTAGAATTTGAGCCTAATAATGGCGCTTATCTTGATAGTTTAGGCTGGGTTTACTATCAGAGAAATCAGATAGATTTAGCGATAAAGAAACTTAAAGAGGCATCAGAATTACTGGAAGATCCGGTTATATATGAGCATTTAGGTGATGCTTATTTTAAAAATGGTCAAAAGGATGAGGCAAAAGAGGCATGGAAGAAGGCATTAAAACTTGACCCTAATAATTTAGATTTAAAAAATAAGTTAGAAAAGTTAAATAGTTTAAAATAGATGTCTGTTTATCCCGAAGAAGAAATAAAAAGACTGCAGGAAAAAGCAAAGATTATCCGTCGGACGATTATCCAGATGTTGGCCAAGGCAGGCAGTGGTCATCCGGGAGGAAGTCTTTCCGCTGCTGATTTAATTACCTGCCTTTACTTTGGAAAATTGCCTTCAGGAGATCCTATTTTTAGACATAATCCTAAAGAGCCTTCTTGGCCAGATAGGGATAGGTTTCATCTTTCTAAAGGACATTGCTGCCCCTTATGGTATGCGGTTTTGGCAGAATGTGGATATTTTCCTAAGGACCAGATTTATACTTTAAGAAAATTAGGTTCTATCCTGCAGGGGCATCCTGATCGGCGCACTCCCGGTGTAGAGGTGGCTAGTGGTTCTTTGGGGCAGGGGCTTTCTGTGGCTTTGGGGATGAGTCTGGCAGGCAAAATGGATAAGAAGAATTATCGGGTATATGTACTTTTAGGCGACGGAGAGATCCAGGAAGGTAATATCTGGGAAGCAGCGATGGCTTGTAGTCATTACCGTTGCGATAATTTAACTGCCATAGTAGATTACAATCATTATCAGATAGATGGAAGAGTAGAAGACATTATGAATTTAGAGCCTTTAACGGAAAAATGGCGTGCTTTTGGCTGGTATGTTTTGGAAATCGATGGACATAATTTTTCTCAGATATTAGACGCCTACAATACCGTAATTCAGATTAAAGAAAAACCTCAGGTAATTATTGCTCATACCATTAAAGGTAAAGGCGTATCGTTTATGGAAAATGTGGTAGATTTTCATGGAAGAGCACCTACAAAGGAAGAAGCAGAAAGAGCGTTAAAGGAATTAGAATAGAATATAAAGAAAATGCCAGAGTTATTGTATCAACGGGATATTTACGGTAAGACTTTAGTAGAATTAGGTAAAGAAAACAAAGATATTGTGGTTTTGGATGCTGACCTTTCCGGTTCTACACGTACCTGTCTATTCGCTAAGGAGTTTCCAGAAAGATTTTTTAACTTTGGGGTGGCAGAGCAGAATATGATGGCAACTGCTGCGGGATTAGCTAGCTGCGGTAAGATAGTTTTTGTTTCTACTTTTGCGATGTTTGCGACAGGTAGAGCTTGGGATCAGGTAAGAAATACTATCTGTTATAACAACTTCAATATAAAGATTGTTGCCTCCCATGCGGGTATTACCGTAGGCCCGGATGGTTCAAGTCATCAAGCCTTAGAAGATATTGCTCTTATGCGGGTTATTCCTAATATGAAGATCATTGTTCCCTGTGATGGTCCACAGACTCAGGAGGCAGTAAGGATAGCTTCTCAGATACACGGTCCTTTTTATATTAGATTGGGTAGAGCAAAGTTCCCTACTATTGAGAATAAGCCAAAATTCGTTTTTGGTAAGGGACAGATTTTAAAAGAAGGGACGGATGTTACGATTATCGCCTGCGGACTGATGGTCTATGAGGCATTAAAAGCAGTAGAATCTTTAGAGAAACAGAATATCAAGGTACGTCTTATAAATATGCATACCTTAAAACCTTTAGATAAAGAGATAATTTTGGATTCCGCCAGAAAAACCAAAGGGATAGTTGTCTGCGAGGAACATTCAGTAATCGGAGGGCTTGCCTGTGCGATAGATGATGTATTGACAGAGAATTATCCCTGTAAAATCATCCGTATTGGGATTCACAATAGATTTGGACAGTCAGCAGAACCGGAAGAACTTTTAAGAGAGTATAATCTTTTAGCCGAGGATATAGAAAAGGCAGTCAAAAAGATTCTCTAAGTGGGATCATCTTTTTGTGTTAAATCGTTCGCTAAACTAAATCTGTATTTAGAGGTCCTTAATAAAAGACCTGATTCCTACCATAATCTACTTACCTTATTTGAACGCATAAACTTATACGATAGAATTTATATCAGGCCACGCAAAGACACCGCTATAAATATCTCTAGTAATTTTAAAGAATTATGTAAAAATCTTGAGAATAATCTTGTCTATAAAGCGGTTAAGATTTTAAAGGATAATCTAAAGATAAATAAAGGATTGGATATATATATAGAAAAGTCTATACCTATTGCTTCAGGTTTAGGTGGGGGTTCAAGTAATGCGGGGGCTACTCTTTTAGGATTAAATAAATTTTTCCATCTCAGATTGACTAAGGATGAATTGCTTTCCTATGCGAAAAAATTAGGTGCGGATGTTCCGTTTTTTCTGTATAACTGTTCCTACGCGTTGGGCAAAGGACGAGGAGATTTAATTCAACCTCTAAATATAAAAAATAAATTCTGGCATCTCTTAATCTTACCCCATATGAGGGTATTAAGCAAGGAGGTTTATTTTAAGTTAGATCAGATGAAAACTAAATTGTCAGAATTGACAAAAGAAAAGCCCCATGTTAAAATGCTTATTAAAGGGCTTTTAGAGAAGGATTTTGCTTTGATAGAGAAAAATATATATAATCAATTAGAGAAAATTTCTTTTTTGTTATATCCAGAACTTAATAAAATAAAAACTTTTTTAAATAAAAAAGGTCTTAAAAATATCTTTATGTCTGGGAGTGGCCCAGCGATGTTTGGTTTTTTTTCTTCAAGAAAGGAGGCAGAATGCTTTAAGAGACATCTAAGTAATCATCGGAATTTCAAAGTAATTATAGCAAGAACAATTTAATTTTGAGTTTCTTAAGGAGGTAAGGATAAAATGGAAATAACTGAGGTAAGAATATTTTTAAGAGAATCACCCGATAAGAAATTAAAGGCTTATGCCACAGTTACTTTTGATAACGCCTTTGTGGTAAGAAATATAAAGGTAATTGAAGGGCAGGGCAATCTCTTTATTGCTATGCCTTCGCGCAGGATAAAATATCCTTGCCCAAAATGTGGTTTTAAGAATGAATCGCGCGCTAAGTACTGTAGTCAATGTGCTGCTGCTTTGTCTCAACCAGTGCGTCCACAAGGTCAAGCCTTTGCTCAGGCAGAGCATAAAGATATAGCACATCCCATTACGCAGTCTTTTAGAGAGTATCTTCAAAAAAGAGTTTTGGAGGCATACGAAAAGGAAAAGGCATCTAAAACCCAAGGCACCTCTTCTTTTAAATAATAATTTTGCCCGGTAGTGTAATTGGTAGCACACGAGAATTTGGGTCTCGCTGTTGAGGTTCGAGTCCTCACCGGGCAGTGTTAAAATTAGTAGGTAGTAGATAGTAGGTAGGGATTAGGAAGAAGAATTTTTATAATGTTGAAGAAGTTTAGTTTTGTTTTAATAAGTTTATTTTTTTTATCCAGTATTTCTTTTGCCCAAAATAGAGTTTTTAAAAAAGACGTTCCCCATCTTTTATTCTTTTATTCCCCAACTTGCCATGCCTGCCATCAGACCATTCAGGAGGTAATGCCTCAAATAGAAAATGAATTTGTTGATCGTATCTCTATAGAATATTTAGATATTACTGATATTAATAATTATAAACTGATGCTTGCCATAAAGGAACAATATAATTGTAAAGAAACAGGTGTCCCTACAGTTTTTATAGAAGGAAATATTTTAGTAGGATATACCAAAATAAAAAATGAGTTAAGAAAGATAATAATTGATGTATTAAATAAAGGGCATTTGGGAAGTCATTTTAAACCTTCTACTATCGATTTGGTTAGTCGTTTTTTATCTTTTAGTATCCTTACCATTATTGGTGCAGGGTTGGTTGACGGGATAAATCCCTGTGCCTTTACCGTAATTGTATTTTTTATTTCTTTTTTGGCAGTCCAAGGTTACAGAAGAAAAGAAATGGAGATAGTAGGTCTTTCTTTTATATTTGCAGTATTTTTAACCTATGTATTAATTGGAGTGGGGATTTTTCATTTTCTTTATAGTTTAAGGCATTTTTATCTTATTTCAAAAATCCTTTACTATGCTATTGCGGGTTTGTGTTTTATTCTGGCAGGTTTTTCTCTTTACGATTTATGGTTATTTAAAAAAACAGATAAATTTGAGGGTATGACTTTACAACTACCCCAGAGGATAAAAAATACGATCCATTATATTATCGGTTTATATTACCGAAAAAAAGGAAAGTCTAATACTCAAGAAACAACCGGAGAAAAACGGATTTCTGGAATGGTTTTTACTGCATTTATCACGGGTTTTTTGGTTTCACTTTTAGAGGCGGTCTGTACAGGACAACTATATCTACCCACGATTACCTTTATGCTTAAAAATCCCCAACTAAAGGTCAAGGCATTTATATATCTGGTTCTTTATAATTTTATGTTTGTTATCCC
>Ga0078972_1017869_pt1 | contig 10035 bp, 9 predicted proteins | sample YelNatPaOPGAMG01_FD_67568 | JGI IMG/M metagenome (GOLD analysis project Ga0078972, IMG submission 67568) | Hot spring thermophilic microbial communities from Obsidian Pool, Yellowstone National Park, USA - OP-RAMG-01 (SPADES assembly) (version 2) | ecosystem: Environmental > Aquatic > Thermal...
ACGTGCCCAGGGCCTCGAGTTGTACCACAGTCCGAGGCCCCCAGCACACTACCAGTACTCGCCACGGCCCGCCCAGAGCCTCGCCACCGGGCCTGACGCCGACTTTGAAAAAGCCCTGCATATCGAACATACTGTCATTGACTTTCGAGCATGCTGGTGCTACAATAGGGGAAACGGCGGCTGGTGGCCGCGCCTTTGACAACCGACGGACATGTGCTCGCTCCACTGTATACCGGCATCGCGGCCCTCTGGGGAAGGTGAGCGGGGCCATGGAGAGGAGGTGAAGAGAGCGGCCCGGGCAGTGGGGCAGGTAGCGGCTCGGAGAATTCGCTCGTTCAGCACTCAAGGAGATAAGATCCATGAACGCGCTCCTCGTGCTCCTTCTCGCGTGCGCCGCCATCGTCATCGGTTATGGCTGGTATGCCAAGCGTATCGATCGCCTGGTCATACAGCCCGACAACAGGAAAGCCACCCCAGCGACCATGTACATGGATGGGGTGGACTTTACGCCGGCCAACCGCAACGTGCTGTTCGGCTATCAGTTCAAGTCCATCGCCGCCCTGGGGCCCATCCTCGGCCCCATCGTTGCCGTGCAGTGGGGGTGGCTGCCGGCCCTGCTCTGGATCATCCTCGGGACCTTTTTCATCGGATGGGTGCAGGACTATGGCAGCATCATGCTGGGCGTGCGCGAAGAAGGGCAGACCTTTGGCGCCCTCAGCTACCGGCTGATCTCCCCCCGTTCGCGAAGCATCCTCCTCGTTTTCATCTACTTCTACCTCTGGCTGATCATGGGCTCCTTTGGCACCCAGATCGGCTTCAACCTCCTGGTTCAGCCCTTCGTGCCGCTGGGCGTGCTGGCTGTGGTGTTGCTGGGCGTCCTCGCGGGGCAGATGACCTACAGATGGAAGCAGGACATCATCCTGACCACGGTGGTCACCGTGGTGCTCTCCTTTGTGGGCATCTGGCTCGGCACGCTGCCGGAGGTCCGCAGCTTCTTCTCCGTCATCCTGGGTTATGGCGCCGACGGCAAAGGCACCTCACCGACCTTGTTCCTGGCGGTTACCCAGGCCAAGCTCATCGGCAGCCTGGCGGTCCTCGTCATCTGCTATTTCGGCGGCGTGCTGCCCATCTGGCGCTGGGCACAACCGATCAACTATGTGTCGTTCTGGATCGTGTTCCTGGGCATCGTGGGCGGTGTGGTTGGGCTCCTGATCTGGCACCCGGGCATGGGAGACTTTCCTGCCTTCACCAGCTTCAACCCCGGCATCGGCCCTCTCTGGCCGATCCTATTCGTCACCATCGCCTGCGGCGCCATCTCCGGGTGGCACAGCCTGGTCTCGAGCTCTGGGACGGCGCGCCAAATTGAGCGGGAGGGCGACGCCCTCTTTGTGGGCGGCGGCGCCATGTTCCTGGAGATGTTCTTCGCGACCATCGCCTTCCTGACGGCCACCGTCGCCTTTGGCGGGCTCAAGGGCTACCAGGCGGCGGGCGGGGGCGGTGCGGCCGCCAAGGTCTTCTCCACCGGCCTGGCCACTTTCATGAACAAGTGGGGCCTGCCGATGGAGCTGGGCAGCGCCTACGGCTCGGTGTTCCTGGTGCTGATGGGCCTCACCATCATGTACCTGGTGGTGCGCTTTATGCGCGTGGCCAGCGCCGAGGCCCTGGGTGACCGCATCCCCGCACTGCGCAACGTCCACGTGGGCAGCATCGTGGCCTTGATCTTCACCCTGATCCTGATCTGGCTCGTGCCGTTCCTGCAGATCTGGGTGCTGTTCGGCGCGGCCAACCAGCTCATGGCCTCGCTGGCGCTGCTCCTGCTGTCGCTGTGGCTGCTCTCCAAGGGCAAGAGCTTCCAGTGGGCCTTCTGGCCGTTCGTCTTCATGTTCGTCACGACGATGGTCGCGCTGGTGTGGAACGTCTACAGCGCCCTGTTCGTGAACCTGCCAGCAGCAGCGACAAAGGCCAAGGCCCTGGGCCAGACGGTGCAGCAATACTCTGTGGCCCAGGTGATCATCGCCTGCGTGGCCATCGTGCTCTTTGTGGCCGCCGGGATCCTGGCCTATGACGGAGTACGCGCTCTGTTGAAGGCCAAGCGCGGAGCGAAGGCCGTGCCGGTTCCTCAGGCGTAGGCTAGCCGCACCTGCTGCGCGCCTCCCCTCTGCGGAGCCATGTGCGACGTTGGCTGCCCGCAGAGGGGAGGCGCGGCAGAGAGCGCTCCGGCGTGAGCGCGACGAGCGGAGGGCAGCGTGGGCCGCCTCAGACAGATGCGCATCCGCTGGCGTGAGGTCGCGCGCGCCCTGCGGCAGTTCCTATACGGGCTGACCGTGTACGAGATGGTCCGCGGTGTGGAGAGCGAGGTGGCGCTGCAGGAGCAGTTGTTCGCCGTCGCGACCATGGCCGGAGCACTGCATCTCCCCTTGCCATCGAACTACTATGGCCTGCGCCTGCTCCCGTATGCGTTGCCCAGGCTGGAGCGCTGGCGGCGAGGGGTGTGGCATGAGCACGATCTGACGGAGTTGTGTGAGTAACGGGCAGGCCGGGCGTCCTCCGAACGGCCGCCCGGCCGAAAATGGGAGGGAGTGGCATGCCTGACGGTGAGAAAGCCGAACGCCGCGGCTTTTGGGACACGGCGAAGGGGATCCTCTATGGAATGGCCGGCCACGACATGGCCCGCTATGCCCTCAAGACCCGCGGCAGCATGGAGCACCTCTTCATCCTCATCACCATGGGCGACCTCTTGGGGATCCCCATCCTGCCGCCGTACTACTCGCTGCGGCTGCTGCCCTACGTAGTGCCGCAGATCAGCACCTGGAAACGCCGCATGCTGCGCGAGCGCGACCTGACCGACGCGCTTGCGTAGCAAATTGCGTACTGCGTAGTGCGTAACCCCGCTGGGGGGCGGCGGCGCACTGCTCGGGACGCGCGCCTTACGCAGTATGGAGTACGCATTACGGGTGGAGGTCACCTTGTCACTCCGACGCATCTTCGAGGAGCAGCCCGGCCGGCGGTACATCATGTTCGGCGGCAAGGGCGGGCTCGGCAAGACCACTTTCTCGGCGGCAACCGCATACTGGCTGGCCAGCCAGGGCCACAAGGTCCTCGTCTTCTCCGTGGATCCTCAGGCGTCGCTCTCCGACATCTTTCAGCAAGACATCTTTGGCAAAGGGGCGGTGGAGATCATGCCCAACCTCTTTGCCCAGGAGATTGATGCCGATGAGCGCATCCGCGCCTATCAGGACGAGATCCGGCAGAAGATCAAAGACATGTACGGCTTTGACCAGGTGCCCGACGAGATCGAGCGCTACATGCAGGCAGCGGCGGGCGAGCCAGCCATGGAGGAGAGCGCGATCTTTGACGCCGTAGTCGACATCGTGGTGAGCGCCGAATACGACTACTATATCTACGACCTCGTGCCGCTGGGCCATGCGCTGTACTACCTGAGCATGGGCAGCGTGTACGATGAGTGGATTAACAAGATCACGCAGTTGCGCCAGGAGATGGCCGAGTACGCGCAGGTCGCTTCGATCATGCAGCGGAAGAAAGAGACAGAGGAAGACGAGATCCTGCGCGAGCTGCAGTACATCAAGCAGCGGATCAACACCTCGTCGAGCATCCTCACCGACCGCGAGAAGACCGGCTTCTTCTTTGTCATCATCCCCGAGGAGATGGCCATCCTCGACACACAGAAGGCAGCCGGCCTCTTTGCCAAGTACGACGTGCCCCTCTGCGGGTACGTGGTGAATCGGGTGATCCCAGAGACGCTGGCCTCGCAGGCGATTCCCGACTATCTGCGCCATCGCCTGGAGATGCAACGCGGCCACCTGCAGCGCATCCGGCAAGAGTTCGGCCAGCAGGTGTTGGCCGAAATCCCCGAGTTCGAGCGCGACATCACCGGCCTGCCCATGATCGAACGCATGGCCAAGGCGTTGTTCGAGGCATAGGAGCGAGCCATGATCGCAGAGAGCATGAGAGCACACGTGGCCACGCGGCCCGCGCTCAAGTACGTGTTCTTTGGCGGCAAAGGGGGCGTGGGGAAGACGGTCATGGCCGGGGCAGCAGCCCTGTGGTTCGCCAAGCAGGGCAAGCGCACCCTCCTGGCCTCAACCAACCCCGTGCACAGCCTGACGAGCCTCCTTGGCCAGGACGTGTATGGGCGCCACACCCCTGTGGAGGGGGTGCCGAACCTCTATGCCTTTGAGATCGACACCAAGCAGACGATCGAGCGCTCCAAGCGCGAGATCCGCGAAAAGATCGAGTGGTTCCTGCGCTATGCGGAGATCAAGACCAAGGCCGACGAGTTTGTGGAATCGGCGACCATGAACCCCGCCTTCGAAGAGTCGGCCATGTTTGAGAACATGATTGACCTCATGTTCGAGGACAAGTACGAGGCCTATGTCTTCGACACCGCGCCAACGGCCAATGCGCGACGCCTGCTGGGCATGTCGTCGGTCTATGGCATGTGGGTGAACAAGATGGTGCAGAGCCGCGAGGAGGCGGTATCGTTGCGACAACTGCTCTCCTACAGCCGCAAGAAGAAAGAGAAGGACCCGCTCATGGAGTACCTTCTCAATCTGCGGGAGCGCATGGAGCGCGCCAAGAGCCTGCTCACGGATGCGAACAAGACCGCCTTCTACTTTGTGACGCTGCCCGAGGCCCTGCCGATCGCGGTGATCCGGCGCTTCATCGGCTGGTTCGACGAGTTCGGCATCCCGGTGGGCGGCGTCATTGCCAACATGGTCATCGACCGGGAGGTGCTCGCCGCCGATACGCCCGAGTTCGTGCGCAACCGCATCGCCATGCAGGCCGAGTACATGCAGCAGATCGCCGAGACCTTCCCGAACGTGCGCGCGTCGGTGCCCCTCTTCGAAACAGAGGTGCGCGGCGTGCCCATGCTGGAGCGCACCGCAGCGTGCCTGTTCGCGTGAACTATGGACCCCTATCTTTTGCTTGTGGTCGTCTTGCTGCTGTATGCGTTGGCTGCTTCCGGCCCCAGCGTCCTGGGGAGGGAGCCCTTGGCCTGGGGCCAGGCAGGGGAAACCCTGATCTGGGGAGCGGGCCTGTTGGCAGCGGCCTGGGCGCTCCGCGCCCCGCTGCCGCTGGCCTACCTGGTAGCTCTCTACCTGCTGACCATGCGTGCGCGCCTGCTCGTCGAGCTTGCCAATGCCCTCGCCAGGCGCCGCCACCCGGCCGCCGCACGCCTGTACGCTCTGGCGCGGGCCCTGGCGTGGAACCCGCTGGACCGGGCTATTGTGCGTGCGAACCAGGGGGCAGCGCTGCTTCACAGTGGCCGGGTGAGCGAGGCCCAGGCGGTGCTCGATCGCGTCCTGCAGGGTGGGGGCCTGGGGCCCAGGCTGGAAGCGGCCTGCCGGTGTAACCTGGGGCTGGCCTGCCTGCGGGCGGGGGATCCGCAGCGGGGCCGCGCCCTCCTGCGCGAGACGGTCGCTCTCATGCCCGGCTCGGTCTATGCGGAGCGTGCCCGGCGGGAACTGCAGCAGCTCGAAGCCTCGCCGGCCGATCCGCAGTGAGGGGGGGCCGGGGGGGACACAAAGCCTGCGGAACATGCCCTGACTTGTGGGCTGGGGAAAGCTGTGGGGCCACCCGCGGGTGGCCCCACAGCTTTCCCCAGCCCGTTGTCGAGCCGCACTGGACATAATCATGAGACCCTGTTTGCCACAGTCGCCGTGCACATAGTATAATGGCGGCCAGCACCGTAGGGAGGAGGGCCTGCAGATGCCTGAGAACCCCTTGCTAGAGCTGCGTCGAGCCGGCCAGAGCGTGTGGCTCGACAGCATTGACCGTACGCTGCTCTCCAGCGGCAAGTTGGCGCAACTCGTCGCGCGGGGAGAGGTGCAGGGCGTCACCTCTAACCCCACCATCTTCCAGAAGGCAATCGAGACGTGTGCCGAGTACGATGCCACGATCCGCGCTCTGAGCCAGAGCGGGCGCGACACCATCGCCATCTATGACGAGATCGCCGCCCAGGATATCCGCGAGGCCGCGGATATCCTGCGCCCTGTCTACGAGGCAGCGCAAGGTGGCGACGGCTATGTCTCGATCGAGGTGTCGCCGACGCTGGCGCACGACGTCGATGGCACGGTGGCCGAGGCGCAGAGGCTCTTTGCCAGCGTCGACCGGCCGAACGTGATGATCAAAGTGCCGGGCACGGCTGCGGGGGTCGAGGCCCTGACCCAGTTGATCGCCGCCGGAGTGAACGTCAATTCCACCCTGCTCTTTTCCCCCCAGAACTATGAGCAGGTGGCGCGCGCCTATGTGGCCGGGCTGGAGCGGCTTGCGGCCCGCGGCATGGCCCTGGAGCGGGTGGCCTCGGTGGCCAGCTTTTTCGTTAGCCGGGTCGACACTGCGGTGGACCGGTTGCTCGAAGGGCTGCTGCGCGAGGCCAGGGAGCCCACCAGGCAGGCCCAGCTCCGCAGCCTCCTGGGCCAGGCGGCCATCGCCAACGCCAAGGTGGCCTACCAGCGCTTCAAGCGCATCTTCTCTGAGCCGCGATTCCTGGCGCTGAAAGAGGCAGGAGCACGAGTGCAGCGGCCCTTGTGGGCCAGCACGAGCACCAAGAACCCTGCTTACCGCGACGTGATGTATGTGGAAGAGCTGATCGGACCCGACACCGTCAACACCATGCCCCCTGCGACGCTCGAGGCATTCCGCGACCATGGCCGCGTGCGGCTGAGCCTGGAAGAGAATGTGGAGCGTGCGTATCAGGTCTTTGAGCAGCTCTCTGCATTGAATATCGACATGGAGCGCGTCTACGCCGAGCTGCAGGCCGCGGGCATCCAGGCCTTTGCCGACTCCTTCGCAGGGCTCCTGGCTTGCATCAGAGACCGGCAGGCTGCCGTTGCGCCGCGGGCGTAGGCCCCGTCCGTGGCAACACAGTGGAGACCATAGAGGATGATCCTCGCGGGCGACATCGGAGGCACCAAGACCAGCCTGGCGTTGGCCACCGCCGTCGGAGGCCAGGTGACCCAGATCGAGCAGGTGCAAAGCTTTCCCAGCCAGCAGTACGAGAGCCTGGAGGCCATTGTTGCGGCCTACCTCGGCGAAGTGCAGGCGCCGGTCGAGTGTGCCTGCTTCGGGGTGGCCGGGCCCGTGCTCAACGGGGAGGCCACCATCACCAACCTGCCCTGGCGGATGAGCGAGCAGCGCCTGCAGCAGCAACTGCGGGGTGCGCCCGTCCGGCTCATCAACGACCTCACCGCGCTGGCCTACGCCGTGCCGGCGTTGCAGGCGCAGGACCTTGCGGTCATCCAGGAGGGCGAACCGGAGCAGGGCGGGGCCATCGCCCTCTTGGCGCCGGGCACGGGGCTGGGCCAGGGGTACCTCTGCTGGGATGGGGAGCGCTACCGGCCTGGCGCCAGCGAGGGGGGCCACACCGACTTTGCCCCGGCCGATGCGCTGCAAACGCGGCTGCTGGAGCACCTGCGCGCTATGTACGGGCACGTGAGCTGGGAGCGCGTCCTCTCCGGCCCAGGCCTGCACAATATCTACCGCTTCCTCTGCCAGGTCTCCAGCCCGCAGCCCGCCCACATTGCAGAACGGTTGGCAGCGGGTGACCCCAGCGCAGTAATCTCGGCGCTGGCGCTGTCCAAAGCCGACCCCTGCTGCGAGCAGGCGCTGCACATGTTCGTCGCGATCATGGGCGCCCAGGCGGGCAACCTGGCGCTCACCTTCATGGCCACCGGCGGTGTGTACCTGGGCGGTGGCATCCCGCCCAAGATCCTGCCCAAACTGGAGGATGGCACCTTCCTGCGTGCCTTCCACGACAAGGGGCGGCTGGCCCATGTGGTGCAGCGTATCCCCGTGTACGTCATCACCCGGGCCGACGCGCCGCTCATTGGCGCTGCCTGGTGCGCCGCAAGCCTCTAACGAATCACAGCGGCGGGAGACGGCTCGCCTCGCCAGCCCATCGTTGCTGCCCGTAGAGGAGGCCACCTTGTCTTCTCGTGATGCCAAGAGAGGGATGGTGTGCGCTGCCGCTGCTCAGCGGCGCACACCCAGCGCGGCGTCGTGGCCCCATTGGGTCGGGGCACTCGTCGTCACTGGAGCCGCCTACCTCTTTGCGCGCACTATCGCGGACCCCGACCTGTGGGGCCACCTGCGCTTTGGTGGCGATCTGTGGGCGACGCACCAGCTCATCCGCAGCGACCCCTACTCCTATCTCACCACCGGCGTGCAGTGGGTGAACCATGAGTGGCTCGCCGAGCTGGCGTTCTACCTGGTCTTTGCTGCGGCCGGGCCGGTGGGCCTGGTCGCTCTGAAGGCGGCCGTGGGGGCGCTGGTGGCCGGCCTCGGGTACGGGCACCTCCTGCGGCGCGGCGCGCCGCCGACGCTGGCCGGCGCGCTCACAGTGTTGGCGATGGCGGCGCTCCGGAGCGAGCTGGCTACCGTGCGGCCGCAGCTCTTCACCCATCTGTTGGCCATGCTCCTCATCCTCCTGATGTTCCAGGCGGAGTCGGGGCGCCTGCGGTGGGTTTGGGCAGCGCCGGCCCTCTTCGCCGTCTGGGCCAACTCGCACGGCGGCTACCTCGCCGGCGCCGGGCTGGTGCTCGTGTGGGCGGCGGCCCACGCCGGGGGCTGGCTTGCCACATGGGTGCGGCGGCGGCAGCGCCCCTCCGCTCGCGCGCTGGCAGCGCCCGGGCTGCTCCTCGCGGGCCTGGCGGGCACCCTGGCCAACCCCTACGGCAGCGGGCTGTGGGCCTTCCTGTTGCGCACCGCGACCGTGCCCCGACCTGAGATCAGCGAATGGCAGCCACTCCCCATCATGAGCGCCGATGGTCTCTGCTACCTGGCGCTTCTCGGGCTGTCGCTCGCCGGGCTGCTGGGGAGCCGACGGCGACGCAGCCCAGCCCTCATCGCCGTGCTCGCCTGCGCAGCGCTCCTTCCGCTCTCTGCACGGCGGCACACCGGCCTCTTTGGCGTCGTCGCGCTCATCTCTGCCGGCGAGCACATCTGCGATGCGGCTCAACGGTGGCTCAGGCTGCGGCCGGCCGGGTCGTGGGCCCCGCGGCCCCTGGCTCTGGCCCCGGTGCTCGTCACGCCGCTCGCCTTCCTGGCGCTGGCGGCGCATACGGTGGCAGGCGGCATCCCCATCGCCGCGCACGAGGGCTGCCCGCTGCCCGTGCGCGCCGTGGCGTTGCTGCGCGATAGCGGGGTGGGGGGCAACCTGGCGGTCCACTTTGACTGGGGCGAGTACGTCATCTGGCACCTGGGCCCGCGTGTCCGCGTCTCGGTCGACGGGCGGCGCGAGACGGTCTACCCCGAGCGCGTCTATCACGACAACCTTCGTTTTATGTCTGGTGTGGGGGAGTGGGACACGCTGCTGGGGGAGGGCACCGACATGGCTCTGGTGGCGACGGAATGGCCCACATTCAACTTGATGCGGCTCGAGCCTGGCTGGGCGCTGGTGTACGAGGACCCGTTGTGTGGGCTGTTCGTGCGTCAGGCGTCGCCGTTGCTGGCGCGCATCCGGGCCACGCCGTTGCCCGACGTGCCGTACGATGGCGCGGGTCTCAGCTTTCCGTAAGCGGCCCTCCGGCCTGGCCCTCCGGCGCGCAACTCAACTTCGCACTAGGCATGTTATGGCAAGTACGGCTCCCACCCGTTTCATAGCTTGACATAACCTCGTAGGGGCGGTTCGTGAACCGCCCCGCCCCCCCCGCAATAGACGGCCGACCGCCGCACCGCGCCGGCCACCCGGCGTCGGGGTTGGCGCCGCGTCCGGGGCACAGGGGCGGTTGCCGAACCCATGTTGTGCGACGTAACTTGGCGCCAACGGCCGGCGCCCCTCCCGCGGGGCTCAAGCCACCGCACTGAGAATACCAAGCCCCCTCAAGGGGGCTGACCAGCCCGTGGGGCTTTGTATTCTCAGCCCGACGGCCTTGGCCTCGGGCTCACCGGCGGTCGCGCGGGTTTCCCCGGACGGTAGCCGTTCGTGAACCGCCCCGCAATAGACGGCCGACCGCCGCACCGCGCCGGCCACCCGGCGTCGGGGTTGGCGCCGCGTCCGGGGCACGCCCGCGG
>Ga0078972_1017870_pt1 | contig 10035 bp, 15 predicted proteins | sample YelNatPaOPGAMG01_FD_67568 | JGI IMG/M metagenome (GOLD analysis project Ga0078972, IMG submission 67568) | Hot spring thermophilic microbial communities from Obsidian Pool, Yellowstone National Park, USA - OP-RAMG-01 (SPADES assembly) (version 2) | ecosystem: Environmental > Aquatic > Thermal...
CCACAAATAGGGCAATTGTGCATGTTTCCTCCTATATATGTTGGTCTTTTATCTCGATTTCCGATCCGGCCACCATTGCATCGGCCACACTGATGGCCGGGTTGGGCTGCGAGTATCTCCGCGCCCACTCCTGATGGATGAGTCTGCGGATGAATTCCGAGCGGTTGAAGAGCATGTCCTCGCTCATCAACCGCTTTATCATCTGCTCATCCACATCGCTGATCTGTAGACTGATAAATTTACTAGTCATAACCACCTCCTATGGCACATTATATATCAGACTGTTGTGGTTGTCAAGTTAACGAGTATGCAATTCACATATGTGAATATTGTGATTTCCTCTTGACAAATTGACAGGAGTGTGCTATAGTATGATCAGAAATCGGAAATCACACACAGGAGGATGACATGTACACGATCGTTTCAGACAGATATGGTGAAGGCGAGTACGAGGATTTCAACGACATCATCAGGCAGGTGCATGATCTGGGATATGATGATCCTGTTGTCGGAATGCGACGCTGTGAGTGCGGCGAGTACATATGGGTCGTGGAAACCCTTAGTAATGAGGTGGTAGCGGTTGAAACCCCTCACCACCTGCACCAGGCCTGGTAGACCGGCCGAGACAACTGAATAGCAAGCCGAGCATGGTCGGCGGCACCTAAAAGACCTGTCCTGGTGGACAGGCTTTTTGCGATCTCGAAACCGGCATCGGCCAGGCCGTCCGCGAATTTGTTCGGATCGCCACCCTGAAAAGCCGGAATATTCCAGCTAAAGATCGCCTTTGTATTGAATGGATTCATCGTATTATTCCTCTTTCATATCTTTATAATAGCAATTCGATTCAAGTCTAACCAAGAAGAATAGATTGTAAGGCTACTACCGCTTGATTGGTAGGTGGTCACATATATATAATCATTGGCGTTTAAATTAATAACAATATTTCCCAGGAGAAACAGGTAGACATTGGCTGAACTGCTGTTGACAAAGTCCTTCCGATCCAGGGTTAATATGAATGTTCCGTTCTTGTATAGTTTTAAATCTCCGACATCGCCAACACCCCAGGCAGTAGTCGGACTGTAAACAATTGCTGCATGTATATAATAATATCCAGTTACTGGTGCCGTAAATTTCCAGGATGATCCAGTCGTTACGGCAGAATGAGTGTCTATGGCTTTTGTATTATAATCAATAGTTACCGTAGTATTATTAGCCACAGTTTGCCCGGCATTGGAGTAATATAAAGCCATTACGCTGCCCGGTTTTTCTCGAGCTTCAATTTCGGCCAGCCTACGTTCCAGTGCGATAATTCGTTTTACGAGATCACTTTCCAGCATCATATGATCTCCTCCAGTGTCAGGTCGATATCAGTCACGCCCTCACTCGATGTCAGATGCGCCGATTTGAGTACCATATCATACTCGGCCCGTGCTTTTATGGTCAGCGCGTCCCCGATCATAATATCTCGGCCGTAATGGATCAGATAACCCTCGTTCAATTTGGCCTTAACGGTTGTTTTTGGTTTGCCGTCCTGCAGCCTGCTCCGTGCAGCGGCAGTCAGGAGAGCTGAGTCAGAATACTGTGACCCATCGTAAAAACTCTCGCTGCGGGCGATGACCGATCTGGCTGAATCCACACTGTCACTCACTGTCACGATTGTGCGGTCTGATCCTGTCCCCTGCCCACCAGCATAGACTGTGTTATAGGCATCGCGCCGATCATATGACTCAACAACACTCTCTAACGTGTCGTTATCCGCACTGAGCCAGAGCGCATATGGCGATGACATGCGCCGGTCGCGAAAGAAATTTTTGCGCACCGTAAAAACCACGCTCCAACCTTCGCTGTCTGGCCGAGTATCCCACAGCAACCGATCGCCGTTTTGCTGATATGCCGAGCTCACCAGGTCATTGATGACATCATATACATTGCGCCAGGCAAACGCCATGGTAATGCTCGATGCTAGCGACATATCTGCCTCTACACTGAACCCATATACCGAGATATCACGCCCGGTTCCAGCGCTCGAGCCGAGATTCTCGCGCACCACGGCGCGCATCAGGTTATCCGCCGCACCGGTTTTCTGTGCCTGCGCCGAGCCAGCAGCATAAGCCACAATGCGACGGGATAGCAGGCTGTTGGTGCACAATGCCTTGAGGGTGACATAGTGATTATGGCCTAGCGTTTGCCACTCCCAACCGCCCAGCAGGTAGGTACCAAAGATATGAGAATACGAGTTATCGTCGCCGCTCAGTATCAGCGCGAGGCGGGTGTCGGCCTGGAATGGGATGTCTATTGTCTGATCCTCAGACAGCGTCAGCGATAGCGCGCCGATACCTGAGATCACCCGAGTTGCATCTAGGTTGCGGTAGTCTGTGATGAGTTTCTGGATGCTATTGCTGTTATGTCGATAAACCGCTATGGTGATCATTGCAGCGCCTCTGCCAGCGTCTCATACTGAGGATACCAGCTCAACTGGGCAGTTACCGTGCCGGTCGGGACAAATAGCCAGACCAAGTTTGTCCCTTTGGCTAGACTAAATTTCACGTTGCTGCCCGGGGCGACAGCCTGTATGACACTACCGCGGAAACTTGATATTGCTGTTGCCTGACTAAAATCGAGTGTCAAAATCTCACCGGGTTGCATGTTGTAGTTTAACCAGACCCGTTTGCCGATGGTTTGGTTCTCGACATACTGGACAGTCGCCGCAGTTGAAGCAGTAAATTTTAGCTGCGGATAAACACCTGAGGTTACATTTGTTATAGTATTAATTGCCGAATACAGTGCACTGCCTGACGCATAGGTGCCGCCCACGTAAATAATTCCATTACTCGGTGATATTATCGGGCCGCAGCTGTCGCTGGATGTCCCGGGCAGGTCAATATCGATTGGAAGCCAGCGATAACCATTCCACAACGCGATATTATCAACATTGCTGGTACCGGCCTTCGCGATATTCCCGGTGGCATATAGCGTTCCATCTGGCGCAACTGCCAAACCAAAGACCGTTGATGTTGATAACATTCCGCCCCCCATGGCATTCCACGAGCTTCCATCCCACACAGCGATTTTGTTAACGGTAACTCCACCGATGGCCAAAAAGTCACCACCGGCATATACTTTCCCGTCAGGAGCAACCCTAACCGAATAAACAGTAAGACCGCTGGTAACACCGCCACCCAACGCAACCCACGCAGTACCGGTCCATTTTGCGATCCGATTCACCGTAACCGCCCCGATAGTTGTGAATTTTCCCCCGATGTACACAGAGCCGTCAGGGGCAACGGCAATCGTGTAAACGATATCGTTAGGATACCCACCGCCTACCGGATTCCATGATGACCCATTCCATTTTGCCACGTAACTGATTGCACCTCCACCGGCATTTGTGAACGCGCCGCCGGCATATATGTACCCAGTATTTGGATCAATCGCGACTGCATAAACGGTGTTGTTCATCCCCGTGCCCAATGCACTCCACGATGATCCATCCCATTTCGCGATATAGTTTGCCGAAATCCCGCCAGCAGTCGTAAAAGAACCACCGGCATATACAGTCCCGTTTGGGGCAATCGCTATATCCTGAACCTCGCCGTTTAATCCGCTTCCCAGAGCGGCCCACGATGATCCGTTCCATTTCGCGATCCGATTTGCCGAAACTCCGCCTATTGTTGTAAACCTGCCCCCCGCATAAATCGTTCCATCTGGGGCTATTTTAATTGTGTTGACCCAGTCGTTGGCACCCCCACCCAAATTACTCCACCCACTTTGCAGGCGAGCGGCTATGTATGCCATCGTCTGGCTAGCCCTGGTCGTCAGTGTCTCTGTCCTGAGCGTTCCGCTGTACCATCGGCCGTAGGAGACCAGCCGCAGTGTTAGTTCGCTGGACAGCACCGATGGGATAACTGCAGATGACTCGGGGTAAATATCCAGATAGACCGTTTTGCTACTCTCGACAACCTTCAGCCTGCACGGAGTTTTGCTCATCCGCGCCTGTGCCAGGACAGTCGCAATCTCGCTCCACAGATTCATGGCCGTCGAGCCCACTGCCGTGAGTTTCAGGTCAACTACGATCGGCCGCCTCCGGTATGTGTCCAGATACGGCAGGCCATCCGCCGTATAGCGCGAGATATGCTCGACCGGCGCAATGTCAAACGCGCCTTTCGGATACTCATTGACGAAATGGGATGAACTTGCCCCAAAACTATTGAGGTTTAGCTCTACTCCGCTGGGACTAACCAGATAGATGTCCACATCACCCTCTCATCAGCCAGAAATCGCGCTCGAGTTGCTCGGCAGAACGTATCGATTGAACAGTCAGGTTGTAGTTATTTGTTATGGATGCCGCAGTTGCCCGGCTGCTGGCGCCCACCACAGCCATCTCGAGCTGTGGTGTCATGCGCTCGATGCCCCTGATCCACCCGGCCATCATGCTGTAGCCTACTTTTTCCTCGAATAGCTGTGATGGCGAGTGTCCCCTAATGAACCCTGTCACGGCATCGAGTGCGCCCTTTGCTGCGCCTTTAGCAGCATCGGCGAGAGATGTTGCTGCCTTTTTTATCCCATCTATGATCCCGTCAATTATTGATTTGCCCAACGCACCCCAGTCTGTAGTCGTAAACACATTGACGATGTCTGTGATCAGGTTGGACACGGTCGTTTTGAGGGCGTCCCATGCATCAGTCAGAATCTGTTTGACCAATTGCCAGGCCTTGTCCCACGCCTCGCGCAATTTCACGCCGAACTCATACCAGTTGCCCTCAAACGCGGCTCTGAATGCCTGGTAAATGGCCATGATAATTGGCCATACGGCATTAAAAACAGCCTGTATAGCCCCCCATATCGCATTCCATATGTTTTGCAGCACCTGCAGCGCTGCTGGGATGAACACCTGCAGCCATGCCCGTACCTGGTCGAACACCGGCGCTATTGCCGCCCAAATCTGCGCCACGATATCGCGGATACCCAGAAAATTGCTCGTCCATGCCTGGTATAGCAAGTATGCCACTGCACCTACCAGTGCCATTATAGCCAGCGCCGGGGCAAACGCGGTAACCAGTGAGATAATTGCCGGAATGATAATTGTATAGACAAACACAGCCACAGCCGCCCCTAATGCGGCTAGAATCCCTATGACCACACCATGATTATTTTGCAGGAACCCTACAACATTTTGTATCCAGTTGATGGCCTGCGGTAACCACGTGATCACCTGCTGCGCGAAATCGGCAATGGCCTGCGCAATCCGCTGTACGCCCGCCTGCACCTCAGGACTGGCCAGATACTGAAGCGCTTTCTCCGCAAACTGCTGCAGCACTGGCAGAATCGCGCCGCCAATTGTCTCTTTTACATCACTGAGTGAGTTTTTTAGTCTGTCGAGCTGTCCGGCGAACGTTTTTCCGGCTGCAATTGCACTACCGCCAAACTCTGTAGCCAGCTCGCCCAGAATTACCCGTTGGGCACCAGCTATGTCCCCGGTTTTGATCATTTTTTTGATCATTTCTTCTTGGGTGTCTGTTAGCTGCACACCAACGCGCCGCAGAGCAGTGACCCCCTGAACCGGATCATTCAATGCCTTGCCAACCATGATGGCGGCACTCTGCAAGTCCATCCCCATCGCCTGGGCCATATCGGTAACCGCCCAGGTGGTTTGTGGAAAAACATCGCTACCGATGTTGGTGAACGTCAGCAGCATCGACTGTGCTGATGTGACTGCATCATCCTCAAACGGCGTCAGACGCTGTATCCCAGTGGATAAGGCATTCACCGCATCAGCAGTCATACCGGCCTTGCCACCTGTAGACTCCAGTACCGCGTTAAGTTGCGCCTGGACCGATTGTGCATTCATCGCCTCTTTGGTGCTGTCGATCAGTCCGGCGGTCAGCGCGCCGAAACCGGCCGCAGCAGCACCAGCCAGGCCGCCGACGATTCCAGCCCCGATAGCGGTCAGCCCGGTTTTGGCCCGGTCGAGTGCCCCCTCGAGCCCCCTCACTTTTCCGCTGGCCCTGTCCTCAGCATCCAGGATGATCTTGAGCGTGTAGTCAAATCCGGCCATTCCTCACCTTTCGCTGTTCATGCTGCTGGTAATCTGCCTCGGCCTTCAAAATCTCCAATGCAATCATGATATCGCGTGCACTCTCACGACGCAACTCACTCGGTGTGCAGTGAAACACATCGCGGCACAAGACTAGCTCGACGTACTCAGGTGGCGGGGGCTCGCCCATCCAGAGATGAGCGATTACCCCCCGCCTGAGTTTGGGAGGCTGTTGCTGATAGTCAGCAAATCTTTGACCTTCTGCACAATCTGTGGCAAGATAGTCACCGGTAAATCGTCTACGCCTCCCACCACGATTTCATTGAGCACGTCGGCCGCCTCTGAGAACGTCTTGATGCCTTCAAGCCGCCTCAGCACACCGAACGTCAGTTTGTCTTCATTGAGCTTGATCTCAATCTCGGTCATATCACGCCGCTACCGATTTGGTGATCTTAGCTGTCTCGACCGTGAACTCGCACAACAGCGGGTCGCCTTTTTCGGCCTCGCCAGCCGGGTAGACCAGACTGGTCACAATGCCTGGATCGGTTACAAACTGGAAATTCCCGGTCGTACCACCCTTCGGCGACCAGCGCACATACAGAGACGTTCCAGCCTCATATGCCGTGCGAGCCATCTCGAACGCTTCTGAAGTGCCCTCGGTATAGAGCGCCTTCACAGTCACGTTGATCGGTTCACGTTTGCCCTGCGTGATAACAGGATAGTCTAGCGAATAGGCGTAGGCTTCACCGGTTTTCCTGTCGCCACCTTTGACCTCGACTGCGGTGGCCGCCGCACTGATATCTGTCCACGTTGTCCCGTTGGTCGATACCTCGACTTTCGCTTTGGAAAATGAAATCTCTCCTGCCATTACTCATTATCTCCTTTCTTGACATGTTTCTCGGTTTTTTGCTGCGGTTCGACGACCCCATCGCGAACCAGTTGGGCAATCTCATCTTGTGTCAGATGATCCAGCCGTACCACAGAGCCAGGCTCATAATAAGCCTGATCTGCAGTGTGCCAAATCAATGTTTTAACCAGATATTCATCCATCAGAGAACCTCCCTCATCATCATCGAGTTGTCATAGACTACCGCCGACCACCCGGATGCGTGTTTCACCCACACTCGGGATGGAGACTCGACATGAAGCGCCTCAATGACAATGATATCAGACTTGCGCAGCTCGCCTGTTTTGTCGAAACTGACAGCCGGGCCGCTGCGGATGTTAAGCCTCGGTATAACCACCTGCATACGTATCATATTTCCCTCCGGTGGCTGCTGTGGTGGCAGCGGCTGTTTCTCTGGTGCAGGAGTTTGCGGAACCGGCCAGCGGGTTTCGGTGGCAACCACATCCCATAATGCTGGCAGGTCGCGGCGGCATTCATCCCAGCTGAAAAAGCTGACCGCCTGAATGTTCAGCTCGTGGGCTGCATCCAGAAACATCTTCAAGTCCTGTGACGTCGGTGCCCAGCCACCAGTCTTGTATGTTGGTGCAACTGGTATCACCGGTCGCACCGGTGACAAGGTAGAAAACTCCTGCACGCAGCGCCGAAGCTGATCAGCCGCATTATGGCTTTGCTCCCAGTATACCTGCGGCATGTTGAAATCGCATTGCTCCAAAAACGCCTCCCACGGAAACTCACGATGCTGGCTCGGGTATCGGTAGGATGAGAGTGCAATGGGAATGCCTTTCGGCGCTAGCCCCCGACGCACGGCCTGTGCAAAACTCTCGGCACGAGCAGACCAACCAGACTGCTTGAATTCGCCCTCAGCATCAATTACGTAGCCATCCAACCCAAGATCGAGTGTGCGCCAGATGGCGATGTCCGCCTCCTGCTTGGGATAGTAGCCGTAGACATAATGCCAGCCCAAGACCTGTATTCCAGCCGCCTTCAATGCCGTGACAGTTTCTCCTAATAGTACTCTATGGTTATCCTGTCCCATATCATTGACAACCACTGTCCCATCGGCAATCTTGATCAGCACGTGACTGAGTCCAGCCGCCTGCGCCGCCGAGGTGATGCGCGCCGGGTCGCCGCCCTCACAGTCGAGAAGTTTCCAAATCCAGAATCCTTTCCCGGTGATCATTTGGCTATCATCTCCATCACCTGTGTCACCAGCCATACCAGCATCGCCGATGCCAAAACTGCCCCCAGCCAGGTTATCACTCGGTTGGATTGGACAAGTTTTGTCATCATCTCCTCGAGAAGCTTTATTCTGTCGTCGTGCTCTTTCAGCTTTTGCCATGCGGAATCGATACGACTGTCCATGAGCGGATGGCTTCCTGCCTCGTGAGTTTCCAGTGCTCTGACGCGTTCCTCTATAGAGTGCAATGTCTGTTTTATCTCGGCCATATCCCGAGCAATCTGATCCAGGCGTGCGGAAAACTCCACGATCTGGCGCTGTAGAGACAAATTTGTAACGCGCCCTTCAGTGGTAGCCGACATAGATCATCCCTTCAACGCGCTCTTGGCGGCATCATAGACGCCACTGGCTACCAGACCCAGTGCCAGACCGTAGACGATGGCCCCGAACCAGTCGCCGAACGATGCAAGTGGATGCTGAGCATACCAGTAGCCGATGCCGATGACTGCGCCAACGCCCATACTGAGCGCATTCAGCGCCTGGCCAGATACGCCAAATCGTTTGATCCACTCAACAAGAGCGATGACTAACACAACCAGTGGAATCCCATTAACTACCTGTTCCATGGCTAACCTTTCCCTTCCACCTCGGCCACAACCGCCCAGTAGGTGTTGCCAGCCACCTCAACACCATCCTGGCGGATTGACCAGGTAAGTTTAGATTTTGTGATACTCTGCGCTGCGGCAAGCGCAGCACTCAAACTGTCCATCATTGTCAGACATGCCGCGAACGATTCCGGTGAGCGTGCCTGCCCAACCGGTTCGATAACCACCACAACCTCAGCGCGCAGTTTGGGCCATGTCACGCCGCCATCAAACGTGATCGTGCCATCCTCACCGCGCGGGAGTTGTATAAACAACAGCGGCAGATCAGAAGCATTGATCGACGCAGGCGGGTATGGCAGATATCGCGCAACACCAGCTACAGTCATACCACTAAGGCCAGTGACAAACTCAGTATATGTGGTCATATCAGCATCCTGTAGCGATCTAGAATCTTTTGCACATCCGCTGGCATTCCGCGCGGAACGGTAATGACCCCTGCCCCGGGCATCGCGGTTGTGTCGAATACCTGTGCATCGCGCTGGCGGTAGTAATAAGCCGCTAGCCTGGTGCACGCCTGTACGATATCAGCCGGTACAGTCAGCCCATAGCCCCACTGCCCGGTCACCTGGATCACATCATCATCGGAGTGATGGCCCTCAAATGCGTCCAGTCTTATCCCATAGTACGGCTCACCATGCAAGCCACCTAACAGCACCGCCCCGCTGATATCGACGGGTGTCCCGTTGATGGTTATGCTGGTCAGACTGAGCAGATCATCCCGCAGCGACAGTGCATCATCGTAGATGTCGCTGCCAGTGTGCATGATCGTGGCGGTGTATGGCTCGAACCGGCGGCCCGTGTATGACTCGATGAACGACTGCGCCGCATCGATCAGCACGGCCAGAATCAGATCATCTGAGTTGACATCGACGCTGATGCCCAGATACTGTTTTACATCAGTCACTGATGTATAGGCCATAGATGCCTCTGGTGGACAGGGCAGGGCGGGATGAGGAGGGCATCCCACCCTACCCATATCCTCAACAAAACTATTACGAAGCGCCCAGCTTCAGCGCACTGAAGGCCTCCGCCAGCATGATGTGGCCGTCGAACCGCATGTGCGCCACGAAACCAACGTTGCCCTCGTCTGCATAGCGCTCATCGAGCCGCTGGACACTCATATCCTGGCGGACGCCGATCCAGTAGAAGCGCGGATCAAATACCACACCCACGACGCCGCTCGCGGTGCCAACAGTAGCGAGTTTGTTGTTGGTGATGACTGGAATGCCGAGTAGGCGATCCGGCTGCCCAC
>Ga0078972_1017877_pt1 | contig 10029 bp, 10 predicted proteins | sample YelNatPaOPGAMG01_FD_67568 | JGI IMG/M metagenome (GOLD analysis project Ga0078972, IMG submission 67568) | Hot spring thermophilic microbial communities from Obsidian Pool, Yellowstone National Park, USA - OP-RAMG-01 (SPADES assembly) (version 2) | ecosystem: Environmental > Aquatic > Thermal...
AAAAATATGAGGTAGAACTTCTGGATTTAAACAGGGCGGCCCGAGTTTATAAAAATGGCATCGCTCTTCCTAAGGTCGCTTTTGATAGTTTTATTATCAATGTTCCGGTTTTAAAAGAACATAGCGCAGCCAAACTAACCGCCGCAATGAAAAATGTTTTCGGCTTCTATTTAAACAAGGAATATGTTAACAAAATAGGACAATGGGTAGGAACAATCTTTAGGTTAGGCTGGTGGAATAAAAGTGAGTTGCATGCTAAGGGAGTAAGTAAAAGTATTGTTAGGCTGAATCAACTAATTAAATTTGATTTTAATATTGTTGATGGAAGCGTGGGGCAGAGAGGGAATGAAGTATATGGCACGCCTTGTAATCCGCCGATTGGCAAAATTATTGCTGGTTTTGATGTAAAAGAGGTAGATAAAGAATGCGCGAAATTATTGCAGATTGACCCAGGCAAGATAGAGTATTTAGGCGGTATATAATGAATGAAGATAGAGTATACACAAAACTATTAGATTTTAGAGCCTGCGCTGCTTTATGCTTATTGTGCGACGTTCAATCATCGAAGGCAAAAATTTTTATTTAATCTTATTTATTTTCGTTATCTTCGGTTTTAAAACTTCTATGAAACCGCCTATGAATTTCTTTAAGTTGGGGATTGGTTATATGGGTATAGACTTGGGTGGTGGCAATGTTCTTGTGACCCAATAGTTCTTGGACAGAACGTAAATCAGCCCCAGCCTGAAGCAGGTCAGTGGCAAAACTGTGTCTTAAGGTGTGGCATGTAGCATCAATAGGCAATCCTGCCTTTTTAACATATTTTTCAACAATCCTTTCTATTGAACGGGTAGTTAATCTCATATTTTCGCCATTTTTTGTAGCATCCAAACCCCGTGAGTAACGGATGAACAAGGGTTTAAAATTATCTTTCCTGGCATTTAAGTATGCTTCAAGCCATCGACAAGCAGAATCTGATAAAAAAACTACTCTGGCACGACCTCCCTTCCCAATAACACCGAACTCCCGTGTCTTAAGATTAATCTTTTCTCTATTTAATTTAGACAACTCAGAAACACGCAAACCCGTGGAAAATAGAGTCTCAAGGATGGCTTTATCTCTAAGCCCAATAATATTTGACGTATCCGGTTGAGCAAGTAGGGTTTCAATCTGCTCGCGGGTTAGGAACTTGACAGACCGACTTTCTATTTTGGCTAAATCAATTTTTTCAGGCGGAAGAACAGCAATGTCTTTTTTTATCAAATATCTGAAAAATGCCCGTAAGGCAATAATATGGTAATTCTGAGTTATTTTTGACAAAGGCTCATTTTGATCATCAACCAACCGTGAAAGATATAGGCGATATTTTTTGATAATATTTTGGTCAATTTTGGTCACATCAGAAAGCAGGGTGGGCGATGCCTTAGAAAGCCAATTAGAAAAACGCAAAAGATAATGGTGATAATTTTTAATTGTTAGGGGAGAGAGATTTTTTTCAACTTCAAGATGCTCTAAAAATTCAACAATTAATTCATTTAACATATAAACCCTCCGATTATTTAAAAGTTCTAATAGAAGAGAGGAGCGTCGCTTCCTTAATGGTTATGTCAGACAATGTAACTTATCTGACATTCTATACGGCTTGAGCATAGCATTGTCTCAAATATCTTGTCAAGCCCTTGGATAGATCCTTAGATGCGGTTTGAGCCTTAAATCCTGTCAATTCGTCCCTCATTTTCTCCTCTTTCCTACTCTATTCCCTATTTTAAAAAAGACGGTTCGGTTTGAATCCGTCTCCTCCAACTGGTCAAAAACTTTAAATTATGTCGCACAATGGAATTAAAAGATTGATGGGGAAAGGATGCTTAGCGTCAAAAATACTCTAACTTAATACGGCCGGGCCAAAAGCGTGTTAGTCCACCTATAATCATTCTTTTTCCACTTCTTATATTTCCTCATCTCTTCTCTTATCCTAAATAATCTTTTTAAATCTCTTTGGTTAAAATTCGCCCAGGTTGAAACAAATCCTCTTTTCCCCTTCTCTGTGTTAATCGGTTTTTTATTATTTCTTAAAATAATTTCCACCGCCTCTTGCCATAACTCAAATTCCCGCTGATTTTCTAAACTCGCAAAATCATGCTTTCTTAAAAGAGAGATAATCCGTTTTGCATCTTTTGGGCTAAAAATGTCTAATCTAATTTGTTGACCGCTTTGGCTAATCTTTCCGCAACCGATACTCGTCTGCAACTGCTCCATAAGGTCCTTTTTATCATTTTTCATTGTAATGGCAAAATGAGGACGAAAATAAAAATAAATCCTCCTCCCTCCCCTATCAAGGTGTCTGTCTCTCCTATAAATTAATGAAAAACATCCATTTTCCTCAAGGATCTTGCAGACAAGTGAATTTGAAAGTGGTTGTGCGGACACATAACCTCCAGAACTAAGAAATAAGCGAGATAAGAATTAAGCTAAATTCTTAATTTTTCGAGCTACGCGAGAAAAACAAGGTTCCTGAGCGTAGCGAGGGGTTCTTATTTACTTATTTCTTAATTCTAAGCTTACACTGTGTCGCATAACTATGTCAAGTCCCTGTACCATTATTCGTAGTAATTCGTGAGCGAGAACCAATTTTATTTAACTTCCACGCTTTTAAGGTTGGGCAAGAAAGATGTTTGAGAATGAAGGCAAAATTCGTGTAAATTCGTGATTAATAAAAAAATCTCGCCCCGCAAGGGACGAGAAAAACCTATAAAGTATCTTTTATTTTTAATCCGGATACATCACATGAACAGTAACGGTTCCGACGGGAATTTTGTGACCCTTGATGATAATGTAGCCGTTGAAATGGATGTCTTGGCCGGGTTTTACGCTTTTCTTTAATGCTAGCCACATTTCGTATGTGCTCCAACCAACCGCTCTGAATTTGGGGTAATAAGGACTATCATATGGATAAACTCTATCGCATATTTTTAAACCACTGGTTACGAGTTTTTTAAATTTCGGAGCGTAGGTTTGAACATGATCTACTCCTGCCCATCCATTCCAAAATGGACCATAATATTCTTCGGGTGTCTGAATCCTAAGGTATGCTCCCGGCTCAACTAAAACACGAAGGCTTTCTTCAATAGGATTGGGGCTGTTATTTTTAATATAAAAGCCAAATCCAATTTCCTGCCCTGGCCGTAAACTAGCTTCTCCAATTAAATATTTTTCGCTCGTTCCCCAAACACTACCATTTAACCCAAACTTAACTTCCAAATTCCTCATTATCTCTTCAACTTCCGCTCTTTCCCGTGCTTCTCGTTCTTCTCTCTCTTGGCGGATTTTGACTTGTTTCTCTTCTTCCCTTCGACGCTCTTGGCAAACTGGGCAGACAATCTCTTTCTCTATAACTTTATAATTACCAGCCTCTTTCCTAGGTACCTCTATAGTCTTAACAGTATTCTTCAAAACCCTATTTCCTTGATGTCCGGGATCTGAACAAACTATCCTCTCCCCTATCTTGACTTCAACCGGCATTGATTGGTAATAAACAAATATCTGTTTGGCAGCAAAACCACAAACCAAAACCCAAAGAATAACCCACAGGAACTTTTCTTTCGCCAATTTATCTCACCTCCGCTTTCCTTTTCCCTTTCTTCTTGTCTTTTTTCTTTTGCGGCGCTCTCTTTGTTCTCTATCCTTCTCCTGCAACCTACCCTTCTTTCCCATCTTTCATCACCTTCTTTTAAAGTACATTACTCTTTAATCTTTGCTCTTTAATCTTTAATCTTTTTTCACCTCCACCACCTTCCCTTCTTCAAGAATCTTTAAATCTTCAGGTTTATTCTTTGGCAAGTTTTTTGTCGTATCTGCCTGAGTGGTTGGGTTGCTACCAGTTGTGGCACTGCTTTCTGTTTTTTGTTTTTCTCTTTTTACAAGCATATACCACTTTTTTCCTTCCTTATCCACAAAATGCTCAAATGTTTCCTCAAAACCATCCTTTTTAACCTTCACATCACCCTCTTTTTTATCCGTCTCTTCCTTTTTCATTACTCTTTTCTCGCCACCAATTATCTCAATCCACTCACTAATTTTTTGCTCAACAAATTCTCTGGGCTTGCTATATCTTTCCCTGCTTAATCTAATAATTTTCTCTTTGCTTTGAGTAATGTTTTGACTAGGCGGCAAGGTAGTGGCAGAAAAGGCCGGACAAGTCACACCATCAATAGACATTTTTAAGTAAATGTTATATTTATCCAAATTAACCAAATCATTTGCGCTAAAAATTGGCTCAAATTCTGTAGCCAAAAAGGTGGCGTCTTGGGCGCCCACCCTGAATGAAACAAGGGTCCCTATATTCCCAAAAACTGCGTTACGGACCGGCTCAGGCATCTGGGCAACATATTGATTGGCTAAAATTAGATTTAAATGATACTTTCTCGCCTCGGATAAGATGGTTGCAAAGGCTTCCGTGGCAAAATTTTGAAACTCGTCAACATAAAGATAAAAATCGGTCCGCTTTTCTTCTGGCACGTTCGCCCGTTCCATTGCCTGAAGTTGCATTTTTGTAATCATCATAGCGCCGAGCAAGGCTGAATTATCTTCACCAATCTTGCCCATTGGCAAACTAATCAGCAATATTTTACTACTATCCATAATTTCCTTTAAATTAAAAGATGATTTTGGCTGGCCAACAATATTTCGAACAGTAGGAGATGATAAGAATTGACCAACCTTATTTTGGATAGGCGCGATCGCTTCGGTTCTAAACTTCGGGTCATATTTTTCAAACTCATTGAGCCAGAAATCTCTTAAAACGGGGTCAGTGAGTTTAGCCACAACTTTGCTTCTGTAATTTTTATCCACTAAAATCTTCATAATTCCAAGCAGCGTTGAATCCTTGTAAGCCATTAGCGAAAGGATAGCATTTCGTAAGATATATTCAAGTCGCGGACCCCATGAAACATCGCCCCAAATCTTTTTGAAAATACCAATAAGTCCAGAAGCAACAATGTTCCGAGCGTCTGGGTCTACATTTTCCAACAAATTAAAACCTATAGGATTTTCAAAATCAGAAGGATCAAATAAAAGGACGTCATTTATCCTATAGGAAGGCACCCGATTTAAAATAAATTCAATAAAGTCACCGTGCGGGTCAACCACTGCCAAACCTCTCCCCTTTTTCATATCGTCAAGAACCATATTTTGAAGCATTGTTGTTTTTCCAGTACCAGTTTTACCTATTAAGTACATATGAAGGCGACGGTCCGGCAGTTTAATTCCAAATTCCTTCAACATATGTCTAAAATTGGTTTTGGCAAAAACGGTTAAGTTCTCCTCAGGGATTTCGCCCTTAATCGGCAAATTGGAAGGCGGTTCACCTTTTTTCGCCCGCGCCCAAACAATCGTTGGCGTTTTCACAGCAACATTCGGCAGGTGGAAAATAGAGGCCAACTCTTCAACATTAAAAATATATCCTTTTTCAAACATCCGTTTTTTGTAAATCTTCAAACTCTGGGGGTCATCAACCAAAATGGGTCCATTTTTAAAACTGTTTAAATTAATGGTTGAAAATTGCTGAAAAGAAGCGGCTGCCTGAAGTAATCTATGTTTTGCCTTTTCAGCCGTGCTTGAGATGGACAATATTCTAATTTTTGTCTGGAAGCCCAGTTTGGTCACCTTTGTCTCAATGCCCTTTAATGCCTCTTCTAAAGGAGCGGAAATTGCAGGAGTAGTCTCTTTGGACGCGCTGGGCGTGGCTGGCGGAGAAGCAGCATTCCATAAATCTTGTAAAAGACTAACCAAACTCTTACCAAAGCTGAAACTGCTTATTTGCCCACTTTTAACAGCCTGGACATAGGAGATCCCTTTGTTTTGCCATTCTTCCCGTTCCGGCTTTATTAAAATCTCTATCCAAACCTTCTCTCCTTCTGAAACTTTGGACAGAGGAGCAGTGATGGCGGCGATGGGGTCTACCTCAAAATTAGGGAATGTCTTAATTGGAAAATAATCTGGTTTAGAAAGTTCTAATTCGCAAAAAGCCCAATGGCTCCCCTTTTCAATATTTTCAGTATAATCTGCCACTTCTTTAATCTCCACAGTTGGGTACTGGGCATATATTTGGCTTTCAACAAAATCCTTAAGAGTATTTGGAGTATAAACGTAAAAACGAATAAACTTGCTTTCGGAAACAATTTCAAAAGAGAGATGCTCTTGGAAAATACCATGAAGCGCAGAAAACATTGCTTCTGCTGCTTCTGGTTTTTGTTCGTTTTCCTGAGGCACTTCAATCAAAAGGAGTTTATAAATTGAAGGTTTTGTTTCAGGCTCTGGTTTTGTAAAAGGCCACATAAACGCTCACTTTCAAATTTCGGATTTATTCTACCATATCTTCTATCAAAATTAAACCCCTGCGCCGTAATATCGGCTTGCAGGGGTCTTATCGCTTATAAAAAACCTCTTATTTTTTGACAGCGTGTCAGAAAATATGGGTAAAAACCACACTCTTCTAATAAACAACAATCACGGGGGCAACTCTCTGATAATACCTCTTCTTTCAAACCCCAGGCCACAGCACCTTCTATGGTTTTGAGCGGCAATACGGTTGGTTCTACATTCTTTGCCTTTTCGCCACCATTCATAATCATAAACACTTCACCTTCTTTATTCCGCGGCAGATACCAAACAGGGCATAAATTAAACCGACTTTCAGTAAGACTGAAGGGGCCGAATGTTTCATCCACCATGCCCCTTTTTTTCAGTTCCAAAACTCTAAGAATCTTCGCTATCTCAAGAAATTGGGCTGAGAAAATTGTGCCTGTGATATAAACATAACCGCTTTTCGACTCTCTATGGATACAAACATTGCAAGCACCACCCTCTTTTGTCCGAGAAAATGAACCTACGTCATGAATATTTGACTCTATTGTGGCAATTCTATAAATCTTATCACCTGATGACACTTGCCAAACTTGTGCCTTTTTCTGAAATTCCTCCTTAACCTCTGTCCAAAAGTAAATCTGCTGATTGTACAAAGCCATAAGTTGTGAATATCCTTCTTCTAAAATTTGCCTGTTACTGTTTTTTTGCTTATGGATAGCAGTGAGGAGGGCAGCCAAGGAACTATCCTCAAGCAGCGAGACTTTCCTAACTATCTCCTCAGGTAAACCTTGATTTCTTAATCTCCTTGATATTGACGAAGGCCCTTCCAAATCGTGCATTCTAATATAACCCAGAATCCGAGATAATTTAATATCATCCGAAACGCCTAGAAATTCTGCCACCAAGTCTGTTGCGCATTTATCCAAACATTTTCCATGAGGATGATGGTCAAATCTTCCTTCTCCCACATCAAAACAAATCGTTCCTTCTTTTTCATGCTCTTCTGCTGTCCGTCCGTCAGGCGGTGGACCTTGCGGCCAAAACTCTATCTTCGCCTGTTCAATACCCAAAAAACCAATCTGTGAGTACGTTCTGGCCAAAAAATAGCAACCAATACAATCAAGGTCAGGATGTTCGTGGAAAACTATCTTTTTGACTAAGAAAGGTATTTTTTCTTCTTTGTTAAAATCAATCTTTTTCGCTACCAAAGGCATTATTCTTTCTTTGCTCACTACTTTCACCTCCTTAATAGGTTGTAATGTGCAATAACATTATTATTTTAGCAAAAAAAACCTCCCATATAAAAAGGGCCCAGTCATAATATTATGACTGGGCTTTGGACTATTTTATTTTCTATTCTTCTTTTTCTTCCCTCCACCAGCATTCTGCTGGGCCTTAAACGCCTCCTCTTTCCGGCGGTTGGCCTCAGCCAACTGCTGTTGGAGATGATTATTTTTTGCCCCCAAGTATTCCCCAACGGTGGCAATCCCGCCACCATTGGGGCTCTCTTCGTTGGTCGGACGCCGCAGAGGTGCGGTCCAGCCAGCCTTGCGGGCCAGCTCAACCGCTTCGGCGGCCGATATCGCGCCCGCCTCAATTTTTTTGGCGAGCTCGGGAATCGGCCTAAGCTCCCGGCCATCCGGAAGAAGCACCCTTTTTAAAATCCAGAGACCGGCCTCCTGGGCCGCCTGAAGCAACGAACCGTAAGCCTCGGGCGAGGCGCCTAAACCTAAATAAGAACTTGCCCAGCCCAAGGCTATAGCCTCTTTCACCGCCTCTTCCGGGGTTTCCTCCCCGGAAAAAACGCGGCCAAGAAGATAGGTTATGGACCGCATTGTACGGCCCCCAACTTCTATCTCCTCGTTGGGGTCAATAAAGACCCCGGCCGCCTTGGCAGCGGCAATTAGGTTGTCGTAGGCTCGCTTGCGGGCTTCATACAGCCTCTGCCGCTCCTCAGCGGCTTCTGCCGCGACCCTGAGAATATCCTCAGGTTCCTCCGCTTCCCCGGAGGAAACCTGTTCTTCCGCGGCCACTGCTTCAGCACCTGCCTCTTCGACAGCCACCTCTTCAGCAGCTGGCTCTTCCTGCTCCTTCGGCATCTCTGCGGAGATTTTAGTTTCCTCCGCCACCTCGGAAACTACCTCAACCTGTTCCTCTTCCGGCACCGGCGGGGCCTCTGGAGGTACAATGGGCGTCAGCACCTTTCGGCGCCACTCCACCCATTTCCTCCATCCCTCCCCCACTTGGGGATGGGTTAGCAACTCTTGGACAGCTCTCTCCTCGCAAACCGAGGAGAGAAGCTGCAAATCGTCAGCGGCCGCCATCAACCTAGCGGCGGCAACTTCCAACGGGTTCTGGTCCATTTTTTAAAACACCTCCAAAATAATTCGGGCTATATCCTGCCCGTGCGGAACCCCATAGCCGGAGTCAGCAACGGGCGAATACGCCCGGAACCCAAAAATTTTTTAATGTCCGAAACAACAGAAAACTCTACCATATCTTACTTGACTTGTCAAGAATTTTAATATGATGTATTATAAAATCAATGGTATTTCTAAAAGAATTACAAAGGAGGCAAAATGGCCAATGATTATTCTTATGAGGACATTCTAAACAAAGACATTTTGGAATTGATGGGCGCTGGAGATTTATCCGACGAAAAAAAGCAGGAACTTTACACAAAAATGCTGGAAACAATTCAAAACAGGACAATCGCTCGCATATTTGACCAACTCTCTCCGGAAGACGGGGAAAAACTAAAACAACTCATTGACTCTAATAATAAAACTGAAATAGAGTCATTTTTAAAATCAAAAGGGGTTGATATTGCCAAGATGATGCTTGAAGAAGCGATAATTTATAAATCAGAGTTAATCAGTTTAAGGAGTCAAAATGCCTGAGAAAGAACCGGGACCCGAACAACCACCTCAACCAGAACAGCCGCAAGAAAAAGGGTTAAGAAAATTTTGGCCGTTCGGCCGCAGAAAAGCACAACCGATCAATCAAGAAGCGCAACAATTTAAACGAGAAATTGACGAAGAGGCGGAAGAAATAAGACCGGCTGTGCAAAGCAAAGAAATTAGGGAAATTTTAGAACGAGGCCCAAGAAACATAGACGAGGTCCTAGAAGTTGTTGACCGACTTGATTATAAAGATTTTCGCTATCTTGAACTTGCCAAAAAATATGGAGAAGGTACTTTGGGCAAATTGAAGGTCTTTTTAGCCGGCGAATCTGATTTTGGCATAGACCAGGACGACCAAATCCGCCGCGATGGTTGGAATGCTTGCGCCGAGGCAGGAAGAAAAGTGCTTTACACGGTTTTTAACCGCAGAACAATGGCAGCAACAGGCGCGGCGGCGGTTTTAGGAATACTGACTGGAGGTGTTGGCGCAGCAGCAGGTGGTGTTATTTTTGGCTCAATGGCGGGTAGAGGCACAGCCGAGGCGATTTCAGCAATCACTGGCAAAGAGCGGGGCGCAAGAAAAGAAGTCTTAATCGCCGAAAAAGAGCGTTGGTACGAATTAAAAAGATTGGCTGATGAATTAAAAAAAGCGGGAGACGAACAAAAACGCGCTGAATTGATGACTCAAATTACGGACCTTTATTTTAAACAGGGAGAAAATGTGGTTTTGAAACAACTACAATTGGCCAATGAAAAATTTGAGTCA